>OLZO01000064.1_pt1 | contig 92794 bp, 77 predicted proteins | sample 1644431 | NCBI WGS metagenome assembly OLZO01 (sample SAMEA103958145, study PRJEB25191) | human gut metagenome | biome: human-associated habitat [ENVO:00009003]; feature: intestine environment [ENVO:2100002]; material: feces | place: Germany | collected 2013/2015
GCTAGTAATGATGCTAGTAATGATGCTAGTAATGATGCTAGTAATGATGATGCACGTATCGTTGATTTGTCCGAGTATCACGGAAAGGAAGCAGACGATATTACTCGTCTGTTGCTTGACCGTCCTGATTTCGAGAATCACGATAGCTTGATGATTACTAATATCATTGATAATAGTAGTCGTTATGCAGGTGCTCTTACCATTGTTGTTAACCGTAACCTTCCACAGTTTGTGAAAGATGCTGCAAGTGGTGATTATGTCGAGTCTGTAACTCGTAATATCTTTACCACTCGTATTCAGCTATCTGCAATACTGAAAGGTCAAGGCGAACCAATGCTTGCCAATGCTGTTATGACTGCACCGTTATCAGTGCTGCACGTTATCTTCAAGAAGGCACGTATTAGCGTGCTTGGACACGTGCTTGGAGCAGGTGAGATATTTGTAAATCCGTATGCCAGTAAAATGGCTAAGGAGGAACGTGTTAATGAACACGACCGTTACGAGTATTTCCCATACGAACTAAGTATGCGTAGTTTGTCCCTTGCGGACGAAATGCTCGTAGCCGATATGTTGGCTAAATACCAGCCTGATGCAGAGAGTGCAGCCTAACCAGTTACGTAGGAGAGAGAAATCTCTCCTACTAAACTAAGAATACACCATTCGGCACGTGTTCGACAATACTATCGACTTATGCTCGCCGTCAGGCAAAGCCACTAAGGATTGGAAACGACACTAGTCAACTGATAAGCGAAGCTAACCAACTGATAAGCGAAGCTAACCAACTGATAAGCTAAAATCGCCTTTCGACGACGTTTTTCTTAGACGGATTCTAAATAACAAACTGGGCTTATATATATATATATATATATATATATAAAAGTTGGCCAACACTTGCGCGCGTACATTATTATATACGTGCGTACGCGTGCGCGTATAATATGTACCCGCGCGCCCGCCCACGCGAATATTGGTAATAGGATTATATTAGGCGAAATTGTCTATCAGACAATCTCGCATAAATTCCTCCCTCGATGACTATTGTCGTAGACAATAGGAAGAAGCTCACACAATCACACCAATAGTATCAACAATAGTATTATCAACATCAATAGCATGAATAGTATGAATAGTATGAATAGTATTATTAACATCAATAGGAAGAAGACTATTACTAATATCAATAGCATCAATAGTAGTATGAATAGTAAGATATAGAGATGATAGCGAAACTATATTCCTTTAACTCAATACAACTCCTTATACTTACTAAACTAAACCTCTTAATGTTGACCCTAAAGCCAATTCAAAATCCATATAGAGTATAAATCAAATTTATTCGATTGTACTTATCGTCATGTTTCCGATACTATATTTCCGATACTCTATCGTTGTTGTTACTATTACTATTGTTACTATATTATATACTATTGTACTATCACATGTTGTTACTATTACTATTAGGTTTTAATCTAATCTTACTATTGCCAATCTCACTATATACTATTAGTATTATATACTATTAGTATTATATCTTGGTTGTATTATATCTTGGTTGTATTATATCTTGGTTGTATTATATACTATTAGTATTATATCTTGGTTGTATTGTATGAGGTCTAGTTCCTATTCTTACAGAATAGTTCACTAGTATATTAATACTATATATAACACCTGATAACGAGAATACCAATAGATTGAATATAAGGCTATATAATAGACTGGATAGTATTATTACCAATAGATTGAATAATAGAATAAGTGTAGTGTGTATAGATATGTATAGATATATATATATTACTATTAATATCTAGATTACTATTTAGTTTGTTACTTAGCTGGTCTAGTCCCGCTCGCAAAGCTCGCTTTTCTCCCCCATAAAGGAGCGTGATTGCTGTTACATCTTCACCTTTTATTTACCATTTAACTTATATTATTATGAATACCGATACTCATCTCTTTATAATAACTGTATTACTATTTGTTATTACTACTCTCTTATTGAATAACTATCTCATTGATAAGAAGTCTAATATTTTGTTTATGACAATATCTATTATAGCTGTTGTGGCTATACTTATTATCTGTGTTGCAATATCTAATCTTTCTAGTATATGACTACTTATCAATTCCACATATTTCTATCTTTAATTGGAATAGTTATATGTTTGTTGTATTTGATGTTTAATTACCTTTCTTATAAGAAGGTTTTTATCGTCCGTTCTTTAGTTCAAACTATAATAACTTATATAATAGTTATTAGCTTTATTCGTTTACTATATCGTACTATATTATTATGATATAGATTCATTACTTTTAAAATTAGATTCTTAATAATTAATACATGTATTTATGAAAGCTGTTGTAAATGATAAAAAGAATCTAACTTTCGTGTCTCATCTTAATGGAGTTACTATTGTTGAATCTAGCGGTTTTATTATTGATTTAGATTATCAATGTCTTACTTCTATTTGTGAGATTTTTGATATTGGTAATAATTATAGCATTGTTGAATCTAATAGAATCTCTGAATTAGAAAATGCTCTTACTGAATCAGAAGCTGATGTTGCTAATAAGTCTACTCAAATTAGTAAACTGTCTAGTGAATTAAATCTTCGTGCTAGAGTTATTAGTGAGAAGAACGAAGAGATTGAACAACTTAAATCTGATATTATTAAGCTCCAAGCTGATATTGCTAAATTTCAGGCTTATGCTGCTAATGTTTCTGATATTGAATATGAACTAAATAAATGTCGTGAAACAAATAATGCACTTACAGAAAAGTTAGAAAGTAAAACTTCTGATTTAGCTGAAAGAACTTATTGGTTCAGATATTATAGACGAGCATTTCGTGCTGTTAAGGAATATCTTAAACCTAATGAAAAATATGGTTTAGATTCAAGCGGTTATAATATTATTAATAGTATTGATAGTAAATTTGTAATATCATTTAAAGATACAAGTATTGCTAGTAAAGCATTTAATGAGTTAAGATATTCTATTTCGCCAAGAACTGTATTGCTCAAGTATGAAAATGATATTGTTGAATATAATGTCGATGCTATGAATATCTATTTTATTGAAGCTAATACTCCTACTGTTATTCGTAAGTTTAATGATGAAAACTTTAGTATTACTTGTTGCGATGTTTATACTGCCGAGATTACTAATGTTCTTCTTAATTGCGGTTTTCCTGCTAGTGATATTTTTTCTACTTATAAATCATATATAGCATTTAGTAATATCAATTAATAAAATTATCTGTATTGTTTGGTATTTCAATTATTTATTTCTATACTTGCATCCGTATTAAACGATTATAATTATGTACGAAGAACAAGGCATAGAATTTCCTATTTGTGGTTTGGTAGGCGATATAGACTATCTCGACTGTGAAATGGCTAATAATTGGAATACTGGCAATACTTTAAGTGAGGATAATATAGACCTCGACTTAGATATAACTCATATTGAAGATTAATTAAATAATAATAGTTATGGAAGAAAACAAGAAAGTTGATGTTCTTAGTAAGAAACGTCCTACTGTCAATGAGTTAAAGACAGAAGTTATTCGTTTACGCAAAGATTTGGATAAATCTAATGCTGGTCTTAATCATTACAAATATACTTATGAGAAAGTTTCTAGCGAACAAAAGAATCTTATTGATAAGTGTTCTAAACTTGTTACTAGTAATAACTTTTTAGAAGCTAATAACAAGGCTCTTAAAAATAGCATTGCATCTCTTGAAGCTGATTTAGCTAAGATTAAGAAGAATTGTGAAGAATTTAAAGCTAAGAATCAGTATAATTCTTCTGCATTTGTTATTGCATCTATTATTGCTCTTGGTGCTATTATTACAATGATTTTACGTTTAGTATAATTCCGATATATACTCAATTTAATTCATATCTGACAAAAGGGTTAAGTAATGTCGGTTCACTCTATTAAGATTATTCAGGTCGTGAGACTAGAGTAATATTAGTAGAGTTTTTTATTGTCTAATTTAAAAACTTACTATAATGAAAGAGATTATTGAAGCAATTATTGCTGCTAGTATGGATTCTGATATTATTGATAAAGCTAAGAAAGAATTTCATAAATGCTTTATTAATGGAGAACTTAATAAAGAACTTATTAAAGATATTGAATCTATTAATGTGAAATCATTAAATCAACTTCTTGAAGATATTCTTGACGGTGAATATTCTATTGAAGATAAGGTTAAAGCTGTTGAACAATGGGATAGCATTATACTTCCTTATATCAAATATATTAGTGATATGAGAGATAGTGCTAAAGAATCTTATGATAAACTTCTTGCTAAATATGAAGCTAGTAAAGCTCCGATTTATTCTGTATTCTATTGTTCTGAAAATTATCTTGTATTCCTAGACAAGAATGATAAGCTAAGAAAGTCTTTTAATGGTAGTGCTAAAACTCTTTACTCTGGTAATAGTAAAGATGAAGCTCGTAGAATATGTGAATCATTTCTTAAAGATTGTCCTGATTTTTATTGTGTAGATTATACAAAAATATACAATAAGTAATTTGCCAATTTTGTTTGTCTGTTTTAGTTAAACTAAAATTAAATTTTGTCGTATTGTAGTTTTATATCTGTTGTTTGTGAAGATAGTAGATATAGGTTTTATGGAATTATAATAGCACTGTTCGTGAGAATCGTGCTATTTCTTATGATAGCTCTGATGATGACTAATCTAAGTTGAAACATTAACCAAATGGTTGAAGTAAGGGAAATCCTCTTCGTAAAATGTCAGCTATAAATACATAGTATTGTGTTTAACATACAAGTTGCATTTACTGTCGTGAGACAGAAAAACTTTATTTGTCTTTTAATTTTTACCCCTAATTAAATTACTGTCGTGAGATAGAATTAGGTGTCGATAGTTTAATGGTAGGAGAGGAAGCGTCCTCTCCTTTTTTTAAATTGATTATTAACTAAAACTAATATACCGACATGGATAAAAAAAGAATTTATTAGAATTGTAAGAGAACTACAAAAGCTACAAATTAAATTGCTTAAAAGTTCTAATATGTCTATTAGCACAGGTTTTAATAATAATAGTGTTAATAGTGGTGATTATACTTTTTCTTTATTTCTCTTTACCTATGATGAATATAATACAGTTAAAGATGTAAAGAGTTACTTTATTTACAGCTTTGATAGTATTACTAAAGGTAATAGTATTCTAAGAGATATAATACAAAGATTGAAACTACCGCAACTCCTTTACGGGGGAATAAAGCGAAGCGAAGCGGAGCGTCAGATACTCCGATTAAGTAATAACTAAATACTAAACGTAAATGATTAAGAAGAAAATTAAATTTGGAAAAAGTGAGAGAAGTTACAAATTAGTAGCTTTTACTCTTAATGTACTTGAAAGTACTAGTGTTAAACTTGTTAGAATGGAAGAAAGGAGACGTATTCCTAGTTATGCCGAAATTAAACGAGTTTAAACAAGATAATGGTAAGCTCATTGTCACGACTGGTAAATGTCTAGTCTGTGGTGATGAGCTTCTTGTGTTTGGTACAGATGATATTTATATCTGTCCTAAGTGTAAAGAAATATTAGATGCTGATAATTGTCTAGTTCTTGAAACAATGTTTGTTGAAGATGATAGAATAGTTACTGCAAGAAATTGTATTGTTCCTAAAGAACAAATGCATACTAATGTTCCTATTGTTTGTATGCCTTCTGATGAGTTTAATAAGTTATACGAAATATATAAAACTAAAGCTAATTAATATGATTGTAGATTTAAAACAATGTGTTAATCCTGATAGTACTTTTGATGTATATTTTGAAGGACTTAAAGCTGTTATATCTCATGATTTATGTGTTAATGCTTATCATTGTATTATCGTAGATGTTCATAGCGATAGATGTTGTGAAATTACTCCATTACCTAGAATTATGAATACTGATAAATATAAGATATTCCCCCGTAAAGGAGCATGTTGCGTACAGTATAGTGTTAACCAAATAGTCAAACCTTAATATTATGGGATTAAGTTTTAAACTATCAGCGGTAAATGAGGAAAAGAAAATTCCTCGTGAGAAAGTAATAATGCAGATTGTTACTGGAACTATTGTTCTACATGATAACATGTATAAGTTTAAACCTAAAGATAGTAATGAACTTATTATGTTATCTGAACGTTCGTACTCATGTAAAGGTTTTAAGACAATATATACTCGTGCATTAGATAATTATGGTAGAACTACTAAAATTGTTAGATGTACTGATGCCTATTGTGTTATGCCTAGTTGTTATATTCCATTTAAGATAGGATTACCTGTTAAAGGTTATATACTTAAATGTCGTGATAATATTGATAGATTCTTATTAAAATGCAATGAATTTTGAAAAGTTTGATGATGCTAAGAAAGACGATAAAGTCTTAAATAGTTTTACTCGTGACCAAAAGATTGCTTATGAAAACCTAGTAGCTTTTATTGAGAAAGGTTATGTTGTAGGTGATTATAAACGTGCTCTTATTGGCTCGGCAGGTACAGGAAAGACATATATGATACGTGAAGTAATTAGACGATGCGGATTATCTAAATCCGTTATTGGTCTTGCAGCTCCTACACATAAAGCTGCTCGTGTACTTCGTGCATCTACTGGATATTCTACGTCTACTGTGGCTAGTGATTTAGGTTTAAGACTTAATACTGATGTTACTGATTTTGATATTAATAATCCTCCTTTTGACCCATTAGCTGAAAAGAAGATTAAGCAATATAAGTTATATATTGTTGATGAAGCGTCTATGATTGGTATTAATCTTAAAACTCTTATAGAAAAAGAATGTGAACAGTTTGGTTGTATGCTTATTTTTATGGGTGATGCTCATCAACTTCAACCAGTTAAAGAGTCTCGTTCACGTTGTTTTGATAATGTTAAGTTTTATACTCTTAGACAGATTGTTAGACAAGAAGAAGATAATCCTGTTAGTGAGTTATTGAAGATACTAAGAAAAGATATTGATAATAGGAGTTGGAAATTTCTAGAATATATCAATAAAAACAGGTATGCTTTCGATTCAACTCAAACTAAAGGATATTATACTTGTGGTGCATACGAGTTTCAATCTCTTGTAATAGACGGATTTTATAATGAAGAGTTTACTAGAGATGTTGATACTTGTCGATTAATAACTTATACTAATAAATCTGTATCTGAATGGAATAAATTTATTCGTAACAATATCATCGAAGGTAGTGATAAAGCAATTCTAACTCGTAATGATTTAGTAATGTCTTATAATACTTTTGTTGATGAGTTTAAAGATACTATTATTGTAAATTCTGAAGATTATATAATACATGATATTAAGAATTTTACTAATAAAGATAAAATCTTTGGATTCAATGTTACGTTCATTCAAGTTAATGGTGGTAATAGAACTAAACCTTTATTTGTAGTAGACCATTCTAATTTAAATAATGTTATGCTTTATTATAAGTTAGGTGAAACTTATATTCAAAATGCAATTAATGCAGAGAAATATAATAGAAATAAGCGTTGGAAGGAATACTATGACTTTAGAGAGAGGAACTTGTTACTAGTTAACTTATTAGATAGGTCTACTGGTAAGATTAAGTTTAGTCGTGACTTAGATTATGGATTTGCTCTTACAGCTAATAAAGCTCAAGGAAGTACTTATTCTGATGTATATGTAGATATAAATGATATTGTATTTGATATGCGTACTGGTAATCCGTGGGGAAATATAGATGAAACTCTTCGTAGATTATATACTGCTTGTAGTAGATGCAAAAATCGTTTATATTTGTGTTACGGTAAATAAAAAGTATAAGTATATGAGTTCTATGTGTTATGATGTCGAAGTAACTAGAAATTACTTCTCGGTAGTATTTGTTGATTTACGTAGTTATCTTAAAACATTTTCTGATTGTGTTGATAATGAGGGAAAAGCTATTCCTATTATTGATAAACTTAGTGTTATAGAGATAAAGAAACGTTTAGAAACAATACCTAAGAAACGTTTTGTTTTATATGAAGATGATGATAGTGATTTATTTAATCTATTATATTGGTTAATACAGAAGGCAGATTACTTCGGTTATAATAATAGGCGTTACGACCGCTTAATGTTAAGTGCATTATTAATGTATTATAATCAATTTGATAAACCTAGTAAACTTATTACATTTCTATATGAAACATCACAGAGAGTTATTCGTAATTCTAATAATGATACTCTTTGGACTGATAACTTCACTTCTCTTATACTACGTAATAACGTGGCATTTCGAGACTTGGATTTATTCCAAATATTTAGGCTAGACCATTTTCATAAAAGTCTCAAACAGACTTCTATTAATATTAAATGGTATAATCTGAAAGAGTATACTATGCCACCTATTGGTGACTTAGATAGACATTATTACCATGAACGACTTCCCGAAGCTAAAGGCATGACAGATAGAGAACTTAATATCCATTATCGTAATGTGTTTGAAAGATTTATACCTAAAGAATATCTTCAAGAAATGGCTGATTATAATGACAATGATGTTTATATTGTTGCCGAACTAATTAGAATGAATCAAGAAGAAGTTCTTCTAAGGTATCGTATTAGTGAAGAATATAAGGTAGATGTATTCTCTGCAAGTAGAAGTACGATAGCTGATAAAGTTATTGTTAAGCTATATAGTAAGTTTACTGGTCTGCATCCTAAAGCCTTCATTGATACTAAGACAATACGTAGGAAAATCGTAGTTTCCGAAATTTTGTCAGATAAAATCGCATTTTCCACGCCTGAATTGAACGATATTTTGTCAGACATACGTTCGCTAACCCTACGTGGGGAAAAGGGCGAATTTGACAGGGAATTTACCTTCATGGGCACGTCATACACTATCGCAACAGGAGGTTTACACTCAAACGAGATTCCGAACATTTATCGTAGTTCTGCTGATTATTCAGGTGCTACTGATATTACTATTGGTAATCCTTATGATAGTAATGGCAATATTGGAGTTAGTACTTCTGATATATATATTTGTGATTTTGATATTAATTCAATGTATCCTAATATTATTAGAAGTCTTAAAGTATGTCAGAAACATCTACTTCCTAAGGCATGGTTTCGTATAGCTGATACTATTGTCGATGAACGACTAGAACATAAACATTTATCCAAAGATAAATCTCTTGATAGTAAAGAGAGAGATAAACATGCTACTGCTGCTGCTTGTCTAAAGATTGTAGCAAATGCTGGTATATTTGGTAAAATGGGTAGTGAACAATCTTTCTTGTGTGATAAGAAAGCAATGTATCAAGTTACTATTAATGGGCAATTATTTCTACTAATGTTAATAGAGAAACTTGAACTTGCAGGCATTCATATAATAAGTGCTAATACTGACGGTATTGTTTCTATAATACCAAAAAATAAGTTTGAATTATATTGTAATATTTGTCACGAATGGGAGAAAGTAGTTGGATTGACAGGTGAATTTACTCCATATACTAAGTATGTTACAGAAGGAGTAAATAGTTATCTTACTGTAAAACCTAATAATGGTAGAAAATTCAAAGGTAGAATGAATCCTAAGATGTTCTTAGAGGATTTATCTAAAGGATATAATTCTCCTATTGTAGCTAAATGTGTTACTGAATACTTTATTAACGGTACTCCTGTTATGGAAACTCTTCGTAATGCTAAATCTATTCTTGATTTCTGTCGTACTCAAAATGTTAATCATAAGTATAGACTAGAGTTTACTCACGTTGTAGACGGAAAGATAAGAACAGATGTGGTACAGAGGAATACAAGGTTTTACATATCCTCTACGGGGGGAACCCTCATGAAGGTTGAGAGTATGGGCTGGAACGATAATGGTGAAGAACAAGTTAAAAAGAGTTCTTTATGTGCAGGTCAACGTGTTTCTATATGTAATACTGTTGATGATACTGATATATCTGAACTAAATGTTAACTATCTATATTATTATAATGAAGCTATGGCTATTATCGAACCAATAGAGCAAAGTCGTAATAATAAAGGTAAAGGTAAACGTTTAGTTAAGAAATACTATGGAATGAGAAATACTTTATTTGATTGATAAAATGGATATAAGAAAAGTATGTATAAGTAATTTAGGGAAAGAAGTTAACTACGATAGTTTTAAAGGAATGGTAGTAGGTTATAATATACTATTAGAATGTTTAATCTTATCTTTTGTTGAAGATATTGGTTGGAATACTATTGAATATACAGATATTATTCTTCTATGTAGTCCTCTCAATCGTAGTTATGCTCTTGTTTATCCTAAGAATTATAAAGAACAACTTATATTATGAACGATGTAACTGATATTTATAATGAAGCTGCTAATAAATGGTCTGCTAACAAAGGTGTGGGTAGTGTTATTCTATCAGAACCATTAAGTGTAATGAACTTCGTTACTATGGTGCTAGATAAAATGGTAGCTAAAACTCCTGAACTAACGTCTCTTATAATAACAGAGACTATGGAAGATAGAGCTAACATTACTTATTATCTTGACAATACTTCTGAACTAAAGGAGATTCACAAACAGTTAATTACTGATAAGAGATGTCTTATACTTACTCGTGAATATGTTGAACATTCTCCATATAAACCGAGTGCTAATAGTCATAAAGATGTACTTATTACTATTAATGTTAAGAAGTTCCGAAAAATTGCAGAGAAGTATAATGGTAATTACTTTAAGTTTAAATTACTTGCTACCAATTCTATTGATAGTGTTGCTGATAATTCTGTACTTATGTATAAGTATGCGCCTAAAGTATATGAAATTAATTATGCTCACTTAATTAATCGTTCTATTCATTCCCCCATAAAGGAGTACCAAAAGGGTGTTGTCCTAACTGATGCTGATAGAATCTATTATGATAGATGTAGCCAATATATTAATGAAAGTGTTACTATATTTGGTAGTTTTGATAAGTTAGAAGAATGTCGTACTGGTAATCCTATACTAAATATTGCAGCTGAAACTTGTAGATTGCAAGTAGCGGAAAGTAATGGTTGGTCAGCTAAAATGGATATGACTGATGCTATGTGTCGTAAGATAGATGAACTATATAATCCTAGTTCTTTAATTGAGAGAGTTAATCAAACTTATAACATTATCAGAGAAAGAACTAAGATAGTAACTGATAATATTGTTAAGCTAGATGCTATACTTGATATAGTTAAGGAAAATATAGGCAAGAGAATACTAATTATTTCAAAGAATGGAGTATTTGCCAGTAAAGTAACAGAATATCTAAATGCTAATATAAAGTATGAGGGTAAATCTATTATGACTAATGGTGAGATATTCCAAACTGGAATAAGTATATTACAGTATGATTATTGCGGAAACTATCATAATGATATGGAAGGAATACAGGCTTATGACAAAAACGGAAAACCTAAAGTATATAAATCAGGAGCTAAAGTCGGACAGCCTGTAATCATAAAAGCTCAAGCCCAAAGAACGCGAAATTTGGAACTGTTTAATGACGACTATATGAAAGTATTGTCGGCAAATAATTCTATTGATACGAGCTTTAAAGGAGTTGTAGACGTTGTAATTTTCACGTCACCTCTTTGTAGCTCCATACGAGACTTAAAATATCGAATACCTAATCTATCTTTTAGTTCTGTACCTAACATTATATATAAGATATATTGTCGAGGTACGAACGAAGAGAAGAAGTTAATAGAGACGAAAGGAGGAAAAGACTATGAAATAGTTAAAGATAGTGAAATTGATTTCATAATAGGAGAATAATTGATGCTAGTCTTTAGAGTTAACAAAGAAATTAGTATCTTTGTAGAGTAATCAATAAGTGACCTTTGAAATAATGGAAGAAGTAAAGACAGAGAATGAAAGAACTCTAGCTAAGACAGAACCAAAAGCAAAATCAAATAATAGTAGTATGATTATGGCTTCTGCTATTAATACCCTAGACATTTACAATCCTGATGATAGGAGTAAGTTAGAGTTGTATCTGAAATCAGTAATGTCTAGTGATAAGTGCGGTATTAAGACTATTCAAGACGGTCTTGCAATATATAGCCGCGCTAAAGAGTTAGGTTTACCGTTTACTAGTTGTATTGAACATCTAGGAGTTATTAATGGTAAAACTACATTAGACGTTCACTTAATCAAAGCATTATTATTGAAGGCAGCTATAACATGGGAGTGCACAAAAGATTATATAGCTCTGTATGAATATACAGACGGTAATAATGTTTATATAGATAGTAAGATACCTGACTATTGTAGGCGATTCAAAAGCAAGAGAGAAGCTGATGAATTTAATGCTAGTGCTGATAATGACGAAATTGGTATTTATCCAGTTAGAAATTATCAAGATTATAACGGTACAATCTACAAGGAATATCAGTTGAATAATAAGTTCGGTGTTGCAGCTAATCAACAACAAGCTAAAGATATTGCAGTGAAAGGATTAGTTCCAATATTCCGAATACCTAATGTTCCTTGTGATTATATTACTGAATATAAACTTACTCGTATAGTAGATAATAGAGTTATTACTAGTATTGGTCATTTTAGTTATAGCGACGCTGTAACTGCTGGACTTGCTAGTAAAGATACTTATACTAAGTATATGAGAACACTTATCGGTCATAGAGCTTTTACGCTTGCAGCTCGTGATATAGCTGCTGATGTCATACTTGGTTGTATGGAAACAACAGAAGCTAAGATAGTGAACAATATGAGTATTGATGATGCTGATATTGTAGAGATTTGATTAGTAATAGAAGTCTAACTATTACTAATCAATAGATACGAAATAAGACAAAACTTTACGCTAACAATGAGCTATATGCTCACTTTTAATAATTAATTATTAATCATTTAAAATTTTACAATTATGGGACTTCAATTTGGATTTTCCGCAGTACAGAGTGGTAAGAGAGTAATGCAATCTAGTAACGAACCTACATTGACAGCTAACAGCACTAAAGCTAAGTTTAGTCTTACAGGTGCAGTTACTCGTATCATGGGTCTTGTTCCTGGCGATACAGTTCAGTTTATTAGTAATGTTGCTGATATTGATGCAGCTATTGCTGAACGTGATGCTGAAGTTGTTGCATGGTGCGAAGCTAACAATATTGAATTTGGTACAGAAGCTGCTCGTGCTGCACTCATCCAAACCTTTGGCGAATATGGTATCTGTAAAGGTGTACCTTTGTTCGAGAAAGACGGTAAAGTTAAACTTGTTGGTGTTCGTATGACAGCTGAACAAAAAGCTGCTGCTTTTGAACTGAACAAAGAGAAGATTGCAGAGAAACTTGGCAAGTCAGTAGAAGAAATCACTATTGATGATTATGCTCCTGTTACTCGTGCTTACTCTGGTGCACGTACTTCTACTTCTTCCAATCTTAATGGTGTTGGTTTGCCGTTGACTTTCTCTGATTCCAGTATGTGGAATGAACTGAAAGAGAATCTCGGTGAAGATGCAGAGAAAATCAACCGTGTATTCGAGGTTAAACTTAACGAACCTTTCTCTGTTGCTGTTGAAACTGGTAGAGTTATCGGTGACGAAAAAGAAACTGTTGAAGTTAGTGCTTACAAGATTGTCTTCCAGTCTGATGAAGAACCTTCTGTTCGTCAGTCAGCTAAATAAGACTTCTTCCAGTAATAGCTAGATTATAAAGAGCTAAATTCTTAATTGAATTTAGCTCTTTTTTTATTGGCTATAATTTTGAAATTTATTATATTTGGAAACTTTGCAATAAACAATAGCAAGCCTGTACAACTTGTTATTGCTAGTATTAATCTTTATAAAAACAATTTTTATGAGTACTCAAAAAGAAGGAACTGCCAAAGTAGACGAATCAGTAGTAAATCAACCAGCTAATAGTGCTGCAACTACTGCTCCTAAAAAGCGTCGTAGAGGTATTAGTAATGAAACAAGAACTACTTCTCGTAAGAAGTTCTCTCACAAAGATGCTATTAATAATCTTTGGTTATTTGTTGGTCATCTCCATGCTCGTGTTGCTTGGGTAACTATGAAGGAAGATAACAATATGCGTCCAGCATTTGCAGGAAAAGCTATTCCACAGCTTGTTATTGAAGCTACTTCTCTTCATACTAATCCTGCTGATGTTCGTGTTGCTAGTAAGACATTTTGGCCCTATGAAAGTAATGTTGATTATATTCCTGGCGGTGCTAAAGAGAAGTTTATTAATATGGACTTTGCTTGGATAAAACACTTTCTTGATGTAGTTGTATTTAAAGGTCGTGAAATGACTGACGAAGAATCTGAAATGCTTGAACTTGGTTATGTTGACTATGATGATAATGGTCAGTATGAACCAGTTGAAGTAGAAGATGTTATCAGGGCATGGGGAGTTCTGTTTGACAATGTAGTTAAACTTGTTGAAACAGGTGGTGAAAATAGTAAGTCTGCATTACTTGATAAAGTAGGCAACCAAAGACAATTTTGGTTCAGACTTAATCGTTACTACAAGAACAAAGGTGATTGGGCTTTCTCCGGTCAAGGTTCAGAAGAAGGCGACTTAGTATTCCCGAATATTGTCGGACAAGGTATCTTTGAAGAGAAGTTCATGTTGGATGCTACTCATTTTAAAGAACCTAGTCTTATGTTTGATATTACTAAAGAACGTATTGCTCCTATGGACGGTGTTCAATCAAAACAAAAGAAAGCTCCTAATCTTACAGCTGCCCCAGGTATTGGTGGTATTGCAATGGGCGCAGGAATTGTTCAACCTAATATGGGTGGTATGCCAAACTTTGGTGCGGCAGGTGGTTTTAATCCAACTGAAGGTTCTGCATTTGCTCCTGATTCAGAAGACAATGGTGGACTTCCATTCTAAGTAATCCAAATATATTTCGTTAATAATGTTATAAGCCTAGTGTAAAGCTAGGCTTATTTTATCTAGTTATACTATGCGTAGAGGAATAAGACAAGATTTAACAAAAGAGTTTATATTATCTAAGGTTAGTCAGGAAATGATTATGGCTAAGTATATGGGTATACCTGTATCAGTAGTTAATGATTGTGTTGAAAACAATGTTCTTATATGTTCTCCTTTACGTGTTGATAATCATCCAACATTTGGTTTTGCTTTTAATAAGAATCATAAGCTAAAAGCATGTGATTTTAATGGTTCTTTCTTTGGTGACTGTTTTGATTTAGTAGCTTATGTTCTAAGTTTTAAAACTGGTCGTCATATAAATGTTGCTAATAAGGCAGATTTCTATTATGTACTAAAGCATATAGCTTATACTTTCCGTAAGATAATATATGACGGAGAAGTTGACGATGAGAATGAAATTCTACTTAAACAAGTAATATCTAAAATCAAAGCAAGTAAACCTATTATTGAAATAGCTACTAGAAGTTGGAATAATAACGATAAGAATATTTGGAAAAAATGGGGAATTGGTCTTCATTGGCTTAATACTCATTTTGTCTATCCTGTTGACCAAATGTATATTAATAGATATTGTCAACCTATTCCTAAATATAAGTATAAAGAATCTGACCCTTGTTATGCTTATGTTACTGGACTAGATAGTAACGGTATCTATAATATTGAATGTTACTTTCCTCTTCGAGATAGAAGTAAGGGAGAAGTAAAGTTCATAACCAATCATAATGGTCTTGTTGGAATACTTAATCTTGATAAGCCTAAGTATGATATAATTATTATAACTAAATCATATAAAGACAATCTAGCATTAAGTAATTGGTTACATTCCTATCCTTTAAGGGGGAATTTGTCAGAGTCTAAAATAGGAGTAATTAATGTTACTTCGGAGAGCTACGTTCTTAAAGATTACGAATATAATTGGCTTCAATCTAAACTAAATGACGGTGGAATACTTGTTTCATTCTACGACTGTGACCTAACCGGTGTACATGGTGCTCGTAGGTTACGTAAAGAATATGGTATTATACCTATTGTTATTCCTAGAAGTTATGGAGCTAAAGATTTCTCGGAGCTAATTACTATGTATTCTAAAGAAACTATTAATTTATTCATAGAACAAACAGAATCATTATTTGAATATGATTAGAGAAGAAGAATATAAGCCGCTGCCTAAAGCGCAAGAAGAATTGCGAGTGATTAACTTTAACTCATTCGCACCATTGAGAAGAATAGCTATAAATAGTTTCGGTAATAGTGGAGCTGTTCATAGCTATTATTTTATGTACCCTTTAACAGATGAAGAAGAGAGTTACTTAAACCATATTAAGCAACAAATGATTGATAATCCTAATACATTGTTTCGTATTTCATTGTCTGACGGTACACCAATAGATTTCTCTAAGATAAAAATCTATGGTAACTTTGACTTTGATAATGCAGAACATATTGCGATTATTAAAGAGTACTTGGCTAAAGATTTGTACAGTTCTCATAAGATACCTAGAGAATTCAATTATGAAACTAATACTTCGGTATCTAAAGGAAACTTTATACAGTGGACTGAAAGTACTGATTATCTAAAGTGTTTCAAGTTCTATCATGCGAGAATAGGTAAACCAAATAAATACATAATTGTAAGACTTACAGCAAATGAAGTTAAATACAAATCTGTTTAGTTACGAGTTAGACGAATCGGATATTGGGATGATTCAACATAATCTTAAAGTTAATGGTACTTATGATACTATCGCTAGTTATCTTCATGAATTAGATTTACCTAATTATCCTTATATTCAGACTATTCATTTCAGATATAAATGGATAATGGCAGCTCTCTTATATTTAGGATATGATAAAGAATCTCTTGAAAAGGTTCATGAAGCTAATCTTAAATATGAAGAAACTCATCCTCCTATTGTTTACGAAAAGAAAAGAGGTAGAACTAATAAGACTGGTGCTAAACGAATTGGCAAACCTTCCCCCATAAAGGAGCGGAAAGTTGATTCATCTTCTGTCAATTCTAAAGTTAGAATTATTGTTATTGAAACTAATAAGTCTATGATTATTGATAGAGAAGTTGCTATTGGTCTTATACGTGAACAACCTAACAAATATAAAATTGAAGAACTATGAGCGAATCGAAAAGTATTATTCTTTATAAACGTAATGCACAAGGTAAACCAATCTTTTGGTCAGCTGAAATACTAGGACACAAGATTATACTAAAGTATGGTATTGTTGGTAAAGAAGGGACTACATCTGAATATGTTCCGCCTAGAGGTGTTGAGAAAGAATGGAAAACTATTGTTGCAGCTAAGCGTAGAGAAGGAGGTATGGAACTGTCTGAATTATATGATGCAGCTCCTCAAGAAATACCTAATATTGAGGCTTTGAAACATTATCTTGATATGTATCTTCCTAAATACAATACTAATAATGAAGGATTTGTTCTTCCTATGCTAGCTAAGATATATGAATATAATAACGAACAAAACCTGTTAGCTCAAATTAAGATTAACGGTGTTCGTTGTAATATATCAGCGGTTATGCGTGGTGAAGGATTCTTTAAAACTAAAGGTCTTGTATTTCATAGTCGTAAAGGACTTGAATATAAATGTCCTGTATTGGAGAATATATTGCTTGATGATGTTATTACAGACAAGCTATTCAATCGTATGTTAGAAGATAATCTAGTATTAGACGGAGAATTATATATTCCAGGTCTTGAACTAAATGATATTCTAAGTGCTGCCGAGAATCTTAAAAGTCCGTATAATCGTTTTCTTCAATTTTGGTGTTACGACTTAGCTATTGATGATATGATTCAAACTAGTCGTATATCATTATTAAAGTCAGAGTTTGGCAAGTTTAAGATGCCTAATTACGTTAATGCTGAAGCTATTCTTGATTATCACATGAATAATAAGAATCGTTTCGTTCTTATTCATACTTATGATAATGTAAATGGAGATGAAGATATTATTAAATATCGAGACATCTTTGTTGAAGCTAAGTTCGAGGGAGCTATTCTCCGAAATCCTTATGCTACATATCAGTTTGGTAAACGTAATTCTACTATGTACAAAAGTAAACCAATATTAGACGGTAAGTTCAAAATTCTAGATATTATTCCTGAAGGAGCTAAACGACCTAACTTTAGTAAGTTTGTTCTTCGTAATGATATTAATGGTGAAACATTTGAATGTATACCAGTTGGTGATGCTTCTACTCGTCAAAGTTATCTTATTAATAAAGACAAGTTTATTGGAAAGATAGCGTTTGCTGAATTTAGATGTAGGTCAGGTGTCAAGGAAGTCCCCTCACATGGAAATGTTATAAAAATACTTGATAATGAGCCTACAAGATTACCAAATAATAACGAAGAAGAAAGTTAATTATAATCAATCTTATATAGACTATAAGAAAAAGAAACTGATAATAAAAGATATACATTTGAATAATAAACTAAAGATGCTTATAATGTCTAAGTTCGACCCAATAGAAGGACAAGACGGTATGTATCTAGGTTTTGTTACAGATAATGTTCTAGGTCAATGCCGAAATGTATCTGTTTCTGATTATGGTTATTATTCTGTTTCTGCATCTGATATTATACAAGCTCTCGATGTTAAGTCAGATACTAATGTTAAGTTAGTAAAAGAAGAAGAGGATGATAACCTTGTAGTATATAAGTTGTTAAAGTAAGTCGTGGTTTGATTCTTGCCCTATCATTAGTCGAAAGATTAGTGGTAGGGCTTTTTGTTGTTCCCCTGTAAAGCTAAGTGTTACTACTATATATTCTGATTGTGAGATAAATCGTCAGCTTATACTCAAAGAGGACTGTCGGAACGTATAGGAAACAACATTCCTTTATGGGGGAAATCAACGAGAATAGCTGATATTTCGTCTCTGTGCGATTTACTATGCCAACCTTAACAACTATACTATTTTTGTCTTACGTTTAATGACAAGCCTTAGAATCGTTTTCTACGTATGCTGAAAAACAGTAAGATTTTCTTTGGTCTAATACTAGGATTGATTATATTTGTAAACGAAGTAATGGAGAAAAAGCAAATAAAAACTAAATACATAGTTGTTAAACAACCTGATGATAATATTGCATATCGTAATGTTATCAAGTTCTTATATATCGTAATAACTCGTGAAGAACTATCTAAGAAAATCGACAATTATCTTAACGGTAAGATTGAAAGGACTGCTGGTGTTTATGCTCCTCTTGATTTGTTTAATCATATTATTAAGCATAGGAAAGTTTATTCCTACGAAGAAGCTAAACGTCGTGCACGTTATTTAAATAAAAAGTATGGAAGAAGTTAAAAACACAGTTAGATTCGTTACTATTTCTAATTTTCCTAATTATCGTATAGGAGAAGACGGAAGAGTTTGGTCTAATAATCGTAAACGTTATCTTAAATGGTATCATGGTAAAGGTTGCGAACGACCTCATGTCACATTGTTTCACAATGGTAATAGTGCTAAGCTATTTATAGCTACTCTCGTTGCTCAAGCATTTGTTACTAATCCTAAGCCTAATGTATATAAATATGTTAGGTATAAAGACGGTAACAGTGCTAACAATCATTATACTAATATTGAATGGTGTAGAAATCAAACTGGAAGTAAGTATGGAAAATGAAATGAAAAGTATTTAGATATTATAGCTGAAATAAGTAAGAAAGATAAGAAGAAACAAGTATTCATTCTTATTAATCTTATAAATCAGTTAAAAAGTACTCGTATAGAGGCTAACAGCAATTATGAAGATTGTCAGCTTTCTTATGCTCGTAGAACAGATAATTATATTGGTAACTTCAAGCTGATGCTATTTAAGAAACAATTAGATTGTCTGGATATGATTATTGAGAACTTAGATTCTTATCTTGACGAATTATTAAGTAAATAATATGGATAGAGCTAAAATCTTTCAAAGTGTCATTAAAGGAACTAATGTATTTACTCCTATTATTGATAGTTATCATACTGTTGGTAATCACATTATAGAACTTAGTTGTTCTGAAAAAGATAATCAACACGGGCTATACAATAGAGAAGTTAATGGTATTACCTTTAAAGGTACGTATGGTGTGACTGTTATTACTAATAACGGTAATGGGTGGGAACGTAGTATTAAGTTAGATAAACTATGTTATTCTCGTAAAGAAGCTATGGAATATATTAAATCATTAGGAGATAAAGAAAATGAAGTTTGATAATCCTTATAATATATTTCTTGATGATAATCCTCTTGAATTAGTATTTCCTTCTAACAATAGTTACAAAGGAAGTTCTACTAAAGAAGGTTCTAATTATAAAGCTATTGCTAAGAGACGTAAACGTAACAAGAATAAGAAAACTCATAGAAGATGACTAAAGTAAGAACTAATGTAGTTATATTTCGTAGAGAAGCTGGTGATAATTGGCATCTTGGTATATGTGTAAATGCTGAAACTGAATATGCTACTATTGTAGATGTTAAAGGAAATGTTTATCGTACAGTATATGATGCTCAAAATTATCTTTCCGAAGGAAGTTTTCAAACTGATGTAAACTATTCAGATTATAATTCTTTATCCACATCTAAACAAGTGTTTGAATAATGCAAAATAGTGAAATAATTCCTGCTCTTATCTCTAGAATAAGACAGAATAATAGAGATAATGTAGTTATTCGTAGTAAACTATATAAGTTGTTGAACGATGTTACCAATAAGTTTAATGATGTTATTAAAACTACTCCTCGTATTATAGACTTTCAAAAGATGTCTAATGAAGAAGTACTTGAACATTATTATCTAAGTGTTGGTTCTGAAAGTCTTTGGGATTCTCGCGAGCTTATTATGAAAGCTATATCTGAACAGAATAAGTTAATCAAAGAAGAATATGATAACAGTAATAAATGATAAAGAACTTGGTAAAGTTGAGATAGTTACTCAACAATATCAAGTGAGTCTTTATGTAGCTATTTATAAAAATAAAAGATTAATTAATCAATTTGGAAGTAATCTTAAAGAATCTGCATATCATAGGAAAGTTCGTATTAGAGCTATTAAAAGAGGAGATACTATCGTTGAAGGAACTGTTCTTGAAATTAAAAGTAAATATCCGATAAACGTATTTGAAAATGAAAGTTCTAAAGAAGTTAGTAAATAGACTATTAAAACTAATTAAAAAGGATAGTCCTCCTAAATGTTCTGATTGTGAAAGGTGGGGAACTATGGATTGTCCTATTAGTTATATGTGTTATTCTACTAAAGATAAACCTTATTTTAAATCAAGACATAATGGGGAGTAGTTTATTTAGTATTAAAGCCGAGTTGCAGGATATTATCTTGCAACTCGAAGAAGGTGAAGCAACAGATGAACTTGTTGCAAAACTAGGTATTACCGAAGATAATCTTAAAGATAAGATTGCTGATTATCTTCAAGTAATTAAACGTTATCAATGTGACGTTAAAGAATGTAATGACGAAGTTTCTCGTGTTAACCAAATTAAGAAAACAAGAGATAATACTCTTAGACGTCTTAAAGATGCTGTTCTTGAAGCCGTTCTTATGTTTGGTTCTACTGGTAAATCCGGTAATAAAGTTATTGAGGGTAGTACTTATAAAATCTATTCTCGTAATACAACTACCATTGTATTAGATGATATTCGTATCTCTGATATTATCCGACAGTTTGTGGATATTGTTACTGAATATTTAGCAAGTACTGAAATTAAAGAAAGTCTTAGTATTGAATATCTTGCTCGTATTATTAGTGCTCACATGAAAGCTGAAACTTCCCCCATAGAGGAGTCGGAAGATATGCAATCTCCTTTCGTCGACGTAACTACTGATGATATATTTGCTATTGATACTGAAATAACTATTAATATACGTTTATCAGAACTAGCAAATGCTACTAATTTCAATCTTGCTCAATGGATTGGACAGAATCCTCATAAGGTAGAATTTAAATCTTCTACTAGTAAATCAGCTGTTGCAGCTAATTTAGATTTAAATTCTGACCTTACTATTGCTAAACAAGTATCTAATACATCATTAATAATTAAATAATATGTTTGAAGTAGAAGATTGGGTAGAAGAACTGATTGAGAAAATTATGAATACTTATGGTTGTACTCGTAGACAAGCCATTGATTCAATAGAAGAAAAACCTTTATTAAAAAGTTAGATATGCAGTTTAATTTTAGAGATTCAGATTATAGAATTAAGTACAAAGCTCGTGGAATTGCTTGGAGAGGAAAAATTGGAGTAGATGTTAGTGATTGTAAAACAACAGAAGAAGCGATTGTAAAAGCTAAACTTGATTATACAGTTGCTAAATGTCAATTGTCTGCAAAAATGCCAGCACACGATAATGGTGCTAGTCGTGACGGTTCTATTTTTCCTAATATAGTTAACGGCTTTGAATTTGTTGATGTTCCTAGTGAGTTTGCAACTTATCGTACTGATACTAATATTCCTCTTGGGAAAGTAAAGTCTCGATACGAAGTAGTACAAAATCAAATGGCTTTTGGCTTCTTTGATGATGCTCTTGGTGATAGGGTAAAACTTGACCGTGCAGGATATTTTGGTTATGGACAAAAGATATTTATGTCAGCAACATTTGATAAAGATATTAATATTGGTGGTAAAAATGATACTATCCAACATTATTTTGTCTTTACTAATAGTCATGACGGTGGAAGTGCTGTACAAATGATGATTACTCCTATAAGAGTTATTTGTATGAACGCACTTCATGCAGCTAGAATATCAGCTGAAAGTTATATATCTTTTAGACATAACAAAGGTGTTAATACTAAGATACTTACTGTTCCTGAAATACTTGATCTTACCGAACGTAAGATAGAAGAGGAAGAAGATATGTATCGAGTATTATATAAAACTAAAGTATCAGACGAAGAAGTAAAAAAATATCTCTCTGCAACTTTCCTTACGGGGGAAGAATTCGAGAGAGTAGATGAATTGTCTTTATATAACGGTTTGTTCCGTAGAGATAATTCTGCCTATGAAGCCGCTGGAATATCTATGCAGAAACTAAATACTCTCTGCGATTCTTTTGAATATTATCAGGAAGGTGTTGGTCAAAGACTAATAGCTGGTACAGCTTATGGTGCTTATAATGCTGTTACTGGTTATTTCTCTAACGTTAAAGAGTATAAGACAGAAGAACTTCGCTTGAAGAATACAGTATTTGAAGGCGACTACAATACTAGTCTTAAAGCTCTTAACTATGCTCTAGCTAATGTATGGGAATAAGAACTTTTATTGAAAAACTAATTGGGTTACTTACTGTTCCACGTTGTCCTAATTGTGGTGCTAGACTAGAAGAAGTTCCACGGGAAGAGGAAAATGACCCAATTGCTTTTAAATGTATTAACTGTGGTAAAGAATGGAGTTAGAAACCGTATTAAAAACAATTTTATTAGATGTCCCTGTTATTGAATGTTTTATTCAGTTTGTAATAACTGCAATAGCACTAAAGATTACTAAGGAAAGACTAGATGATGAAGTAATAAGTACAGTTACTCTTAATTGTGTTTTATTCTTTATTCCAATATTAGGTCATGTTCTATTTGTAATATTTATAATCAGGTTTGTTCATTTATTAAAGTATCTATATGGAAAAGAAGAATAAAGTCAGAACTTGTGGTAACTGTATTCATTTAGTAAAGAGAGAAAAAGGTTGTTTCTATAAACATTATACGTGCTTAGAAAGAAGTAGTGATACTATTATTACTTCTTGTTATAAAAGATCTAGTATTCCAACTGATTGTCCTTATCATAAATTTAAAAATAATAATTATAATGAGTAAATTAAGTAAAGCAATAGCTAATGCTATTATTGAATTTAACAGTGGTTTATTAACTCAAGATGAACTCTTCGATAAACTAGAACGAGACATTGATAATGTCTCTGTTAAAGTATGGCGTGAAGATAAATCTGTTCCATTACCTACTTATGGTAAAGAAGGAGATGCTTGTTGTGATGTCTATGCTAAGAATATAGAGATTAAACAAGATGATAGAATAGTTGTTCATACAGGTCTTCATTTTGCTCTTCCTGATAATTACGAAATGGAACTTAGACCTCGCAGTAGTTTTACTAAAGGAAATCTTGTAATGCAAAATAGTCCGGGGACGCTCGATGAATCTTATAGAGGAGAATTACTATTTGTATTTAGAGGACTTTACGACCTTGAAGAACCTATTGTTCCAAAAGAAGGGGAACGTATTGGTCAACTTCTTGTTCGTCGTCGTGAGAAGATTACTTGGGATGAAGTTGAAACTCTCGAAGAACTAGGAACTACTGAAAGAGGTGTAAAAGGATTTGGTAGTACTGGAAAATAAACTAATTACTAATTTTAAACAATAAATAATTAAATTGTGAAAGCAATTGGAATTAAAATGGTTGAACTTCAACCAATGACTGCAAGAGAAGCTAATGACAAAGGTCATAGAATTGGTAATCATTCTTTTGAAGAAGAAGGTTATGAAGTTACTTATCCTGACGGATATAAAAGTTGGTCACCAAAAGATGTAGCCGATGCTGCGTATTATCCTCTTTCAGAGAATAATGATGGTACTAAGATTATTAAAGAAGATGTTGAGAACTTTATCACAAATGTAGATGTTACAACAATAGGAGAAAAGACTACTGTTGTTAATGCTCATACTCGTAGTGGTTTCGATATGGTTCGTCATTCTTCTTGTGTTGACCCAAAGAATTATAGTGAAGAACTTGGTAAACAATATGCTATGGAAGAAGTTGTTAATGACCTTTGTGCACATCTTGGTTTTGTTCTTAAATGGGCTAAATATGGTATTAATGTTAAACCTAAAGAAAGTAAATATCCTCCTCATATTCAAAGAGTAATTACAGAATATGAAGAGCTTAACGATAAGATTGGTAAACTTAATAAATTTATTAATAGCAATCCTTTCTTTAAGAAACTTGATGCAGAAGAGAGAAATGATATGTCTTGTCAGCTTACGTCTATGAGAAACTATTCTGATATTCTTCTTTCTCGTCTTACAAGAGCTGGCGTTGATTTCAAATAACTTATTTAAGACTAAAAAGTATGCTTAAATTAAATAATGTATTATCCATAGAAACTTATGGAGATAATTCTAAAGTAGTAAATCCTAAAATACCATATAAGGTATATCAGTGTAATAGTCTAGCTCGTATGCAAGACAAGAACGGTGGTAATACTCTTCATGTTGTTCTTGAAGATATAACTCCAAGTGCTGACAATGATACTTTTAACCGAGAAAAAATTGTAGTTGAACTTAATCAGTTCGTGAATACTTGGAATCCTTATGTTGAACCTAAAGAAGTAAATGATGAAGTCGGAGAAGAAGTTCATGCGTAATCAAATTCGTAAAGCTATGCGATATGTGGCTAGTCTGCCAAAACTTAAAGCTCGTAATAGTATTTATCTGAAACTACAAGAAGTAGAGAAGAAATATAAGATAGAATGATTGTGGTTAAAGTCATACTTTATATTTGTAGTTATATCATATATATTATTAATATGATTTTAGCTATACTGATTTTTTGTATTCCTATAATTGGAATACAAATATTAGGTTTATTTTATGGATAAAGCTTCTTTCCTAAGAAACCTACATTAAGAAAATAAATAAATAATAATAATCATTTTAGTTATACATTATTAAGAGCACTAGTAGAAATACTAGTACTCTTTTTTATATTATGGCAATAAAAGTAAGTGTTAAAGCAAAAGCATATCAATCAGACGGATTAAGTAGACATTGTGGAAAGTGTAATTATAATCCTTGTTCTTTAGATATTAGAAGATTATGTACTAATCGCTTTGTCGAAGGTTATATCGAAGGATATGCAAGAGCAAAGAAAGATATTAAAGAAAGAATAATATGACACTAGAAACTGTTGGAATAATTATAGGAGGATTAATATTTGCATCAATACCATTTGGAATGTTAATCTATTGTATTGTAAAAGAATTAACTGAAAAGAAGTTATGGGGATATTTATTATTCATAGTAATAATGATAATATTGTTTTTAACGAAATCTTCCATAGAAACTTCATAATAGATTAGAACTATTGATAGTAGTAATACCGTTGATAGTTCTTTTTTTTATGTTGTACTTGGATAAAATCAACGTATTAATGATAGTTGTGTTGCTGAACTTGCCTACGCTCGCAAAGCTCGCTAAATCCCCCATAAAGGAGTGGAATTACTGGTAAACCAACTCCTTTATGGGGGAAAAAGCGAGCCGATAGGCGAGCGAGATATAGTAAAGCTAAGTTAATTAAAAATTTAATAGTATATTTGCATATCTAAATGATAAATCTATATTATATAAGAAGTCTTTATCTTATTATAGTGTTAATTTTATGTTAATTCATTGATTATCAATTAGTTAGATGATTCAAATTATACGCAAAACTGTATAAAATAGTAGTGAAATTGCTTGGTTTTATACGCAAAACTGTATAAATTTGGCGATATTAACAATTAATTAACACATATATATGGAGACCAATAGTAATGCTGATAGTAGTCTTATTAAACCTACTATATTTCCTTTCAATATTAATCCAAAAGATTATAGTAATAATGCTTTTGATGAACTACAACAGATAGCTAATAAGTATGGAGTAGATATTGTTCTAATTAAAGACGAAAAGGTAAGATATACTGGTAGCTTTATGCAATTATACTTTGATGGGATGTCTAATCTAAGATATTTAAAAACTCATGGTTTATCTATGTTGAACTATATTTATAGAAATATTAAGTTCGATTCTAATTGGATAGTATTAAATCAGACTAAAATTTCAAGAGAACTATCTGTTAGTCAACCTAGAATAAATGACGGCATTCAACAACTTATAAATGCTAATTTTATTGCTAAAGCTGTTAATGATAAAAATAATATTTATATTATTAATCATAATATGATGTTTATGGGAGATAGAAATAGATTCATATCTGAATATATCAAACTATATTCTAATAGATAGCTAAAAATTACAAACTTTTTTAAGTATATAAATTAGCCCGAATTACTCTCACGAGCAGTTCGGGCTTTCCTATGAGTTGTAATATTAAGTAGTTAGTTATTCTTCATCTTCATCAGTAATCATATTAACAACAACTTGACCTAAACCACTAAACGGACTACTACGTACTTTATAGTAACTATTATTAGCACCAAGTCTTTCATGTTTTATAATTTGATTAACTAATGGTACTTGTTTAAAGAAATTTACTACAAGTTTATTTTCACCTGAATAGCTTCCTGAATTATAATATAAATCATCAGGATTACCAGTAATAATATAGCTACAAAGTGCTCCTAATAATCTAAGATTATCTTGCGCAATACTTAATGCAGCAACAGGTTGACTATATAGTTTCTTACCTTCATTAACTATTCCCCACGGAGTATATTGAATAGTTTCAGACATTAGACGGTCAGCACTATATAGGATATAGTCAGCTACTTGTGTAGAATCATCATCGTCATCTAGCATTAATTTTCCTACTACAAATAGTGCTACTGCCTTAGTAATAGCTATCCATTCACCTAAGCATCTACGAATATTGGCTTTATCATATTCAGGAAGAATGTTATAATAAGTAGTAAGATTAGCTACAAAATCTGCATAACCTTTAGCAATTCCTTGAAGAGTACGAACAGCTTGAAGTTCGTTACTATCATTAAGTTCGTAGTATTTCTTAAATGGCATTGCTATAAACTCACCTAAACTAACATAAGTTCCTTTACTAATAGACTCTCTAGTTTCGTTATATATACCGTCAAAGTGACCTAAACGATAACCAAAACGTTTTTGGAATCCAGGAACCAAGTGTTTATGGAACTGCATTAGTAAAGCTCCCCACCAAGATTGTTGTAATTGATTAGCACCAATCTTATCATAGATACCATGTATTTGATGATTAACTGATATAACCTTATTACGGAAAGCTGCAATATCGTCATTAGTAAGACCACTGTCAGGTTTAAGAGTAGCAACACCATTTTTCAAGATAAGACTTTCTCTAAAAGAAGGATGATTCTCGAACTTAGTTCTTTCTTCTTTAGTATCTTCTTTATAGGTAGCTTTAAACTCTTCTCTTATCTCTTTAGGAACAGAGCGTAAGAAGTCAGTTATTATATCAGCTTTAAACTTAACATAACGTTCTTTCTCAATATATGATTCAAGCACTTTATCTCTGAATGTTTCATATTTAGTAACTAATTCAGGATTATTCTTACGAAGAACTTTAAGCAATGCTTCTTCTCTAAGTCCCATAGCAAACTGTTCAAATGACATTACTTTATTCTTACCATTAACAGCAACAACTCTATGAGAATGAAGCATAGCTAACAATGTAGCGTTCTGCATATAATGTTCACCCGCAGTTTGTTGGATAAACAACAGATTTTCTAATTTACCCATAGGATTGTTACCTTTACCATAACGTTCTGTTACCATATCAGATTCAATAACATTGAATAATCTAATAATAGCATTAGTTTCGTTATTAGTAGTTTCATTATAAGCATCAGCTAAATAACTACCTACATTCTGTATCCATTCGTTCTCACCTTTACGGAAGTCTTTGTATTTAAAGAATTGTCCGGCAGCCATTTCCATTTGTATTTGTGTCTTACCATATAATACGTTGGCAATACCACTAGTAGCGTTTAACATCATAAACTTACTAGATACCATATTACGCATAACACGAGATACTTTAGAACGAGTACCTTCATCCATTTCAAATTCATTAAATACTAACTTACGAACTTGATTCTCAAAGTGTTTAACTATATTAGAATCATCGCTCTTAGTTGTACGTATTTCTTGTTTACCAGTAATTCTACTAAGTAATCTATTATCCATAAGTTTATCATTAGGATTTCTCTTAATAATATCCATATTACGTAATTGATTACTAGTAATCTTAGCTAATCTAGCTATATCATTACGAGTATTAAAGTTATACATGCTATCAATAAATGAATTAAGTCTTTCAAGAACATTAGGATTATTACGCTCTGCATTTTCCTGCGCCCTTTGCTTACGTAATTCATTATTCTTAGTTTGTGTTTCACGAACATAAGCTAGATATTCATCAATAGTTTCACCTTCTTGTTTCTCACGAATAGGAAGAAGTTTAATCTCTGATAAACTATGTAACATAGGAGCATTACTAAATCTCTTATATAGATTAAGCTCTATATCAGATTTATTAGGAGTATCATACCAACCATGACTGCGTTTAAAGTCTTGCCAATAATCAGTAAAACCTTGATGAGGTTGTTCAATAGCTTGATTAGGTAAATAACCACGATTAATATAAGCACGACTACGTTTATCTTTAACAAGACTATTAAGTAGATTATCTACTTCATTGTATAGTTGTTGTTGATAGTTATTCATTCCATAATATTTATCATTGCGATATTTATTAGTAGAAGGTTGTAACTTAACTTCATCATAGTTAGGATTCTTGTACTTGTCTTTAACTTTAGTTTCTAACCATTTATATTTAGGACTATATTCCATATTATTAGCTTCGTCCTTAACTATCATTTGTCTCCAAATAGCTAATGGTTCGTATTCTTTAGTAATAGGATTAAGCACATGATTCTCGTTATACCATTTATCAAATACTACTTTACCCATTTTGTTCATAGCCACATACATAGCTTCGTAGTATACAGTATTGATATAGCTTATATGCTCATCTAACCATTTTTGAGCTTGTTCTTCATTTGGCTTAACTCTACCAACAGCTGCTGCAAACATTTGCTCTTGATGTTTCTTTAAGTTAGCTATTTGCACTTCTGTAAACTTGGTGCCGTCAATAACACCTGTTTCATCATACTTACCGTATGCCATAGTACGAACAAAACTATCGAAAGGATTGCCAGCACGAGTATCCATATAAGCCTTCTTTAACTCATCTAAGAACTCACCTTTTAACTTATAGTCAGTATTAGCTTTAAGCCATTCAGCTGATTCTCGATAAGTTTCAGATGTTTCAGGGTATTGAAGTCCTTCAATAGCTTGTTTATAACGAATAGTAAAAGCATCCTTAGGTCTGTTCTCTTTATACTTATTATTAAGTTGACGACGAGACAATAGATAATTATTAACTGCATTAGCTTCATAATAATTCTCTTTATAATTACCGTCAACATCAATAACAGCACGCATTTCAGTAAGTTCACTTTGAATCTCGTTAAGACGTCTTTCATTTTGAACAGTAAGAGTACTATAATCATTGTCAATCATTGTACTTAATATATCTCCTTCTTCATGCAATAGCTTCATTAACTTAACATAAGTTTCAGGGTATTTATTAAGTAACTGGTTTGTATTGTAGTACTCTTGATACATCTCTTTAACGTATTCACGTTCTACATTATCTATTAAGAACTTCTCTAACTCATCTTTAGCTTTCTTATATATTAAACCGTCTCGACCATTCGGGTCTTCGATTTGTGCCAGCTTTACAGCCTCTTTTAGCGACCTTAATTTTTCAGTGAACGTTTCATTATACGGCAGCAAAAGATTGCCATTTTCGTCCAAAATATCGTTCAGAGACACATCTATACCGTTGTTTTTTGCGTCCTCAATGATAGCTGATATTGCCGAAGTAAACGCTATCTTTTTGTCTCTAGCTTCTATTTCACTAGCTCTTAACTGATTCATCATTTGTTTAAGAACTATTTGAACTATTGGTATATGTGTTTCTTGACTATCAGCCAACCAAAACTGGAAGAAGTTTTCATCTTCAAATGCTTCTGTAATACTAAGCATATTAGATTGTACACGAGGGTCACTAGAAAGACTAGTAATGTAACTATCGAAGTACATCTTAGTACTACGTTTAACTACATTATCTAAGTCTTTGATACGTTTGAACTTATCCTTAATCTGTTTGAGCATATCATTAGTTCTACGTAAACCTTCGATTTCTTCTTCTGTCTCACTTACAGTATAAGCTTCATCAATATTATAAGGTTGAATAGCTTCAATAATAGAATAGTCTTCTACAAATCTATTAATATCATCTAGGAACATTTCATAACGAGTACGTAATGTTTCGTCCTCTAACATACGGTCGAATAACTTCTTATTAGTTATACTCCATTTCTCTTGAACTATCTTGTTACCATTTTCATCTAACTTATAAGTTCCGTCAGGATTAGTAACATAAGTAGTAAAGAAGTTATGTATATCAAATAAGAAATCATCAATACGTCTATTAGTATAACCATTGATAATTCTCAACGCTTGTTCACGTAAGTTATCATTTAACTTAGTAGCTGTATTAGAACGTAAATCAATAGCTGTAAATGAACGGAAAGCATCGTTTAATGCAGCTTCTTCTACATTAGCATTACTACGTTCAACACTTTCAATAACACGAGATATATAATCATTTATCTCTTTATCATTATCTATCAATGCAGATTCAAGTATATCTTCATTAATAAAGTTATCTTCTGTCTGAACACGAATAATGTTATTATTAGCAAACTTATCTAATCTAGCGTTTTCTTTAACTACTTGAGTAATGGCATTACGTCTAGGGAATTGTAATTGACTAACACTATTAATAGTTACTTTCTTACTATACATATAGTCAGGAGTAAGACTAACAGATTTAGTAGTTACACGACCTAAGTTAGTAACAATATAAACATTACCTTCCTTTTCGTATCTAAAATATCCACCAGCTCTAAAACCTGTATTATCTACAACAGTTTGTAAAACAGGAACAAAACCAATACCATTAACATTAACATCTTCAATAGTTTGATTAATGCTAGCTTTAAGTTGAGCATAATAAGGAGATTCAGAATTATCTGACTTCTTTTTTCTAAGCTGAATTTCATTAGCTTCTAATTTAGTCATAGCGGTTTGTAGTCTCTTAGCTGCAATATCCTCATTATTACGGTCATTAATAAGTTTACGAATATTACCGTAATTCATATTAGGAGCTGCAACAACATAATTAGTAATACCAATAGCTTCAAGAGATTCAATAGTATCTAGTATAGCTTGATTATCAGTAGTAGCAATAATGTATCTACGAGAAGTATCAATTTGTTGCTCCTTTATGGGGGAAGTCAAGACTGTACTATTAGGAAATGCTTCTTCAATTAATAAACTAGCACCAACTTCAAATACCTTAGGAAGAACTACAAACTTACGAATATCAGAGTTCATAGCTATATTAATAGAACTAATAAATGTAGGGTCGTGCTGACGAATAGAAACTTCTTCCAGTATATCTAAAGGAAGATACATTCTATTATTATCAGGATTAACACTAACTTCTCCAATTTCGTTCTGTTCCAAAGGATTAGTAGGAAGTATATATACAACATCATTATCATATACTAGCTTATATAAACGTAGAACTTTATTATTATCATTAGTTTTAGCATAATGACGATATTTACGATTATTTTCACTACCAGTAATCATTTTACGTTCTTGTGCTTCTTTAAAACTAAGCACACCTACACCAAGTCTATTGAATACTATTTTATTAGATTCCTTATACTTCTTATTCTCAAATGTAAGTACATCAGGATTATTAGGATTAGTTCTAAAGAATAAGTCACGTAATTTTTCTATTGCCTTATCATCATTACTAAGTCTTTCATAAGTTCCTGTTTCACTACCGTATTGAATCATACTATTAATGGCTTTGTCTGAATCATTAATAATATTAGTAGCTGTTGAAACTCCATTATCAGAATCAATACCAGTATCCTGTCCATATAAAAGCTCAACAGGAATAATCTTACTAACTGTTCCACCTTTAAACTTATAACCTTCTACTACCATAGAGTATCTTACTAAGTCCATAGCTGTAAGTTTAACGAAAGGATTATTACTATGCCAAGCATTACGAAACATCTGATATTGAGATTCAGTAGATATAGTACTATCTATAATAGATATTCTATCATAACTATTACGACGACCTTTATACTCCACATTTAGATTTTTAAATAGATTATCATCCGAAGTATATCTTTGAATCAATACTACTTTATTTGCAGGAGACAACTTCATAAATGCTTCTATATTCTTTTCAGACATATCAGACATATTGAAACTACCTACTACATCAGTATAACCATATAATCTAGCACGAGTATTCTGTTGACTACTAATAAGATTTAGATTATAACTAGGAATAAATTCATTATTGCTTCTAGTTATAAATCTATTAGTATTAACAAAATTAGATTGTGCTTGACCCATATTAATTATGAAACTCTCTAACTGTTGAACAGTTTGTAGATTGCGAATATCGAACTTATTAACTAACTCACGGAATTGTGGAGTTTGAGTTTTAAATATTTCGCTATCACGAATAATCTTTTCAGTAGCTATACAACTATATTTCAATTGATAATATAAAGAAGGATATGCTGATTCTGAATCATCTTGATTAATATCGTTAATAGTATTGAAACTAATCTTAGGATAAATAGCATCTATAAGATATTTATTACCTTCTTCTGTAACAGCTTTAAGAACAGGATTACCTTTCTTAGTACGAGTAATATTACTTTTTTTAATATCTGTAATACGATTAATTATATTGTCAATTTCATTAGCAGATTTACCAGCACCAAACTTATCACTAGTAATAACCATCATATTAGTATTGATTTGGTCACATATCTCTTTGAAATATTCAAATGCTCTTAATGCTTTAATTTGATATATAAGATTATCAGCATTAGTAGAATCTATATTTTCTACATTGTCTTTAAGATGTTCTTTTAATTCTGTTACTCGTATTCCTTCTTCGAGAAGTTCATCTTCGTTAATACTTATTCCTTTAGCTTCAAGCATTGATTTAATATCTTTAAGACGAGTTCTTTTAGTAATACTGTTTGCAGGAATACTAAGAGATTTAGCCAATCTTATATACATATCTCGTCTTAATCCTATAAGCGGATTAAATCCAGTTTCACCAAATACATTATCGTTAGCATTTTGTCTAGCAATAAGTTCGGTTATTACAGGTTGATTAACGAATAAGATAGAAGTTTCATAGTTTGCACCACAATCAACAATAGACTTATATACATCGAAAGTATATAAATCAACATTAGGTACACCACCTTCTTTTACACCGTCAAGAATAAGTGCAGTAGTTTCAGAAGAGTAAGGAGTAATTAAACGATTATCTATATTAAGATTATCGTAACTCCAACCTAACTGATTATGGTCTACCATTACTTCTTTACCTTTTCTAGTTACATCTCTAAAACGTTTTCTTAAATTTCTTTGAGCGTCTTTGGCTTCTTTCTCTGTATTATATGTATATACAAACCTAAAACCACCATGAGCACCGTCAATAATAGTCTTAGCTTTATTACCAATAGAGGCAAAGTTGTCACGATTAACAGAAATAGCTTTAAGACGTGCACCGGACATATTAGCATCACGATACCAATTTTGAGCAATTACTGAATTAATATTACGATAAGTCTCTGACAAACCTTTAAAGATATTACTCTTTGCAGCTTTAATATCTTCAAAATTACTAGACGATAAGTTCTCACCAATAGATACTGGTAGATTCATTATATTAATAAATGTATCTACTATTTTATTGTTACGAGCATCACGAGTATTTTGTTGAGCTACTGTTAATTGACTAAATTCTTCAAGAGACATAGCTTCTACTATTTCAGCTCTTGCTTGAATAGTTTGTTCTAATCTAGCTCTACGAGTTTCATCAGCATAATCAATAGCTAGTTGTTCAGCGTTATCTTTTACATTTTGATAAAATTCTCTTTGTTCATTAATAACAGATTGAATATTACGATACTGTTGTGCAAACTTAGCAACATATTCATCATTAGCATATTCACTTTCATAAAAGTCCATCTTACTTACAATAGCATCTACTCTTTTACCAAACTTTAATTCTTTTGATTTAAAAGTAATAGTAAGATTATCTTTTATTTCTCTTGGAAGTAATATCCATGTTTCGTCTGCTTCAGCTATTAAATCTCTAACTTGGTCAGTTAAGAATTTATCATATTCTTCATTAGCTTTAAGAACAGTTTCTCTTGCAGCTTTACGAGCTTCTTTAAATTCTTCTTTAGTAAATTCAGAACTAGTAGCTTTACGAGTTTCTTTATCTATTAAAGAATTTATATAACCAATATATCTGCGATAAGTACTTACTTCATCTTCTCCATCTATATATTCGACCTTATGAGGTTTACCATTTCTATCGAAATAAGCTGTATGATATATACCATAAATACTATCAATATCAAAGTCAGCACCGGTTTGTAATACCCATTCATCAGGAACAACAATAGTAGAACCTTGAGATTCATCTAATAAACCTACAACTTTCATTACTGCTACTGATTGTTTGCCTTCTGTTGGAATACGATAACCAATCATAGTATCGAGTCCAGCAGATTGTAAATCTTCAAGAGTAACTTCTTTAATTAGATTACCTTCTGCATCATAAGTATTATAAGCCTTTACCATCCATTTAGGTAACAATATCTCTACTATCTGACTACCGTCTTTATGATACGTTAGTTTACGACCAAGAGAATAACCGTGTTTCTCTTCTACTCTAGATTGCATCAAATCTCTTAAATCACTACGACCTGATAGTTCGGTCATACCAATATCTGAAACTTGACTAGCATGAAATCCTGGAAGTACTTGTCGAGTAACACGATTAGTAAATATACTATTTACAATATTTTCTATCTTGCTACGAACTAGATTAGTCCAAGCAGGCATATAAGGCAATCCAGTTTCAGGATTTATTTCAGCATACTTACGATAATTACTGTCTAATCCTCTACGAGTTAACTCATCCTTAATAAGAGATATAAACTGATTATTATCTATCTTAGCTTGATTACCTTCATATACTACATTACCTTTAGCATCAATCTCTACACCAATACGAGAAGCAGCATCTTTAAAACTATCTTGAATATTAGCAGTAAAGTTATCAAAGAAATCTTTAATAAGAGATTGACCTTCGGGAGTATTACCAATATTATCTATTAGTTTCTTAACAATCTGCAATCCTGCCTTATTCTCACCATCCATATGTTGAGGAATATCTTGCTGGGTATAAAGATTAGAATACCAACCAGTTTTATACTTAGTTTGAATATCCAAGTTAAACTGTTTCAACTTTTCTTTAGAGGGGAATTTTCCATGAGAATCCCAAAATTCTAGTACTCTATTAGTAGTAGCTTTTTCAGTAGTAGTAAAGTTAACCTGACCTATATTATTATCAGTCATATATTTAGCTAAAGCAGCAAGTTCACTATTGCCTAAGAATCTAGATATAAGTACGAACTCTGCATTTTTAATCTGAATAGGATTAGCTAACTTAGCATCATTATCTATTTCTAAGTCATAATAGAAGTTCTTTTGAACTTGTATCTTCTTAGATAATTCTCCTAACTTAACATTGTCAATAGGCTTAGTTTCGTCATAAAGAGCTTCGATTAAATCTTTATAACTATCATACTCTCCACGTAGATACATTCTACGAACAAATTCATCAAGAGTAATAAACGATTGAGCATCTGTTACTTCTGATTTATCCTTAGAGAACTGTTTAAGTATAAAAGCTCTAGTCTCTTTAGATACATTAGCTATATCTAATTGCTTCTTTAAATCATCTAGAACTTTACCGCTACTTTGAACATCTTCAAGAGTAATATATTTGAAACTACTATCTATACTAATAGTCTTATTAGGAGCTACTGTTATATCTCCCAAATGTTTCTGTACATTATACAAATCATATCCTGCATAAGCTAATCCTCCGGCTTGATATTCTTTGTTACGTTTAATAGTATCACGAGAATCTTTATAATATGCTTCATCTCCGAAGAACATATCATTTAGATTATTATATTGAATCTCATAGTTAAGAACCATTTCAGCAATAAAAGAATTAAACGATTCTTGACTAGCGTTCTTATATTTATCTACAAACTCTTTATAAGAATAGTATTTAGCAACAGCTTCTTGTATTCTATAATTAATATAGTTATCTATATAGTTATATACAGAATTACGAAGCTCGCCAGTAAGTCTAATATTATATTCTCCGTTCTCGTCTTGTATCAATGATATTTCACTATTCTTTCCCCCATAAAGGAGTGAGAATACATCACCTCCTTCAAATAGCCAATTCATATCTACCGTTTTAGCTGTCTCACTATTATACTTATTAAGGTTTTTAACTTTATCAATAAGTAGACTTCTAAACTTAAATACATTACCAGTAGGAACACCATTTGAATCAAGAATACCTTTACGATAATGATAGTTAAGTCTAGCTTCAGATTTACGTAAGTCTTTAAACTCTTCTTTTATCTTAGGTTTACCATTTTCATCAGACACAATAGTTACTACTCCATTCTCAACAGTTGTCTCAAATAAGAAGTTAATAGCTTGTGCCATTTCTGCTAACTCTTTAGCATAGATATTAGCATAAGATACATAGATAGGATGTCCTCTATAAATAGTACCATTAGCATTAAATAGCCCAGTATAATCTAGCTTATAACTATTAAATACGAAAGTCTTTGGAGCATCAGAAGGTGTTTGAGTAAAGAACTTAGACTTCTTAACTCCTTTAGTCATCTCATAATTGTCACCATTATTAGCGTATTCATTAAGAGTAATAATATCCCATTCAAGAGCATTAATATCTTTATAAGACTTAGCCTTTCCTGTAACTTCATTACTAACACCATTATACAATTGTGCACCAAATTCACGATAATATTCAGTAAGTTCGTAACCAGTATCAGTAAGACGAAGTAGACCGGGAATTACTTTACCATTAGATAAAGTCTTTTCAATAAGTATATTACTATATTGATATTGAGGAATATTAGTAAACTTAACTAGATAGTCACGAAGTTCAGTATTAGCAGCAGGGTTGTCATTGTAACGATTATCATTAATTCTTTCAAAGAACTTACTAATATAATTATTCTTTAGAATATCACTAACTAGATTGTTCTCTGCATTAATACTATTAAATTCAGAATCTACTATTTGATAATCTTTAAATCTATCAGATATACGATTAGCTATATTATTAGCATAACCACCCTTATATTGTAGTTGAGACTTATCAAATGGAACTACCACATATTCTTCATTCTCTTTAGTTTTAGCATATTCACCTGCATAATAGATACGTTGTGCTTCATTATCTATCTTTAATAGATTAGTCGCCTTACCTACTACTTTATTAAACTCTAACAAATCATCGACAATAGAAGAGATATTAGAAAGTTGGTTATCACCGAAGTTACGAACGTAGTTAACAACACCCTGTCTATTGATGCCGAAGTTATACTTATTAAAAATTGCAGCAATTTGCTCTGTAATTTCTTGGATTTCATTTGTGTTAGAATTTTTTAGTGTAGATAATCTGTTTTTAAGTTCGTCTAATACGGCAATATCATTAGCCATAATAGAAGGATTGTGAATAAGTGAATCGAAACTATTAAGTATTTTGTTTTGTAGATTAAGTTTAGGAAAAGTATTACGATTCTTAGTAACCACATTAGAACCGTCTTGACTATAAACTACTTCATTACGTTCCCAAATAGATTGTTTTAGTTGAGTAAATATCTTATTTCTCATCTGAACATTAGCTTCGTCTTCTAGTAAACGTGCAGCATATTCTAAATGAGATACTTCTTTAAATCTTGCAGCAATAGTATGGAAACTTTCTACCATAGCTTCAACACTAGAGAAGTTACCATAGTTATTAATAGCTTTAAAAGAACTATCAAAGCCAGCACTTTCAGCCATGCCTGAATAAGTATTATTAGAAGTATCAGGCTGTTCATTTATAAAACTATTACTATTTGTTTTAGGTAAACGAGCAAACCATTCTTTTACTTCTTTGCTAACATTTTTATCTATATCTTTTCGTTGGTCAGATATTTCAGACCAATCAGCACGAAGAGCAGCAATAGTTTCTTGGTCATCTTGACGAGAGTTTTGTTCACTATCTTCTTTAACATCATCATTAGATTCAAAATCTTCATTAGTATCTATACCAAACTCTTTGCTAAGACTAACTACTTCCGGTGAGTTAATTACTATATCAAATAACTCATTACGATTATAATTACCGCCATCGTAAAGATTACGAATAATAGTACCTACATAAGCCTTTTGTTCTTGAGTAAGTTTCTTATCATTCTCTTTTAGATGTCTATTAAGATAAGTAATCATAGTCAGCTTTATAGCGGCTTGAGGACTTAACTCATTACCAGCTTTATCCTTTATTACTTCGCTTTCACCCTTACGTTTTTTATTAGCAAGAGCTTTACGAATACTTCCCTGACTTTTTAAATAAATAGTAGCAAGAATATTAATAGCGTGTTCTTCTTTCGCTATGTCATTGCCAAATACACCAGTCCGTGAAGTACGAACGTTCTGAACATAATCTTTAGTATTGATAGTCTCTCTGTTATTATATGCTATTATAGCATTAACAGTATTAGTATCAATATTCTCATCATTAAAATCTCTACCAGTCTTTTCTTTATACCAATCACGAAAACTATTGTCTTCGATAGTAGCAAGGTATTCAGTAGATTTTCTAACATCATTATTAGTAAGCGGTAATAGCTTATCTAATTTAGGGTTACTAGGAATACAACTCATACACTTTATATTATTAATTAAGTTATTACTAACATTATCAAAGATAACATTATTATCAATACTATCAAATAGATTCATTAGACGGACGAAAACCGCACGTTACGAATGCAGACGGATGCCCGTAGACCGCAAATTCCTGCCGAATTTCGCATTTTATATGCTGTTGTGATAGTAAGATAAGGAAAATATAAAAGTCCGGCAGATGCGCTTAAAATGGCTCATTCTAAGGCTCTCTGCCGGACTTTCGTCTCTAGGCTTATCTTACTTAACTACATACAAAACTAAGCTCACCAGTGTCAAACAAATGCGTCACAATAACCTTTTGTCGATTATTCAATCCCTCAATCAGACTATCGAAATTATCGACTTGACGGTAGTTATCACTTATACTACTATCTAAATCTAAGTCTATATCAGGAATATCAAATACATCATCAGTAGGAACACTAACATCTTCCTCTGCTCTATCAAAAGTATCGTCATGAGTAACAGTAGAAGTACTAGCTATATCACTAGTTTCTAATCCAATAGTAGATAAACGATTACGAACTTCTCCAAGTAATGTATTATCTATTTGTCCTATTTTACCTATTAATTCTACTAAAGCATCTACTATTTTAGTAAATAGGTTATTTGATTCAGTAGTAGGATTAGAATCATACTTAATTCTAGCTAGTAATCTAGCAAATGTACGATTAGTAATAGCTTCGACTACAAACTCTTCAATAGCAACAGCTCTAGGTTTACTACTATTTAAGAAATCTCCATACTCATCTACTAGACGAGAATCTTGATTAATAAAGTTAGCAAACTTATCGTATAAGTCTCCGAATGATTGTTCTATATTAGCACGTTCATCATTAAGTAGATAATGTACACCTTCATGTATAAGAGTAAGAACTCTACGTTCAGGAGCAAGATTATTAAAACGATTACTAAGAGTAATAGTATTACCACCAGCGACTATTCCTGCAAATCTACCTTCATCACCTACTATTTCAATATCAGGATTAAGTTTAATACCAGCACTTTCTAATGCAGATATAACAGATAGTAGATTAGGATTATCAGTATTAGCTTGTGCAACTTTCATAAGAGTACCTACTTGAGGAGTGCTATCTTGACTAGCAAGTGGGTCAGGCGTAGCAACAGGAGATACAATTTGTTGCTCCTTTACAGGGGAAATAGCGGCGTTAGCCGCGTTAGTACGACCAGCACTACGACTAGGATTCATAAGAGTGATAGTCCTATTATAAACATCACCAACATAATTAAAGTTACTAACAATATTACCTTTACTATCAGTAACACTTCCTAAATCAGTAACCAATACTCCGTCCTTAGCTACAAATTCTTCATAACTACTATAACCAGTATCAAACCATTCATCTTGAAGTATATTAGGTATCTTAGCTTGTAACTTACCGTCTACTACTCTAAATAAACTAGATTCACCACGAATAGCCGAATTAACAACATTACGAGTAAGTAAAGCATATACTTCTTGTAACATTTTACTAAAGTTACCATGATTATTAGTAGGAACAAAACCATTAGGCATACGAGCCATAAGTCTTCTAGGTTTAAGTTCACCAGGAATAGAGAAAGCTACATTTCTATCTTTAAGATTAAAATAAATAGTTGGCGCAACTCTATTTATAGGTATTAAAGCATGACCTCTTACTTCATAACCATACAGTACTTTCTGTTTACCTATATATTTAGATACTTCTTCTAATAGTTGAGTATGAAGATTTTCATTGCCTTGTAAAGTAGCATCTAATAAAGAATGAAGTAGTTTATCTAATCCTTCATTAAACCTTTTAGTATATTCAGTAGCACCGGTTTCACTATTACTCATAGTATTCTCACGACTAGGAACTGCAATAAGTCTTCCTTCTGAATCTTTAATAGTCATACCTACTACATTTCTAGGAATACGACTAGCTGCAATAATACTATTGGTTTTAATATCAGCCACTCCACCGTCAACTCCTACTACTAAACGATAACCATCAGTTGCTTCACTAGTAGTAACATCTCCAAACTTACGATATATAGGATTACCTTGTTTATCTTTAGCATAAATAACACTACCTGAACTTGTACGTCCAACAACTAGACGTTTCTTTTTAGACTTAGTTTTACTAATAGAGGACTTTAAGTTATTAATGTCCGTATAAGACTTCTTGAGTTTATTCATCCAATTAGTTAACGAATCGTTAACAATGGTACTAAAATCAGACTGATTAACATTAAGAGCATTATTAAAGAATATAATACTATTAAGATGTCTAATCCTATCTAATAGATTAGTTTGAGTATCACCGAATAAACTAGTTAGATTCTTCCAGTTCTTATTCTCTTGTAAAGCATTAAGCTGATGTCCGAATGTTCCTTCAACTTCAGGGTTATTACGAACACGATACAAACGACGTATATTATTAAGTGTTTGTACAAACTCTTTAGCACTTTCATCTTCATTACTAATAATAGATTGGAGTTGCGTTATAAAATCTATACTGCCATCTTTAACAGTATATCTCCAACCTTGATTCATGACTTCAACATTACCATTATTATAATTAATTTTAGGAAACTCACCTATCTTAATTCCACGAGATTTAACGATAAGGTTATTGTCTTCGTCTAATTCTACACTTACTGTATCATTAGATTTAAGTTGACCAATACGAGAGTAAACTTTATTATCATTAAGATTAACTAGATTAAAGAAATAACCATTATCTTTAGCTCGTTGTTTATCTTCTGCAATAGCATTTTCTAATGTCTTACTTGCAGACTGTATAATATCAGAAGGTGTCTTAACTTCTGTATCAACGTTAACTATCTTACCGTTTACTATTTGACGATTAGCTAAAACTTTAATATCATTATACAGATTAATAGCTCTAGGATTAAGTTGTTGTAAATATACCATCATATCATTAAGACTAGTAAAAGTCTTACCTTCTACTTCATTGCCTTGTATCTGATTATACAAGTCTATGATAAGATTAATTTCTTCTATACGTTGACGCTGACCTTCTAAATCATTATCAGATATAGCTGATTCAAGAACTGTATCATCAGTTCTAGTATCTTCTTTCTTAGAAGTATCTACAACAGTAATATCTCCAATAGCAATAGCTGCATTAAGTTCTTCAATACTAACATCGGCAATTATATTGCCTTTAGCATCTAATCCGTCAATACTTACATTTCCAAATCTACTAATACGAATATCAATATCGTTAACTTTAACTGGTTTACGAGATACATCACTAAGACTTGCAAAAGGATTTACTATCGTAAATTCAAGATTACCTATATTAGACTTATTTACAATACCTGAATTAGATTGAGATACTACTTTGTCTAACGTTTCCTTTAATTTCTTCTCTTTTGCAGTCTTTGGTTTAGGTCTAGGCTTAGGCTTAACCTCTGGTTCTTCTTGAGTCGTCGCTTCGCTCCTCCTTTCCCCCATAGAGGAGCTTCCTTGTTGATTCTCCGGCTGTCTTTGCTGTACTTCATTCTGTATAGCTAACTTGTTTCTTCTCTTAGTAATAGCTTCTCTTAGATTACTTATTTCATTCTTACCATTCTCTGAATTAGTTAAAATACTAATAGCATTAGATAAACTCTTATTGCTAGTATTCTGACTTTCTTTATCAGTAAACGCATTATCTAGTGCTTTCTCAAGATTACCAAGCTCTTCTTCATTAGCCATATTAACAAAGTCATTAAGATTCTTCTTTGCTGACTTAACTAGATTCTTAGCTGTATCTTCTAATTCTTTCTTACGAGTATCTTCAAATTCCTTAGCTTGTTCATTAGTAGTAATAATACGAGAACGATAATTATCTCTACGAATTTCATCAAGAAGTATCTGTCCCATATTATCCATATACTCTGAATTAATATTACGAACTTGTTTAGCAAGAGTACCAAGACTAAAGTCTTTACCTGCCTGTTTAAACAGAGCCACATCATTTTCATCAAGTTCTTCTATTTGTTTCTTGATTAAGTTATTCTGTTCTTCGCTACCTTCTATTCCTAATGCAATATTCTCTACACTACGAACATTATCTAGAAACAGACTTTCCATAGGACTTAAACCTCTTCGTAAATCTGTAACCTTAGATTCAATTATTCGCGATAAATCAAGATACTGACTAGCTTGCGCTCTATCTAAAGGATTGTTACTATTCTTTAGACTATTATAAGTAGACATTACTTCTCTACGATACTGTTCTAATATACCTAATTGCATACGATTCTTAGCCATTGGGTCAAGAACTTCATTAATAGCCGGTATGCTATTCTCTAATTGAGATTGAATAGTATTAAGTCTTTCTACTCGTTTATTTAATAAGTCCGCTTCTTGTGCATTAACTATATTCTCTGATATAGCAACATCTAGTAAAGCATCATCAATATTAGCACTTCGTAATGCAGTAGAATAATTAACGTATCTATCAAGAACAGTACGCATAGTTTTCTTTAATTCTTGCGTATCTCTATCGTATTCAACATCATCTACAAGACCTGAATCAACTAGTTTCTTCTTTAGTCTAGGGTCTTCAATATAATCTTCAAGTAGTTCATAATTACCTGAACGAATAGCATTTAAAGTAAGAGTAGTAGTAAACTTCTCTTTAGCAGCAGCACGTAAATCTTCTTGTTCTTCGGGACTAATCTTAGCATAACGAGTAGTACCAACTGTTGGGTCTTGACTAACAGTACCGTCATCTAAATAAGTAATAGGATTACCATTAGCATCACGTTCTATTTGATATGGATTTTCACCATTATCAATAATCTGCATCTGACGAGCATACTCATTGAATACCTGTTCACGACCATTTATTTCAGCAATACGTTGTTTCTCTTCTACATTACCACCTTTACGATTATTAATGGCTGACATAGTACCGCCAAAAGTAATACCGCCAATAACTCCCCAAAGTGCAGCATTGTATAATTGAGGATTCTGCAAGTACTTCTCTATTCTATCCATAGATACAGCACCATTATATTGTCCAGCTTGACCTAATAAATAACGACCGTATAAAGTACCTTCTTCTTGACCTACATAGTTTATTGCTTCTTCAATACCTTCTGATAATTCAGATAACAAAAGATTCTCACTAGAATTAACAAAGCGATTTATTTTACCTGCAAAATCTTTAATAGTACCTTTTGCCGCTTGACCTAAAGTTTGACTAGCAGATTCAACACCAGTAGAAGCTATTCTATCGAGAGCTTGATTCTGTGAATAACGAATACGTGGAGTAATAGCACGATTGACTTGTCCTATTGCTTTATTAACAGCACGTAACTGCATGAAATCAAAGAATACGTTACCTGCGTTATAACCAAAGTTACGCATAGCTGCCTTATCTGCAACTATAAGAGCGGCTTCTTCTTTAGTTCTACCTTTAGTCTCATTTGCAATATCGGGATTATTATCTAACCAATTCTGAAACTCTTCGTCAGACATTCCAGTAAATAGAGACAATGCTTCGCCTTCTATCTGTTCTGCAACACCACGAGCTTCTTGATAATTCTCACCTAAACGCATACCAATAGCTGTAATACCGTCATTAGCTAATATCTTTAATCTATTAGCACGATATACATTATCTAATTTAGTAGCCTTCTTTGCCCAATTCATTGCACGACTTACTTTAGAACTACTACGTCCTAATGCTGCAACTCCTTTACCAACAGCTCCAACTCCTTTAGTTAAAAGAGTGCCAGGAATCATTAAAGATAGAGAACTAGCAATACTAGGAACTTGACTAAAGAACCAACCTGAAAAGTCATTCATATCAAATGCTTTATCAGGGTTCTCACGATATATAGGAAATAAATCGTCACGAACATAATCAGACATAGTATCACCTGCTCTAGTAATAAAGTTACTAAAAGGTTTATCATCTAGTATTCCAGCAGTGGCTATATCTATTAGCATACCCATACCTCCAACAGTATCACCAATAACAGTACCAATAGTTTGTCCTAAAGCATTACCTGCCTGTTTCCAAGCTGATTGATTCTTAGCACGTAGAGTTTCTAATTCTTCTCTACTTTGATACCTATTAGGTTCAGCACCATACTTAGCTAATGAATGATAATCTTCCTCTGTACCAGTAAATACTTCTTTACCTGTAAGATTACGAAACATAAAATCACCTTGTGCAGCAACATCAGGTTTATATTTAGTAACAGTAGGAACATCATTAGCCATATTAACAGAATTAGCCCCACTAGTTAGTGGAGCTTTTTCTACTGATATATTATCAAACATGTTTGGCATACGCTTACTTCATTAAGTCGCTCATTTGATTAAGTATAACTTGACTAGGAGTTTCACCTGTAAGACTAGAGTACATTCGATTAAAGAATTGAAATACTTGTCTCTTAGTATCTATATCTAATTCATTTAGATTACCAGTAGCACCTGCCATTATCATAGCCTTCTGCATAAGCGGACGAGCAATCACTTGTTGCTCTTCTATGGGGGAATTTGCAATAGAACCATTTCTAGCACTAATCAAATCTATATCTTCTTTAACAGGAGCAAGAACAGCATTAGCTTGATTGTTTTGAAGCATACGTTCAAATAACTCACTTTCAGTAATTTTAATTACAGGAGAATCACTAGCATCGAGTATTTGATACAGGTTGCCATCAGTAACAGCTGAATAACTACCGTCTCCAAATTCACTATCTGATAAACGATAACCTCTTTTAAGAGCGTTATTGTACTTAATAGAATTGAGAGTGTCCCATGCTTTAACAGCAGGCAAAGATTTAAATCTCTCTATCTCATCATTAAGTACAGCACCTGTAATCATATAGTCTCCGGCTACTGCGTTCTGTATTCTATCTTCCATATCAGAATCAGGATTCTTACCAACATTCTTACCTGTCTTTACAGTATAAGGAATATTTAAGAATATACCATATTCACCAGTAGAAGCAGAACTACACCAACCGTTATTAATATTCTTCTTCTTAATTTGTGCTTGAATAGTTTGCATGATAGCATCTCTATCTCTACTATCTTCAACAACTTCAAGAACTCCTTCTTCATTACGTTTCTTAATAACTATACTTCCTGGATTAGCAATACTAACCATATTCATAACCCGTTCATTATAGTCTTTTAGTTGTTCAGATTCAAAGCCCTGACCTAAAGCAACAACATGAGGCGGTAAGTCAAATACTGCTAAGTCTACATAAGTAGGAGGAAGAGTTTTAGATACTCTTTCAGTCGCAGCATTAGATATTTGTGCAGCTTTCTCATATACATAGGCTATTGAGTTTTTATCACTTCCGGCAGTTGTTATCTCTCCACGACCAAGTGCTCTAAAGCCAGCCATAAATTCAGTGACTTTACTACCATAATATTTATTACCATGATAGACTTCATCAGCCCTAGTAAATGATTTAGGTTCTACACCTTCATTAGTAAATCCAATAGGATTAACTTTTAATACTTCACTTATTTCAGGAGCTAAACGAGTATAAGCATCTTTACTAATACGAATATATTCTTTATCCCCTATTTTAGAGAATGATACATCTTGTCTAGTAAGACCCATATCAACTCTTAGTTTAGATATAATAGCAGCCTTACTAGCTTCGTTAATAGGATTAACAAGAACTGTATCGAAACTATTACCTTGCGAATCTGTGAATAACTTATTCATTCTATTAGCATATTCACGTTGCATAGGATTATTAGTATCTGCCATATTTCCATTACTAAGTCTCTTACCTAAGAAATCAGATGCAAACTGTTCATCTTGTGTAAGATGTCCTTTCATAGCATCTAATCTATTATTAGCGTTATTAATACCACTATAATAATTATATGCTTCATCCAATGCTTGCTTCTTAGCTGTATCAGACAGATTGCTATTATTAGCAATACTTGACCTTAATTGAGCATACGCTTTATCTAATGGAACAGATTTAGATATTCCATAAGTAGCGAACATATTGGCTAATTGACCATTAAGTGTATTTAATTGTGACGCAACCTTAGCAGGAGTATCAGGCTCTACTTTCTCTTTACCACCAATTGTTTGCATAGAAGGCAATAATTCAGGTTCTTTACCTGTCTTAGATTTAGCAGCAGCTTTACGTGAAGCAGCTAATAGATTAAATCTTAATTCAGGACTAATTCTACTTTCAGTTCTACGATAAGCAGAAGCAGCATATCTAGGAGCAAATAGATTCTCTTCAAATTCTCTCTGCGACATAATAGTTCCGTCAGGCTTAGTAACAAGATTATTCTTATTACCTTTATTAGCTTTCCAAACATTAACTTTATAGTCTTGTTCAAGAGAAGCACGAGCACCAGGAGTTTCATTTAATGCAGCTTCAAATGCAGCACGTATCTTTTCCTTAGATAACTGTTGAATACCACTGGAAGTTTTAAGATAAGGAACATCACCAGCAGCAATATTTCCTCGACCTTCTTTAAGATTACCTTCTGCATCACCCCATACTAACTGTTCGCCTGAACTAGAATCAACACCAACAGTAGACAATACTTTCTGATATAAAGTATTATAATCTATTTGTTCAACAGGACGATAATTAGGTTGGAATTGATTGCCGCCTATTATTTTGCCTGTTTCATCTGTTTGGTCTTGATAATTATATTTGTTCTGTTCCAATGTATAAGCCTTAACATCTCCGTCATAAGCATCACTATTAGTAACTTCATCTTGGAATTTTTTAAACTCTTGTTGATAACGCTCACGACCAATAAGTCCTGGATTACTAGCAACTTCTCCGGCTAATCTTCTTGCAGTAGTCAATGCAGTAGCATAACTACCTTCTTGAGCACTTGCTTCTATTTGAGCATTAACATCTCTCGAATATTTATCGAGCCACTCATTTTCAGCTTCGTTTAATTGCTTATTAGCAAGAAACGTTTTAATCTGATTACTAGTTTCAATAGCAGTATCATGTTTCTGTTGTAGAGTATTTAACGTACTATTGTAAACATCTAAAGGAACGGCAACCCGCTCCCTCTTTTGATAACCAGCTGTTCTAATATCTATCGGCATAGTTATATTATTTATAGTTAAGCAATCTTTTTCTTACCACCACATCTGAATAGACTACTATGTATTTTACTCAATCTACCTTTATTCTTATCCATCAATTTTAAGAATAATTCCATTTGTTCAGGATTTGCAGACATTATAGCGGCAGTAGCATTTTCTTCTGAACGTCTCTTATCCATACCTAATTGATAATCTCTAACTGCACTAGTAAGACCTTCAATTATATTAGTACGATTATTAGCCCTTGCTTGAATCTTTTCGTTTTCGGTTTGAGTAACTGCATTATCATAAGCGTTTAATACTTGATTGTTTGCAGCTTCTACTCTTTGACGATTAAGAGCAGAACGATTGAGAAGGGCTGTCTCAACATTCTCTTTCATTCCTCTTAACTTATTACGTTCAATAACTCCTCGATTAGCTAAAGATTGAATACGAGCAATCTTTCCTGACGAACTAGAAGTATTAGAATCAATAATTCTAGCCATATTTCTTTCAGAATCTCGACTTTCAGCTAATTGTGGATTTATATTATAAGTAGTTCTCATCCTTGCAGGAATTATAGTTCTAGGTCTAGTAGGAGCTTGAATATTATTAATACTGTTCTTATTAGTAACACCGCTTATAATATTGCCTAATGCTCCGATACCGGCACTAATAGCTTCTCCGCCTATACCACTCATAAAGTTTCCAAATCTACTAGATTTAGATAACGGACTAGTACTAGAACTAATAGAAGCTCCAACAGGCTTACTTGGAACTACACTATTAGTCTTAACAGAATTCATATTAGCTTTAGTCAAAGCATTAGGAGCAAAACTACTACTATAATCCTTTTCTAAACCAAAGTTATTATAGTTATCCTTTAATAATCTTGTTCTAGAACCAAGAACTGATTTCTTCAATTCAGGATATTTCTTATATACCTTAGCTCTCACATCAGAACGACCATGAAGTCCAGCTAATCTAAGAGCATCACGAGCATCAGCTTTAGTAGGAATAGGATAACTACGACCACCGCCTGCAAAGTCTTTAGACTTAACACTAGGATAAGGTTTCTTATCTGAACCGTAATCTTTCTTACGAGATAATCCTCCTAGCTTTTTCTTACCAGTTATTGTTCTCATATTTCTTTTCTTTTTAGTACCGTCATCATTAAGACCATTTTTATCTTTAAATGACTCTTGAGCATTAAATACTTTAGAAGGCTTAACACCTTTCTGAACTAATTCAGCCGGACTATTACCATTAAGTATAGGTTGAGCACTGAATACTTTAAGTTGCTTAGGAGTAACTTGCACTACTTCACCGCCTTCAGCTTCAACACCTGTCTTACCTGCATCAATAACAATACCTCCAGTATTGTGTTTACGTCCTTTAAGAAGAAATGAATCTTTCTTAATAGGAATAGCTGTACCACCCTCGACAATACGCGCTTTCACTCCTTTATGGGGGAAGGTTCTTACCTTCCCACCCTTAGATAAGTATTGGCTTAAGAACTGTGACCTCTCTTCTTCGGACATCATGTTCTCATTTTGAGCACTAGCTAAAGCCTGATTGTCTTGTAGGTTTTGAAGACGCTCTTGTCTTAACCTTTCGGCTTGTTCAGCTTTCTTCTTCTTACGATTGCCTATGATACCACTAACAATACTAGTACCAACAGAAATCGCAGTACCTATAAATGCTTTAGGTCTTTGTTCATTAATACGTTTCATTATTCTCTGTATTTATTAACATAACATTCAATCTTCTTAATCTCTATTTTAGCTGTTCCGTCATTAATTACAAAACGCACACCTAGATATTTACCATTAATAAGATTGGATTTAAATGGTTCGTAATTCTTATCAACATCAACAGTCAATTTACCAGTAAGTCTATCTATTGGATAATTAGTAACTACTTCGTTTAGAACACTACGGAAATAATTATAATTCCATTTACCATGTTCATAATAAGGTTTAGCTGTATCGAAAGTATTACGTTCATTAACAGTAATATCTTCAAGTCTACTTATCGAAGTATTACTAAACAATAGTATCTTATTACCTGCAAAGTTAATGTCGTTAGCTTTATATAAGTCATAACTTATGTAGTTAAGTACTTTAATAGTATCGTATTCAAGATTGAATAATACATCGACTACCATAGTATTATTATTGTCTCCTACATAGAAAGGATTCTTATTAGCGGCTATCTCGAAGTCTTTATATTTAAGATAACTCAAAGGCTTTACAAATCCTAATTGACCTATAATATTCTTCTTGTTGAAGGAACTAATATACAAATTAGTTTTTGTATTATAAAATCCTCTACATAAATAAGTATGTACACTTATCCAAGTATTAGTGACGAAATTGTAACTAATGGTAAAGTCTGAAACATCCCCCATAAAGGAGCAAATCAACCGATTATTCTCCTTATCCATTCCCATTAGTATTTGAGTATTACTAGTTAAATACTCGTCTAATATAGACTGTACTCCGTCACCTAAGTCATTTAAATTCTTCTCATCAAATCTATATAACCTCTTCTTACTTCTGTCTAAGAATATATAGCCGGCTTCATTACATACGTATGCTTCAAAATCTTGTAGACCACCATATCCTTTTTCACTAGTAAACACCTCTTGATAATCAATATCAAAAACATCAGGCATTAACATTTGAACATCTTTATCTTTAGTATAAAGCGTATTATCTCTATTAAAGATAAACATTGAATGTTCGCAATGAGCTATAAGATAAGTGCCAATACCAATAACGTTAATGATATCACCTTTATTTTCGCTAATTATCTTATAAGCATTAGGTCTAAATATTCGCCATTTATTCTCTACTGATTCATCACTAATAACATCGCTTCTACGAATAGTTTGACAGTATTCTGTAACAAAGTTACTATATAATAATTCATTATAATTAATGAATTTCTTACCTGCATAATCAAGATACATACTACTTATTTCAAATGTATCATTGATAGTAGTAGGTAATAGATGAATCATACGAACATTCTGAACGAAAGAATTATTATCAGTATGAATAGTATAGTATCTTTCATCAGGAGCTGTTTTAATAGTTTTAGCAAATAATGGATATAGCGAATAATAATTAAGAATTATTCTACTTATAGGAGTATTACCTACTCTTTCACTATCCCAATGTACTCTAGGAAAATTAGGATAAAGATTAGTATTATCCGTAGCCTTCTTAGGTATTGGGTCAGTAGTATCATAATATACACCATTACGATTAAAGGCATAAACACATGCTGTCATAAAGTAATAATTATAATTATAGATATAATCTTCATAACCATAATTATAAGTATCTCCTGTTGGATTAACATACTTAATATAGCCAAGTGGAATAAGGTCTTTATTCTCCGACATATATAAGTTATCACTTATATTAAGTAATAAGCTATTTACATAACCTCTACCATTTGCAGTATAGAATCCTAACTTTAATGACTTATTCAAAACAAGATTAACAACAGCTTCTCTACCTGCATTATTATCATCTTTGCTATCAGCCATTATAATAGTAGAGCTTTTAACAGCTCTAATATCTCCAAATTCTTCTGAAGGACGAGATTGATTAAAATCAGTATCACTACTATAATAGTCAGTAAACATAGGACCTTTATAAGCATTACCTATAGTATAACGACTATCGGTAATAAATATATTACCAGCGCCTGACTTCTTTATAATATCAAATTCAGGATAATAGAAACGAATATTATTAACTTGTTCATTAAATGCAGTATTAAAATCATCATCTCTACGTACAGGAACACCTTCACTAACTAATATAGGTTCTGTCTTTTCATAAGATATAAAATATCCTACGAACTCTTTTCTCATAGGTATGTTGTCAAATAAGAATTCTATCCGATGAATTCCTCTGTAACTAGGATTTCTAGTTCCTCTAAACATACGATTGCCATTATTGTTTTTATAAAGAGCAATACCATTAGAATTATATTTAGGAAATATATTACAGAATCTTACATTACTAATGCTATCAAATATATTAACTACATCATGTGCATTATTAGTATTAATATTACCATATTGACTTTTATAAGCATCAAACTTAGTCTTAATATCAGATATTAGAGTGTCTTCATTTATATCCATTGTTAGCGGAGTATTACCTTCATTAGCTGTACCTAAACTAATAGTCTCTGAATAACTCATAGTATTAGGAATATTAATACCGTCAGTAATATTACCATTAGGATATACATAATGTACAAAGAAGTTATATACACATTGATTAATTGCATACTTAGCACTATCTGAATAAAATTCTGTATCTTCAGGTTTAGTTTCACTATCCAATATCTTAGGAGAAGCAAATCCGAAAGCATAAGTAATATAACCTCCTTCAGGACCACTAACACGAAGTTCTTTATACTTATCATTATTATGCAGTTCAAGGAACTCGCTACCACTAGAACGAATACCACCTTCGCTTATTGCTAATACATTGTCTTTACCAAAAGTAGGAATATCAAGAAGTAAACCGTCATAATTACTAATTCCGTCAAGATTGAACTTCTTATTTTTTTGGAAACAAATATATAAGTCACCTAATACTCCTTCATAGACTTTAGTACTTTCAACACTTATTCTATCATAAATAGTATAACATTCATTACCTGTGTAATCATAACTAGAAACAGTTCTCAGATAATTTATAAATGGAATAACTATCATGAACTCTTTTTCAGCAGTTATAATAGTTTGATTACCTTCTTCTACTGTTTCTTTAATATAACCAATAGGATAGGCTTTTAAGTCAGTAAATGTTTTAGTAGAACCTAAATCAGCACTAAGACTACTTATAGTATTAAAATCAACAGTATAACTTTCATTAATATCGAAATCATCATCTGTTGGTTCTCTATCTACTTTCCATTTATATACTGTTTCATGTATTCCTTCAATTTCATTTATTAACTCTTGTGTAGACTTATTTTCATTATTGAAATTAACAGATAGGTTAGGAAATAATTCATTTATTGTATGTCTACTAGTTTCACCTTCACTATTAACAATTAAAATAGCATCTTCTCTACGATGCCAATAACTATCGTCTAATCTACTATATTTAGTAGCAAACATAAACTTATTCTTAGATACATCATATGCAATTCTAAGTTTATCTCCTTCGGTTAATCCTCCTTCAGCTTGTGTCTTAGCATCATTTATTGCTCCCGTAGGATTAATTGTTTCATATTCATCAATAGTATATATAGTTGAATTAGGAAACTTAGCTTTAATAATATCTAATACTCCTCCATAGTCCACATAAGCTGTTTGAAAAGAACGTCTAAATTTCATTCCTTTATCAACAGGACTTCCAGCAGACATATCGTATATTTTATAATAAAAGTCAACAGGATTATAACGGTCGTATTTTAATTTATATGTTTCTTCCCCAATAGTAACATCTCCTAAGTAAAACCACATAGGTTCGATAATTTCTCTAGTATCTATATTTAAGTCAAATTCTTCAATTGATACTACTTTAAAGTCAGTATTAAACTCTCTTTGAATATTAGGAGCACTATAAGGAGTGCTAGTAAACAAATCATTAGTACGTCCATATCTTACATAAGGATGACTTACAAATCCTAAATTTACTATACTAGAATATTTATCAGGATATATCTCATCATAGTAAGTACTTCCGTATCTACTAAATTCTAGTATATACCAATCTTTATTATCGGGTTTAACAACTACGGCAGTAGCAGCTTCATATAGATTATCTGTATTTTGATAAGAAACGTAGAATGGAGTAGAATGACTATCGTAACCACTATCTTTATAGAAAGCTCTAATAAAGTCTTGAGATGAAATCATTAAACAATAAGTACCATAACTATTCTTACCAATACGAGTAAGAAAGAACTTTCTAGTAACTTCTTTATATTCACTACCGTCACCATAAGCACGTCCTTTAATAGTTACTATATATCCTTTGCTAATATCAAATGTTCTAGGATTATTAACTATTGACGAAGTTGCAGCTCTAGCAACACTACGTTTCATTATAGATTTATTTCCGATAAAATCTTTAACTCGAACTTGTATATTACTAGTATCAATAGAACTTACAAGACTATTAATGTTTTCTTCCTTATAGTTAGCTACATACAATCTATTGTTATAGTTACATAAGGTTTTTACATTATATAGATTAAAGAAAGAACTAGTAATATCATCTAGACTAAATGTTTCGTTATAAACATCGTCTATCGTGATTCTACTAGTTTTAATATCTATGTCAGAAGTATTATATACTTTAGTATCTCCCTTTTGAGTATTAATTATATAACCTATTTGATAAGCTGTATAATTAAGACCTGAATTATCTATTTGTAACCCTAGTTCGATATTTAAATTTACCTTTTCAGTATTTAGATTAGTATCTTCTTTAAAAGTAAAGTTTCCTATCTTATAGTTAACAGGGAAATTACCGCTACTGTCATCATAACCAAAACTATTATCTTCAATAGTAGTTTGATTTCCTTTATCCCATACTAATACAGGAGTTCCAATAGGAAACCAGCCAGTATAATCACTTCCTTCTTTATATCTAATAAAGAAATTATATATTCCTTTATAGATAGCACTACCTGATACTAACTTAGAATTATTAAGATTAGTCTTAGGAATATTAGGAACTAATGTATATTTAATATCGCTTCCACCTTCTAGGTAATTAGGTTTATTAAGATTAATTATCTTTAATGGAACTTCTTCATCAGAATTAAGTTCAGTAATAGCAACAATTAATTCGTTATTCACATTATAGGTATATGTACCTATAACTTTACCGCCTTGATAATTCCAATTAGTAGTAACTTCCGTAATAGCTTTAGTAGATTCTTTATATCTTCTAATCTTACTATTATTAGTAAAGATAACTATTTCATCAGAGCAAGAGATAACACCGACTATCTCTTCATTTTCACTTAATGTTATAATTGTCTCGATTGACTGTTCATTCTGAATAGAATTACCGTCACGAGAAACCATAGCATTAACAGCATGGGTCATTGAACCATTCTTAATGGATTCGTAACCTCCGTCTTTGTTTAACTCTTTAACTATCTCCATTAGTCTCTAGGTCTAAATGTTGCATTATAAAAGAATGATGCCCAACCTTTATGAGAATTAGCATCATGATTTTCATTAATAACAGAAACTCTTGCTCTGTCACGAGAATCTCTCCATAATAAATATGGATTAACTGGCATGGCACCTTGTAGAGAATATACTTGATGTTTAAGTCCTCTACTTAGTAACTTCCACATACAAAACCATTCAAGAGCTTCGATAAGTTTTCCGTTATTAGGTATAACAGGAATATTACAATGAAAAGTATCACTATATACAGTCTTAACTGTAAGATAGGATACTTTAACAACATCTGTATCAAAGTTTAATTGAATAGCATTAGCGTCACGAAGATAAACGTAATTACGTCCTTCATAGCTTTCAGGGTCTACTTCAACAGTACGCTTACTTTCTCGCTCCCTAGCTTTCTCTCGGTCTTGAGCGAAGTATTCAGTAGTACCGGAAGAGCAACCACAGTTTCCTTTCTTTATGGGGGAAACCTCACATCCGTCTGCATACACTTTAAATGCATTCATACAACATGGGAAATAAGCAACTCTATCAACAACTTCAATAGTAGTTTCTTTTTCTTCATATTGAAGAATACCCATTTCATTCATAGCATCTATACACCAAGCACCAACTCTAGGTATATAATCACTACTCATAATATTGAAATCATTATCAAGTCTTGCGATAATAGTTTCTATTGAAGATAGGTCTTTGTTCATTGTTTCTAATATATTTTTGAGTATAACTTGGGTCAAACTTAGAAATAAGAGAGACGCGATTGTTAATATCAATATCAAGATTTATTATATCTTCTACACTATGACATTTTGCAAGTAGTTCAGCATTTGTAACATTCATGTGATTATTTATACCACAAAACTTAAATACTGTCCTATTTTTAACTGCACCGTCAATCATAATAACTCTACAAGACCAATCCGAATTATTATAAGATATATATTTAACACCGTCATATTCCTCTCCTTTTGCAATAGCTTCAAGATGTTTCTTTTTATTATAAGGCGTAAGTCCTTTAATAATAAGTTCTTCTTTATTTCTTCTAGTTTCTACAAAGTTAATACGTTTTCTATGCTTAATAACTTTACCGTCAGCAGTAATATGTGATTCAGTTCTTTTTACTCTTTCTATAATAAGGCAACCTATTTTCTTCTCAAACTTATAAATCTTTCCTCTCAATACTTGCCTTCCTATTTCTCCAAAGAACAGGTAACAATACTTTTTGTATTGTTCTCTTGTAATTAACTTACGCTTCTTTAATACATCTTGTCTTATCTCACAATCTTTTATCTTACGAAGCACTCTAAAGTATTGCTTTAGATTACGGTAAAGATTGCCATATCTTAATTGTTTTACATCCGTAAACTTAACATACTTCTCATCTATGGCTTTCTCCATTTTTTGATTAGTATCTAACTCATCTGTATTCCATTCCCAGTAGTTATATACACATACATCAAATATGGCTTCAACAGCATTTCTATTTTGTTCAATAGAGTATTTAATTCGATAAAGCAAAGATTTATATCTGACTATATTGTGAGACACAAGGTCGTACTCCTCTTCACTTGTCTCTATAAAATGTGTATACATATTACGTATGTCATATCTATCTATTGCATTTACTTTCATACTTCTATCTGTTGTTGGTTTATATCATCTTTAACTGGAACTTCATTAGTTACTCTCTCAACATTAAGTAGATTACGTTTATAGATTACATCTTTAATACGTTCTACCATATCTTCAGGAATAATAAATTCATCATCATTATCAATACTTGATTCCATTTTTTCATTAGTTTCAATTGGAATTTCAGTAGGTATCTCAAATGGAGATTCAATGATAATATGACCTAATGGTTCAATAAGTGGATTACCATTACTATTAACATATAAATAACCATTGATATAATCATAACTTAAACTTGTACACATTCCTGGAAGAGCTTTATAAAATTGAGCATTTGCTTCCTTAATAAATGGAATAGCCATATTATCATATCCAACAGTACGAACACTAACAAATGGTAAATTGTTATCAAGACGAACTGGTCTAGGAACTCTATTCTTACTTCTCTTGACTTTATACTTAGTACTAACAAGAGTTTGGAATATATCTCCGTCAGGAACATTAATTAGACTTATCCTGTATCTTTGCATTAATATCTTATCGACATTAGCGTGACGTTGATAAGTCTGACGTATCTGTTCATTGAACGTATGAATAACTGCACTACGAATAGTACGTCTCGCAGTAAAGTTATTCGGCTGATGAATAGCATGAGCTATTTCAGATACAATTTGATTTAACGAACTCATATCACTATTATTTTGAATTAGTATTATAACAAATATAGTTATTATATTGGTATCGACAAGACTTTTACTAATAATTTTAATTCAGCACTTCTATCTAGCTTGCTAGCTAGCTTACAGATATTCGCGTTGTAAACATTTTTATACAAGTGACACATTTTAAGACCCGTGGTGGCACGCAATACTGTCGGATAATAGTAAGTTAAGGAAAGGTATTAAAGTCCTATGGTGAGCTTCTATGAAAGCGTAGGAAGGTGGGACATACTTTTTATTCCCCCATAAAGGGACGTGTATACTGAAAGAGCCGACTATCTCTAGTCGACTCTCACTTGTTAATCTTACTAATAGTACTTACTTTGGATATTGATTAGGTTCATTATCTTCAACTTCTATAAACTTTCGATAGTCTATATTGAAGAACGCCAATATTGGCTTCATAATCCAGCTCCAAAATACGAAGCTAAGAATAATAGAATTAAGTACTACCTTAACATCTCCTAGCTTTAATGAGAAGTATATTACTCCCATTATTAAAGCACATACTAGAGTTATTACTCTTTTATTCCAAGTACTTACTACTTTGTTTCCATTAAGTTTGTCAACTAATTTAATTACTAGATATGCTAGCACATTTACACAGATTACAAACGCAAAATCAAAACTAGTAGCCGTAGTACGTAGAATCTCACTAAGTATATTCCCGAAGTCCATATTACAGCAAGAATAACAAAGTACCAAGAATAACAGTTAACAACACACCTCCTGCTCTTATGTAGGTAACAACTTTTGCAGGAAGAACACTAGTAGCTTCTTTCCATACAAATGCTATAATAGTAATGGCTATTACAGCAACAAACAACACTTTCATTAAGATTCCCATAAGCATTAAGTTTTATATTACACGGCAAATATAAAACTTTATTTTAAAAAGAAAAGAGAGACTACTATTATTTAGTAATCTCTCTTTAGGAATATAACAGAACTTGTATTACTTCAACTCGTTGAAATACTTCCAGAGTTTATCTTCTCCAAAATCAACGTCATCAAACCAAAAGTCGATAGCACTCTCGAATATCATATCGTCAAAGTTTCCTTTACCGAACCACTTCTCGAATAACTTACAGTAGTCGTGATATTGAGCATTGATAGCTACATATTATAGCAGGGCTTTATAGAGTTAACGATACAATGGAATCACTCCTTTATGGGGGATTCTTCAAGAGTACTTTCAGATACAGATTGCCATTCAGAACTAGATAACAATTCATAAAGAGCTTTGTCAGAATAAGTATCATAAGGATATTTAATAGTGATACTTTCATATCCTTCTTCATTAGTAGTTACTATCCTTTCTACCTTATTAGGAAATACTTCTTGAAAATGTTGACACTTCATAAGTGCTTTATCATTATCTCTGTTTTTACGTAGAACTAAATTAAGTTCTTCGATTTTAGCTGATTCTTCTTTACCTATATCAGCAATAGGAAATACAATGTAATCAATCATAACTTTAAATCTTTAAATATTAAACTTAGTGTATATGTTAATACTAGAAATATACCAATTGGTATATAAACTAATTTAAGTATCTTGTGAGGTGTTACTTTCATCTTCTGTATTAGAAATAAATATAGGATGATTAATATCTATTATCTCATCTTTCTCCATTAAGTTCTTTAGGAAGTTAATCTCTAGTAACGAGATAGTTTTGGAATATAGAATTGTTTTATAGATTATTCCTTTCCAATATTTACCAAGTACTAATCCTAGATTATCTCTATTTTCACCTTTTATAATAGGATTACCATTATAACTTTTAGGAGTTAAATAAATAATCTTAGAATCATCTCGTTCTATCTGATTTATAAGGAGGAACAATATCCAATACTAGATTACCTGTAATAGAAGTAGAATAAAATTGTCCATTTACTAGTTTCAATGTTGTACCGTCAGTTTTCCTAATATTTGCAGTAACTGAATATTTAGATACGTTAGCTTTAATATTAGGATTCCATTAAACATAATCACTATCTTGTTCAATAACTAAATTTATCTTTTGAGGAGACTTCTTAATACCATAGAAGATTACATCATAGATAAAATCTGTATTAGACTTTTCAATAGTGATATTATTAAAGGCAGTAGAAGAAACTTTGGATATTTTATAACCGTCAAGAACAGTAATACTAGTTTTAATATTACTTCCTATTGAAATATAATCTCCTACTTTTACTACATTTGAATCTTTATCTAAATAGACTATATTCTTAATATCTATATTACTCTTAATAACAGGTCTAAATTCAACCATGTCTTTATATAGAGTTCCTGCCTTATATTTCTTTAATTGGCGTTCAATTAAGAACTTATTCATAGAATAAGGGAAGGACATAAGAAAATAGATAGCTATATTACCGTATTTATCACTATTATCTCTTATAGTACCTAAATATAATTTATCACTATCTTTAGATGTTTCAATAATTAAATCTTTACCATTGTAATTATACTTAGATTGATAACTTATACCTCTAATAAAATCAGTATTAGCAATATTGGTATTGTTTTTATAATAACTCCAAGTATTTATAACATTAGGAGCAGTTAAATATTCAAAAATAAAAGCTCCGTGTTTAGTTGCATCTTCTGCACTCTCAGATTTAGAAGCAATAATTCCAATATTGTCAATACTTAGTATTTCTCTATCTATAATGAAAGTATAATCTTCATAAATAGGCATATTGATAACTTTACCAAAATCATTTATTCCGTCAAGGCAGAGAGCACCTTTATTAGAAGGAATGATTTCAATAGTTAATCCTATCCAATCAAGAGCGACAGACGCATCATTAATATAAAATCCGCAACTAGTTTTATTTTCTTCAATAGATTCACTTGCAGGTATATCATATATTCCATCTACTGAAAAATAAACATTATTTTCTTTACCTGATAATATATAAGAATATCTTATTTTATCTTTTATTCCTGTTATTTTTACTTTAAAAGCATTTGTACTTACTTCTCGAATATGATAAAGAAGATAAGCATTAGATAACTTTCCTACAACTTTAATAGAGTTACCGTCTTTAATAACTCCTGTTTGTGAAAATTGAATAAACCAATAATTATTCTTAAATTCTTCTGTATATCTTCCAATACCACTCTCTCCTTTCCAGCCAATATTAAATAACTGCAAGTCTCGGCTATTACCACTATAATCAATCAGCTTATCACCAAACTGTGCATGATTATCATTAGTAAGACCTTGTTTTTCTATATTACAATATATATCAGCTTTAAGCGTTCTATCTAAGTTAAAGTAACCAATAATAAGATTAATATCGTCTTCGGTAGCTTTACCTAGTAATGCAAACGTCCAATAATGAGCTACTCTTGATGTTTCAACTACATTATCTTCACCATTTATATATCCTTGTACACTAAATTTTCCTTGCGATAAATTACCGGTTATATGTATAGAATAATCGTTTTTATCTCCTAATATAGTATTTATTATATGACTATTGCCAGCACTAGAATGATTAACATCATATACTACATATCCATATATTCCAGTCTTACCAATATTAGCAACATGATTTCTTACATACTCATATCCTATGGGTTGTCTAATATAATTAGTTAATGCAGCAGCCTCAGGACCTCTCAAAGTTATTTGATGAATCATACTAACGATAGTAAAGTCTTCAGTAACTCCCATTTCTTGAAGAGTCTTTTGACTAATAATCATGTCGTTTACTCCGTCAGTAACGAAAGCACCTTCGTATTCAGGTAATATTTCAACACTTACTATATCACTACCATAGTTAGTAAAACCGCAACTAGTACCATCTGAACTACTCTGCACATTATAACAAATAGGTAACTCATAGTTACCATCTTTAGCCATATCAACAGAATGTTGAACACCGTTACTGTCTCTATAATAATAATGAAAATGATAAGTGTTACTTAATCCACTGACTTTTATTTTAAATGAAGGGATATCTTTAGTTAGATACGAATACGGAACTAATAACTTTCCTCTACTATTAAATATAGCATTAGTATTATCTTTAACTACTACATTCTCGCTATATGTATATTCTTGGAAATCATTACTATATTCACCAAATCCACTATTTAATCTATAAGCACTATTTAGAATCTCTAAATCTCCACCTGCATTATGAATCTTATTCTTAATAATATTCCTATCAGCATCAGTATTCTTTTTACCGTAATTATCCCAAACTCCAATAAGTCTAGCTTTAAGCTCTGGTGGAAGATACGGTCTATCTCCACCAAGAGCATTATTCTTAAAAGGAATACCGATACCTATACCTATACTAGTATTAGTACCCATATTGTAATGTATCAGCTTGTGCGTTATTAACCTGTTTAACTAACTCAACATTCCAACCGGAATAAAGAACAGTAGTAATAGGTTCTTCCATACCTGCAAGAACTACTTCAACTGTTATTGGGTCTTCTGTAATGTTCTTTAATAAGAACGGTTCTTTACCACCCATTCCATTAGGAATAGAAAACTCTGCAACAGCTTCAACTTTACCCATTATAGATATTTGTAAACTGTTAGCTGAATTAGCTCTGTTATAAATACGATTATCCATGATAATTACTTTTAAATGATTATTAATTACTCTTTGCAACCTTCCCCCATAAAGGAGCGTGGTGAAGTTATCACAACTCCTTTATGGGGGATGCTACAAGAAACTAAATTTTGTTTAATTACACAATACTATTATTAACTTTTTAATCTGTCATTCCATTAGCCCAATCAGTAGGAATACTTGCAGAATTACTAATATTAGACTTCTTCATTTTATAAAACACATTATCTCTATTAGAAGCACTTAAAGTATTAAGCCAATTCCAAAATTCCGGAACACTACCAACAGTATAAGCAGCCTTATAGAATAGACCAGTCACATTAGTAAGTCTTTTATGTTTATCAACATTGAATAATGTAGAATTTATTTTTTTAGGACTTCTACCTGACCAATCTTCTACGCTTTGTCCACTAGCAAAAGCATAACTAATATTTCTAAGATTAACATTCTTATTAAATAAGTTTCCGTCTACTTGTTGTCCCATTTCAGATGTTGATTCAAACTGTGCAGCTAAGAACATCGAAGATATGTCTTGTAACTGTATACAGTTTACAAAAGAATCAATAGGTAAGTTAATATGTGCAGAAATAATACAAAAGTAGAACATATTAGATAATGATATTAACTTAGTTAACTTAGAGAACGTATCTACCGAATAGAACTCTCCGTCTTCTCCATTACCAACATTCCATTTATATGGGTTTAATAATGGCATACAATAGAATGTATAAGACAAATCAGTAGCATTACTAATAGGATAGAATAAATGTGGCGGAATACGTCCTCTTAGTCCATAATCAAGATAATTATATCCAACTATTCCATTAACTCTACCACTACCAAAGAACACTCCATTTACTTGCATATTATTGCCATTAGTGCAATAATAGAATAAGTCAGGAGAACATATATAGTTAAGTACTTTCTTATTAGCATTAGCATCAGAAGGTGGAGCAAAAGAACCAGCGTTATCTTTAAATCTATTAGGTATAACAGGAGAACAATTAATACTTCCTGTACTAATTGCACTATAAAGAGCACTGTCTCTAACTATATCTCCTAATCCACTAAGACCATCAACACAATATTCATTCCAAGCAAGTTCATACTTATCGAAATCTTTATTCAAGATAACTCTATGAATATCTCTATTGTAGTTAGGCATAGTATGTTCGTCATCTAACCATTCTCTAGGGTCATAATTTGGATTAAGAATATACTTAACTGGATTATACTTTTCATTAGGGACTATTATATCTCCGTAATTACTAGGAGTAAGATTACCATAATTCATAGTATAACCTTGTGCTTCTGTACTTTGAAATCTTTCTAAACAATAAGACATATTAACTATTGTCTTTCTAGGAAGAGTTCGTTGTTTACTATAAGTAATCTCTACTGGCATTTCAGCACTTTCAATCCAATTACCGTCACTATCTATACCATAGTTCTCTGTAATATTCTGACTAGCTGCATCTACTTCATTCCAACCTTTATAGCTAACATTAGAAGTTTGTTCCATATAGAATAGTCCATAAGGAATAAAACCTTTCTTAACGAAGCTAGTTTCTATTTCAGAGAAGCATCTATGAACATTAACTAGTTTACAATTAGAGAAGCCTTTACCAGTAAGCGAGTACTTACAATTCTTCATATCATAATATAGATATGATATATTAGTAAGATTATAATTAGTCTTAAATGAATTAAGAGGAAGCTCAATTACACTATTTGCAGGAAGAATTAGTTTAGAGAAAAATCCAGGTATTTCAACAATAGCACTACAATTAGTAAATACATCGTATGGGAATACTTCATCTTCTTCTTTAATAAACTCTTTAGTAAAACCTTGAAAACATCCTAACGTAGACTGATTAATAGCTTGCTGTCCTGTTATATACTTCAATGAGTTCTTCAATCTACTAAACATCGAATTATGAATAGGAAATGTAATAGTAGAACTATCTCCAATAGAGAACGAATTATAGATACCGTATAAAGCAGTAGGAAATCTAAGATTAACCTTATTCTTAACAGTAGCACCAAATATATTATATAAAGAACCATTAGATTTAATAAGTTCTTTAAATGAATCTTGTATATATTTTAATTTAGTGTTTTTATAGAATAAGGGACAATACATTACTCCGTCTTCCACATCTTCATCAGTTGTTTGATTAAAGTAAATATTAGACCCATTAAACATATTAGTTATATATTCTAGTTCAGGTAATCGTACAAGTAAATTTCCTGAATTAGCAGCAAATAAATTATTTGCAATAGTTTCATCATTAGGAGAACTATTAATATTATTTACAAATTTAATGTTTGAAATAGCATTGCTTAATCTAGTTAACTTGGAATCTACATTTCCTTTAAACTTACCTAAGAAAGTAGAATCAGTATATTTAGTTCCACCAAAATCAAAAGCATTGTCTATAGATTTTAAACTAACAAGAGGACTAAATAAACCATTATGTTCAGTAGAACCATTTTCATAAGTACTGGTAAATATTTTAAAATTCTGAGTAGGTAATCCCAAAAACATAGAACTCATATCAACAACTTTAGTACAGTGATTGAACATAGTTCTACGAGGACTATCTAACAAATCCCACTTAATATTTGTAACAGCAGCAAAACAACCACTAAGAATCGTAACGTTATCACATTTATATAAGAAATAATAAACGTCATATATACTACAATTAGTACCTCTAAACATAGCGTTACAATCAGTAATGCCAATACTAAAGTTAGTAGATAAATTAGTATTATTTCTCCAATCAACAGAACCTTGTTCAGCATTAGTATCTGGACCAAACCATTCGCCATTATAATCAGGAGTAATACCTTCTACCTTTTCTTTAGGTTCGTGAATATGGAACTTAGAACATTGATTGAATACACCATAACCATTAAGACTAATATGTCCAAATACTCTCTTTAAGTTAGAACAGCCAACAAAGAACGTAGAACCTACATTGAAAGGATGTTTCTTATTATTATTAAACTTAAAGTAATGTACACCTTTGGCGTTTTTAACACTGAATTGTAAGTCGATTAATTGACTAACATCAAATATCTTATTACCATTATAAGTAGGAATTGCAGCATTACCGTATTGTATAGCTTCAACTTGACTATTAGTTATATTCAATGTCCTAAGTTTAGGAAGTTCAGATGCGGCTTGAATATCGTTAGCTGTATTAGTATTAGACATATCAAGTGTCTTAATATTAGGAGCACCTACAATATAAACAATAAGATTTCTGTTTGCACATGACGATATATTAATTGTTTCGACATTATTACAATTAGATACATTGAATGTAGTTAAGTTACCATTATTTGTACATACAATAGATTTTAAGTTAGGACATGAAGTAATCTTAATAGTATGTAAGTCTTTTAGCTTACTAAGATTCAATTCAGTAATCTTATCACAAGAATCAATAGTAACTGTTTTTAATCTCTTACAACCGGAGAAATCTAATGATTCCAAGAACGGTTGATTAACAAGACTAATACCTTCAACTGTTGAATTAGTAATATTCAAAGAAGAAAGAGAAGCATTAGGTAAAGATATAGAAGTTACAATAGAACTAGATATATTCAAATCTTTCAACTTAATATACTTTTCTATATTAACTGTAAATGTACCTTGTCCAGCATTACCGCTCCAAAACTTAGTATTACTTAAATCAATATGTCTAACATCAGAGAAATCTTCGTCATTAACGAATGCTGTTTCAAATGGAATAGGAGAATCACTAAGAGTATCGACAGACGATAAATCTAGTTTAGAGAAACTAGGAAGTTTCATACTAGACATGAATCTTTGGAATCTCATTCCACCTAATCCTTCTATATCGTTAATTTGAGGAGTATTATTGATACTAACTTGTGTATTGAAAGAACTAATAGGAGATAATCTAATTTCAGTAGGTTTGCCTTCTTCTAAGAAATATCTAGTATCAGTAGTATTACCAATGTTAACTACAAATATAGCCGGACAATTGGAAGTAACAACTAGCTTAGGATTAGTTGCTTCTGCACCGCCTGCCGAAAACGTTCCTTTATTATTATAAGGTTGAATATTTGCAGCATTACTGTATTTAAACACTCCGTCAAAGAACCAAACGCGTTTCTTTAACCAGTCACGAACATATTCAACACGAGTACCATGTAAGAACTCTATATTAGCATAAGACGCTTCACCACCAGCTTCACCAACGTAAGCTGTAAGATACTTAACATTATAGTCATAATTAAATAGAAGTTCACCACAATTTGCTGTTTGAGCTGCAAAGTAATTATCTACATAATTATTAATATCTTTGCATATATTATCGTTGTTTCTCCATAAATCCCAAAGTCCTTCAAGAGAATTATCATATACACCAGTATTAGCAAATACAGTATCTCTTAATACATCCCATATACGAGAACTATAAGTATCATATCCACCGTCAGCAGCATTCTTAGTAATAACTAATGAATTAACATCATTCTTATCATTGTTACTAAATTTATCCAACCAAGCAGTTTTAGCAACAGATTCAAGAGCAACATTATCAAGTCCATTAGCCGTATCCATATCATAAAATCTAATAAACCATTTCTTACTTCCATTAATATCATAACATACAATAGTCATATTCTTACCAAGAGAATCGACAAGTCCGTATTTTACACATACTAATAAATAAGAAAAAGCATTTCTTATTGAGAACTTAGTATCAAGTTCAGCAGCAAGAGTAGACCAACTAGATTGTGCAGGATATTCACCTTCGGTTTCTTCATATCCTCCTACCGATTCATTCCAAATATACTTCTTAACTGTCGAAGTAGTCATTTGAGCAAAGATACTAAATAGTTCTTGTAGTACTCTCCAAATATTATCATCAGTAACAGGAGCGGTTGGTTCTAACCAGTTACCACCGTTATATTTAAACTCACCTACATGCTTTATAATAGATAAGTCATCTTGCATAAACAAAGCTAACGGTAATGTCTTATCACCGTCTACAATTATATTTGCATTTTCACCGAACTCATAAGAATAAACCTTACGTTGGTCTATGTTTCCAAACATTTCATCTTGAGCATAAGTATGATAAGAAGTAACAAAAGCAGGTAACTTATTATCTACATATTCTCCGGCCGTGTTCTTTACCTTAGTAGTAAAGTCTTTCATAAACCGGAAACCCATATTATAATAAGCTCCACGACCTAAGTTAAAACTATATATACCAAGCATAGTTTGAGTTTCCTCACCATCAAACTGAATAAGAAGAATAATAGGAAAACCTTCAAGTGTCTGTTTAATAGTTACTTTATCTTTAACAGTTTTATCACGAGTATCTACTGGACGGTGAGCTTCTAACTCTTCCATAGGTGGAGTTTTCTCGAATAAGAAATCCGAGTTATCATTAATCCATTTACCAATAGAAGCATTATTAGCATGAGCACTATCCACAACGTCAGCTTTAAGCGTAAACTGTCTTTCAGGAAACCATGTTTCTTTAGGTTGGAACAACTCATAATCAAGATTACTACCATCATCTGCTTTGAGCATCTTATCGAATCTAATCTCTAAGTTTTTAACAAGGTTATTCATAGTAGAAGTACCCTGTTTAGAAATAGATACGTCAGTAGTATATTCAGAACTAGACTTACCGGAAGTTGGACTAAAGTAGCTCATAGTACAACCGGAATACCAGTTATTATTCTGTCCACCTATTTCCTCAAATACAGCACGAGTAAAACCAGTATTAGCACAATTAATCAACATAATATCTACTGGAAGTACTTTAGTAGTATCAGAAATAAGACTATTAAAGTTAACATTAGCATAAGTCTGATTAATATCATCCCAAAGTGTTGAGTTTGGTTCAGAATCAGAAGTAGAAAAGAAGTTTCTTAACTTCATTCTGTTGTATTCTGTAAAATCTACACTACCGTCAGCTAATAGAGTTGCTCTAGCTTTTGAGTTCATCGCATTGATAACAATCTGTTTATCATTTGCAGGAACACGGAACAACTTAATATCATAGAAGTTAACATCAGCAAAATTCTGAATTTGTCCAGCATTACTAATATCACAGCCTAGATATATCTTTGAACTAGTTCTCCAAGTAAAGTCATTCTTTATTTCACGAGCTGTACTAAGAATACCATTAATAAAGATAGCAACAACCATCTTTCCTGGATTCTTATTAACTATAAAATCAACAGTATTAATAACATCTTGTTGTATCTTACAACTCATAGTCTCTTTAATATTACCGTCAGTATAAGACCAAGTAATATCTTCAAGACCTATTTTAATACCTTCCGAGAATTGCTCATCTGTATTGTAATCCCCTATAAAGAATACTGTTCTATTTGAGAAAGGATGTCTATCTGACTTGAATGTACACGATATACCAAAGCCTTGTCTTGACCAGTTATTAAGAGTAGTAGTATCATCTTTAAATGGTTGTACGTCAATTATTCCATAAGCCTCTCCTGATATACGTAACATTGATTGTCCGTTATTTTTTAAGAAACCTGAAAGAACACCATTAGTATTATATATATTTAGTTCAGTTGTAGCACCGCTAGGTTCAATAGCACCAGGAACTGTAAACGAAGGTTCATTACTTGTCCAAACTTTAGTAGTAGACACTTGTGGAAAACTTTCTTGACGAATATGCCAACTAGCGTATCTACCATTATTAGGATTTTGGTCAGCAATAAGTGCTTGAGAACTAGATACAACTTCACAAGCTAAAACAGTATCAGTAATAGGGTCACCTTTTTCAGACCAACAACGAAGAGTTATATCCCAATTACCTAATACTTCTCCTTCAGTTGGAATAGCATAACTAAATACTTGTTGTTTACCACGCTGCACATATTGGTTATTATTATAGTTTCCTTTATCAAAGTAACCTATATCTTTAACAATACCATTATGTTCTATTCTAACAGCATAATAGATAAGACTTATTCCTGCAAGATACGGAGTGAATGCAAATGATACATTACCGCTTTGAGAGAACTTAGTTCTTTCAACTCCTGAATCTACTTCTGCCTTACTAGTAATACCTTCTACAAGTACTACTAGGTTTACACCGTCTTCTACTACTACACGATTTGTTACCTTATCTGATTGAACAGTTTGTTCATTCATTGAAGTAAATGCTTGTGCCTGTATGGTATAAGAACTACCAGCAATAATACTTCCTAAATCCCATAAGTTAACATTAACTTGTCTAGGAGCAGTAGAAGTAGTTTTACCTAATTCAATAGTTTTACTAGCACCATTAGTTACATTAGTGACTACAAGATTAACATCTGAACCAATAATCTTACTAGTAATACTATAAGTAAAGAAGTAATTAATACCAACAGTTGCAGTATTTCCTGATACAGAACTAGCAAGTTTAATACTTGCTTCTACTATATTTAATAGATATGATTCAGCAGAGAATCCGTCTGCATCATTGGCTGTAATTACAACAGAGTGATTACTATTAGAAGAGAATCTGTCTAACTGCGGAATATTAAGAGTTCCAGGAGTATTAGTCCATGCTTCTTTACCTTCGATAATTTTATTACCGTCAAGAGTAACAGTAATAAAATATCTTTTGTTATTCTTACTAGATGTAATAAGATACTCTAATTTAATATTAGTAGTTACAGTAGAATACAGATAATTAATATTACCTTCTTTTACTATACTAGCATTAGTAAGAGTAATCTTATCTCCGGTAGCTCCACCGCTACCACCGCTACCACCGCCACCATGTTCGGCAAGCCAAGCAATATAACCACCATGTTTCTTCAATGCTTCATCGTGGCGAACAAGAACATCATTAAGACTTTCCGTAGTCTTACCTTCTTCTGCAAGGTCAGGGTCAATAAGACGAGGGTCATCGACCACAATTCCAGTAGCTTTACCTGAAGACGATATATCCCAAGTTCCAGTATCAGGATTATATCTTTTAATATCATCTGCCATAATTATTCAATATTATAATTTGGAAATTTAATATTTATAATATCATTACCATTATTAGTTTCACCATTACCACCAACAACACTGTAATTAGGATTAAGACCTTCTATGTTAACATTGTATTTACCTGAATTATTAAATACATTAGATAACTTTTTGACAGTAATCGTTGCTTGATAATAATAAGTAGAATCATCAACCTCACCTTTATTAAGGAAATACTTAATATAAAAAGGATAACGTTGACCTGCATTTACTTTAGCTGTAACATCTGTCTTACTATTAATAGTAATACTAGCTGGAAAGAAATACCTTAACCACGGAATATTAGGACTAGGTAATTCTTTATTACTAGTATGTTTATATCCCGTAGCTTGACACATTAAATATATAGGAGCTGTAATTTCCTCGACCAGTTGAAACGTGCACAAATGTTTAAGCATATCAAAGCTCGCATTATTCTCCCAAGATTTAGGGAAAGATTGCCCTTGTAAAGCTCCTTCGGCTGTTTCGGTATATAATTCATCTGAATTAAAATCTTTCTTTAGAACGTCCGCAGTGACCTGTATGATAGGCTTCATAGAGCTGTTTTCGTTCTCTAAAATGGGATAGCTGCAACTGTACGTATGTTTGTGTCCGCCAAGACATAAACGGTAATTATGGGTCTGTAAGAACTTTGAGAACCAATAGGCATTAACTTTAGTTGTATTAAAGTTCAAACGACTACCGCTTCGTTCTACGCCGGTATCTTCTTTACCGTCCCAATAGAATGAATTAATAAGATTTTGAGTAATGATAGTAAAAGGCATTTCATGACAATAAGCTATCTTAGCTTTAGCATTAATAGCTTTTGCATCATCTCTTTCACACCATTGTTTTATTAAGTCATACATTACTCCGGTAGTAGAAAGTCCATAAACACTTCGTTCAGTATTAGAACTTATCTCACTATTAACACATAAGAAATGAGTATGACCAACATCGAATGAGTATAATGATTCAACGAATATTTCCTTTCCTTCAACAGTAAATACAGGAGGATTTTCTTCATCCATTTCATAACAATAGAAAAAACGAATGTTAGTAGCATTGATTTTAGAATCATCTCCACCGTCACCAAGAACATAGACGTTAGCAGGAGTAAGGTCATTGTTACCAACAGTAACCATTTCTGCAATATCATATAAAGATGCTCTACCAGCTTCGTAATCTAACCATTCATTAATACGATTACCATTCTGTGTCATATCACCAGTATTAATCATAAAGTAGCACATAGATATGTTACTAGTTTCATATCTATTAAAGTCCTTCTTTATTTGGTCAGCGGCTATTCTCCACACATTATATTCATCCCAATTAAAGCCTTGTTGGTCGGAAGTCTGAACAAAGTTAAGAGCATCATTTTCCATATTTTCACTCATAACTACAAACCTGCGAACATCGCTCCTATAAGTTTCGTCTCTACCTACGTAATATTCATAATAGACATTCTTGTCTCTTGTATGAGTATCATATTGTTCTCCTAGATGAGTAAGTATTACCTTATGAGTAGTAAACGGAGTACCGTCAGTAGTTATAGCTCTAATACGATTATAGTATTTACGAACACCAGTTTCATTCTTAAACGATTCCACTTTAGTCCATTCAGTATGACTATTATCACTACGGTATGCACGATACCATAAGTATTCATCATAGTAACCTACGGAAACCCAATTAAAACATCTACTAGCATCATCATTAGGCTCATTACTTTCATTAATAGTATAACAAGCCTTGCGTCCTAAAGTCATAGTGACTTTATTAGGTTTGGTACTATCTAATAAAGTCTTATTAAAGAATATATTCTTATTCTCAAAACTAGCTCTAGGAGTATAAGATTCTACTCTAGGAATAACATCAGCTTCTAGGTTAACAAAGTACATATCATTAGCATTATTTCTAGCACTAAGAGCTTTAGTAGCTTGCTTAACATTATCCATAGTATAATACTTAGTAAACAAATACTTACTACTAAGATAACCATAAGCAGTATTTTCAGCAGCATCAACTTTATCAGCATCACCAGCATTAGGTATTTGTAGTCCAACCAAATCAATATAACCTTTAGATACCCTTATGGGGGAAATCGCGTTATTATAAGGATTTGCAACTGAACTAGGTTCTGTTCCCCAAGTCAAGAAGAACTTAGCTTTCTTATTATCAAACTTAATAGGATTACCGTCACTAGCTATCCATTCCATATCATAGTTCTCAACTTTAATACGAGTAGTATTAATATTCATTACTGAACATTGAGCACCTCTAATTAGGAATGTCGAACCAGCTTTGATATTCCCCCATAAAGGAAGTGTTTCCCAATCTCCCCCTTCTGTACCATACTGTAATGATAATCCCTTTAGAGATATATCTTTACCTGTAAGATTACTAAGTTCAACGAAGTTATGAGAGCACGGATTATAACTATATTCATCACTTGTAATACCACCACAATATAATGAATTGATATATAGCTTTTGTAGATATAATGTAGTTACATATATCCAACCAGTTTCAGGGTCTTCTTGTCCACCAGTAGGTTCAGCTTGAGCTGTATCTAGTTCTTTCTTATATACTATTAATTGCCCATTGTTATTTACCTTAACTCGATATATTTGTCCGTTCGGTGCAACAAATCCAATAGTATCTAATTTGTCTAAAGCATCATAATCTATACTACCTCCACCTCCTGAACCACTACCAGTAAGATTAACAGGTTCTCCATTAATCTTAGTATACAGACGTTTTACATCAGTAGCAATAAGAAGTTCGTAATCTACGAAGTCATTAAAATTATCTTGAATTTCTTTAAGTGTTCCATAATGACCACGAACAGCTTTAGTATTAGGTTCATATTGGTCTGTTTCAGGTTCGAGACTTTCACCAACAGCTGCAACATGAATAGCTAACTGTTCAGTATTTGGGTCAATAGGCTCGTATTCTTTTAGAACCGACTTTGTAAAGGTATTACTAACATGACCAGGATTTATAATTAAGTCTCTCTGATGTACAATAGTATCAAGGTAGTTTTGTATAACTTGAATTGCTTGAATTATTGAAGCTAATTTCTCATCCTCTTCAAGAGCTGTTCCAAGACCAGAAGTATCTACCCAAAGAGCATTAATATTAGCTGGCGGAGTATCTTGAATATAAACTGTTTGTATAGGTTTATCTCCACCACCGGCTTGTTTAATAACCAAATGTTCGTTATCAATACCGCCATTAAACCAATATTCATTAATACTATTATTATGTTTAATACCAATAGTAAGTCCAACACTACGTAATTCAGGAGTAAGAGTTTCAAGAGCTTCTTTAACACTGCTATAAGGTCCGTACTTAGCATCAATATCAGGTAGAGGGTTATAGTTATCATCTACGCTGTTATTAATAATAGGTAGACCTATACTTATTCCTTTTCTCATATTACTTGTTTTTACAGGTTATACGAATAGTATCATCAAATACAGAAGGAGAATATAAGAAGAATACTTTATAATGTATATCGTCAACAATACCACCAGGATTCTTAGTCTTATAAGCACCGTCTGAACCGTCCCAAAGAGTAGTAACAAGAATAGTACCATATTCAGCTTTAACAAGCGTCATAAGTGTATCAGGTATAAGAAGATAATGAATCTTCTTTTCTTGATGAATAGTAAATGTATTATTCTTATCTCCTGTAATAGTTCTAGGAGTATTACCTTCTAGTGCCATAATATCACTAACAGACATATTTTGAAATATCTGCGGTGCAATATCAGTATGTCCATAATACATAACATTCATTTTAGGAATAGACTTACATTCGACAATAAAGTCATTAGAATAATATGTTTCACCGTCTTCTCCTTCTATACTAGCTCTAAATATATAAACTTGTCCTACTTGAGCATTAAGTGTTAATTCATTAAACTTAGCCGGACTATCAATAGATAATCCTGAAGCTATAATATTTTCTCTTTCGTTAATAACTTGATATATAGTAAGAGTATCTTTAGTTGCATATTCTTTATTAGCGATAACAAATGTAGCTTCATTATATTTTATCTGTTGAGCACCAGTAATTGACATAGGAATATTAAGTTCAAATGTCATAAATACAGGTTTCTCATCAGTAGTATATTCAGTACAGTTCAAAGCTAAAGAAACATTAATATAATTAATGAGTAAATCTGCCTGTTTCCAATAACCTAATGTATAGGCGGCACAAGCAGATTGAAACATATTCCAACAATTAATGACTTGACGATTGATACCTTTACAAGTAGAAGTACAATCTTTAATCATGTCTACTCCTAAGTCACTTAACTTAATAAGCAATCTTTTATAAACACAATTATACTTACTAGGAACATCCAAGTAAGTATACATTCCATTTTCGTTCTTTCTCATTGCATTACTATTAATTCGTTATACATTGCAATTAGATTTTCTTGTTGTTTCTCACTAAGTTTAGATTCTACATTTTGCATGTGACTAAGAATAGTCATAGCGTTATATCTACATATATCTTCATTAGTAAGAACGAATCCAATGGTAGAGAGGTGTACAACTTGTACACCTCTATCAACCAATTTGCTATTTACATTATCGAAGTTTATGTCCATTACTTTAATGTATTATTTGTTATATAAGTTATGTAAGACTGAAACTTCAAGTTTATTTTATTATTAAAACTAGATATTTTATCTTCTTTACTAAGATTGTCATTAAACACTATTTCTATTATAGATTTCTCCACTGACGGCATCCAATCCTTTTTCATATTATCACTAGCTTTTACTCCATTAATCTTATATAAAGCTAAGCTAGAGAATACACTGTAAAACTCTGCATTAACTATATTATGGATATTAGCAAGTATATTATCTTTATTAGTATGGACGTGGTTATTAATAACAGTATTAGTAACGAATATAGTCAATCTCATTGCCGAAGCGAACATAGAATCTTCTATTGCAGTCTTACACTTGTCTTTATCTTTATCTATGATATTCTTTGTAATATCAGTAATAAACGTTGAGACTTGTAGCAATGATTTAGATACTTCATCAAGAGTACTACTAATAGAACTAACAAACTTTTCGCTTTCGGTCTTCTTCTTATTATCCAACCATTTATATAATAATAGGAAAATAGAAATAGTTATCAAGGAACTCAAGCCTTGATTAAGAGCAGATTCGATAATTTCTTTCATCCCTATTTATGATTAAAGGGATTACTACTAATTTTAACATTAATAGCAACCCCTTTATTAAACTATTAGTAGTTATATTTACAATATTTTCTTTAAGCTCCTACTGCTCCTACTGCTGCTGCTGCCGGAGTATTAACAGATGCAAATATTGTTTCAAGAGTATCTATTTGAGCAGCTTCTGTCGGAATAGCAAGATGAATAATAGTTTTAACATTTTCGGTACTACCACTACGAAGGTCACGATGAGGATAGAAAGTTAGCGTAAATACTGTCCAACCACCTGCATTAGAGAACTCCGGCAAAGTATATAACTTACGAGCATCATTGCTAGTAGAATTAATACCTTCACCACCAATACAACGAATCTGCAATTCTTTAAGAGCAGCATCATCATTAATTGGTTTTACAGCTTTTGTAGTAGTAATAATTACTCCAAACAATGAATCTCCTGCAATCAGATTCCATGCTTCATAATCAGTACCAGTTACGGTAATTTTAGCAGCGGTAACACTAGCAGTAAATCCTTCATTCTTACCAAGAGAATTAAGTTGAGTACTTAACTTCTTAGCAATAATAGCAGCAGTATCACCTTCACGAGCACGCTCACTAGCCGACCACTTATAACGTTCATTAAGAACAGTATGAGCTTTAGCCATAGTTAACGTATAATCCTTTCCTTCTACGGGGGTAGGAACAGTAATTTCCGCACTAAATTTAGTTCCGGCAACATAGACACTCTTAACATAAGAGAAACGTCTAGTATCAATATCAGATACAATATTGGTATACTTGCTCTTATTAGCAAATGCTCCACCACCAACAAACAAGGTAAACATCGGAATGTTCTTAGTAAGAGCTTTCGAGATGATTGCACCTTCGTTGTCGTAAAGAGCAACAGCACCCTCTGTAATACCTGCTGCATTAACAGCAGCTAAAGTGGCGGGAGTAGTAGCTAATGCAACATTACCTGCAAATAACAGTCTTTCCATTTTATTCTAATTTAGATAATTCGTTTGAAACTTTCTCATAACTATTGTTATTAGAAATAGCATTATAAGTATTAACTGCTCTCTTAATAACTTCCTTCATAGCAACATCTGATAATTCATTTGTAGTATCAGTTACAATACTAATAGGAGTAGGATATTTAATATAATTAACTAGAAACTTATCTATCTCGAACGTTGCTATAACTTCAATATTTGATTCAGTCTTATAACATATAGGACTTATAACAATAGATTTTGAATGATAATCATTCATTGTTTCACTAACTAAGTCTAAGTCAATCAATCTACAACGATAAGATTTATCCCCCTTAAAGGAGTAAACTGATGTATAGAACATTGGTGTAGTATAATTATTTAATTCTATCTTATAACCTGTACCAAACATTATATCTCCTTGTTCAGCTTCTAGTTTAATACTAGTATGAAGGCTACTAAGTTCTGTTAATCTTATAACATTATCAGAGATACCATCGAGTTCACGATTACCCTTACGAGAGAAAACGTCTTTGACATATTCGATAGCCTCTAAGTTAATTAGTCGGTCTAACTCTTCAGGAAGTATAGCTCGGACACTTTTCATACCCATTTGTTGGGCTAAAAGCATGAACTCGTTATGTATCTCTTTTACTTTCATAATAACCAGTTATTATAATTTAAGTTTAGTTTCAAGTGCTTTTTTGTAGTCAGCATTTTCAGGATTACTGAAATAAGCTAATGCTTCTTTCATGTTAGCTCCAATGAATCCGCCTTCGGGAGTTAGAACGGTTTGGTTAACTTCCGAACGAACTAGTTCTCCTCTAGCGATAGCTTCTTCAATAAACGCTTGAAGTTCAACTTGTGAATTGTTAAACAGTTTGTTGAATTTCTCCGGCTCTTTAATTGCGAACTCGTCAAGAATCTTTTCTTGAATTGTACGGTCAAGTAACAAGTTAGACAATACATCTTGTTTGTTGCTTGCACAATAGCATACAAAGATAGCTTTGAACTTAGCATCATTATCAATAGCATCAAGATAATTACGTCTTGCTTTGTTAGCCTGAATACGACTACGTTTCAAACGATTGGCTTCACGTTGTTCATCTTTTATGTAGAACTTGATTCGAGAATCAAAACTAATAACAGATACGTCTTTAGCTACAATCGGATATAATAGGCAATGACGATATGCAAGATAATCATCTACTTTAATAGGATGTCCATATTTATAACGAGTAGATTCAAGAGCATTAATCTTATTGACATATCTAGCAATAGCATCTTTCAACTGTTTAGGATTAGACTTTTCGGCATTATCATATTCTTCTATGATAGCTGTTTCATCTATTTTATAATTCAGATAATCTCTTTTCTTTCTCCATTGAAACGAACAGTTGAGTTTCTTTCCGTCACCGTCAACTGGAATAGATATACTATTAAACCAACGTTGAACTCTAGTAACATACTCTTGTGCGTTAGGAGAACAGCCAATAAGAGAAGGCATATAAGCTGCCATTTCTTCATAGTTGCTAGTCAAGACTCTAGCTGAATTAATACTACCACCAATACTATCATGACGTTCAGCAATGTATCTAGCATTAACTTGACGATAAACAGAATTAATAGTAATATCAGTAGCAAGAGCTATTACAATATATCTTTCTTCAAGAAAGTCTTTGTCTAAACCATCTTCTTCTTTAAGAATTTGTTCATAGGTTTGTTTAGGAGTTTCAGGAGTTTTAGTCTGCGGAATACTTGCAGACTGTGGATTTGGATTAGCTAGACTACTACCGAATGTACCGGTTTTTGGTGTTTGTCCTTCCATTATAATTTAGTTTAATTGTTTAACTTTAGAGTACACACTCCAACATGAACATCTTCTCTTGTCTGTCAACTTGCAGACCACGAGACATCTTAACTTCATATTGAGATTTATCAATATCCGTAGATATAGAATTGCTAGGAACAGAACCCCAAGACGGTGGAATAGGAGTAAGACCTTTCAATACACCAACAAGATAAGACTGACCTTTCATACGTACCATACGAACATTACGATTTCCGTTATATACAGAATTGTCAATGAACATCAGTTTGTGAGATGTCATAGGCAAGCCAGTACGAGGATGAATAAGACCATTAGCTTTTGCTGTTTCAGCAATAGGTGATTTATCCAAGAATGGAAGATGAACACAAGTAACTGTATGTCCGTCAATAGTCTTATATTTACGGAAGTATTTACCATAAGTAAGACCACCACCTTCTTCACCAATCATCTTTTCTCCAAGTGGAGTAATGAATCCTTCTGACTTAACATCTTCACGAATAGCCATGTCGAAATCTTCGATACCACCTTTACCTGCATACAGAGTAATTTCCATAGAACCAGTATCGGTATCTTTATCAACTACATCACCAATAGTTCTTTTTAACTTGCTAAGAGGCAAGTATTCACCATAAGTATCGTAGTTAGATTCTTCTAGGATTTCAAACATTCCGGCAGTTTCAGGAATAGGTTGGTCATTATCCCAATCCTTCATATCAATAGTACCATTAACAGTACGATTGTAACGAGATGTCCATAAGTCAATCTCATTAGAGATACGCATCTGAACATCGAACTGACGCATTTCTTCATTAATCCAACGAGTATCAGTACCACCGCCTTTTGTCTTGAAAGCATAACTAACAATAACATTACTAATGTTACCTGCAATTTCCTTGCTATAACGTTTGAATCCTAACTGGGATTTCATAACACCAGGACCCATAACATTAGTCTTGTTACCCTTAGAATAAGATTCAGGAATAGACGGAGCTAACATACACCAGTATTTACCTTTCTCAAAGTTAGCTGGGTCGACATAAGCACTCTTATCTGGATTCTTTAGCTGCAAAGAATACAGATGTCCACCATGATTACCTGCACCGTGGTCACGCATTACACGAACAGTTGTCTTACCATCAGGAGCAAGCAAACCATACTGTTCAATAATAAGACCAGTAGCAAACTCGACTTTAATAGGTTTACCACCAATACCAGGAGTAGTATCACCAGTGTCAGCCCAAACAATGTAATCATTAAATCTCTGACGACCCATTGTCTTCCAAGTCCACTCAACAGTAGTAATGTCACGAACACCAGCAGCACCTTGTCCTTCAGTAAGGAAAGTTAGCGGGAATCGGTCATCTTCCATACCATAAGTGTAAGTCAGGAAGTTGTTGATTTCCTCCGGTTTTTGAATCATTAAGGCAGCAAGAGATTGTTCATTAGAATAACCTCTGTCATCATATCTACCTCTTTCGACTTCTCTTAATCTATACATATTAGTTTTAATTTAGTTAGTTCAAGACTAGTTGGTCATTATCAACTGTCTTAGAATTATTACCTTTACTATTGATAATAACAGTCCTTTTACCAGTAGTTTGCGCTGCGGCAGTTCTAATAGATAGAACTTTTTGTTTATTAACAGCCATACCAACAAGACTAGCATAATCGCCACCAGTAAACCTTAGAAATGCTTTAAGTAAATCATCCTGCATACGAGCATCAGAATCAACTTTAGCTTCGTCTAACATATAGGCTGTATTACCTTCACTATCAACAGGAGTAGACACATACTTCAAGAAGTCTTTGCGACTAAGCATTACTTTCTTTCCGTCTTTGTTACATTGGATTTGTTCAGGAATACTATAACCTAATAGTTCGCCTTTGCTAATAGTCTTTTCTACATTATCCCAATATGCTTTTTCTTCGGCAGCAGCAGCAGCTTCTTTAGCTTCTACTTGTGCTTTCTGTTCAGCAAGTCGAGATTCATATATGCTATCAACAGCTTCTTTAGATTCAACAGCAGTATCATAAAGAATACCAGCGTTCTTACAATAGTCAATAAATTTATTTACGTCTCCTTTCTTACCACTAAGTTTCCATTCTTCACGAATAAAAGTAGCTTGTTGTTCTTCGTTATCTTTACTAACAGTAATCTGACTTCTATCAGGTATTTCTACGAAGTCGTCAAGAGTACCATTAAGTTTAAGATGATTAATAACTTGTTCTACTTGAGGATAAGTTTCAAATAAGTTATTAATAGCAGCGGCTTGAGCTTCTTTAACTCTACTCTGAACTACTGTTTCAACATAAGCAGCAATACCTTCTTCATTATCATCAAATACGATAGGATTACCGTTTTCATCTTTAAAGTCAGAACCAAAACGAGTTTGTAATTGGTTAAGAACACTTGGTTCAGAACCATTTTGAGCGATAAGTTCAGCAAGTTCAGTAGCGGTACGGAATACAGTTCCGTCAGCAGCAATAGCATTACCTTCAGCATCAATAGTATAATCTACACCGTCTACATTAACGGTATCACCTTCTGATAACTTAACTTCCCCCATAGAGGAGTCTTGTTGCTGATTATCTCCTTGACCTTGCTGACCTTGCTGACCTTGATTTCCAGTATTACCATTACCGTTACTAGTATCAGGATTAGTATCAGGATTACCATTACCATTACCATTACCTTGACCTTGTTGTCCAGCACCTTGTTGTCCCTGTCCGGCAGTATTGCCGTTATTACCAGAGCCAGCACCTTGACCTGCACTACCAACAGTAGATATATCATCTATTTTAGTAGTACTTAAATCGAGAGAATCATTATTATTAAAAGTTGGCATAATAAATATGTTTTAATTATTACTTTCAAGTCAAATGTAGTCTAATAATATAAGAAATACAACTCTTGCTAGTTTGAATACCTTACTATTAGGTTTAGAAAAGCCCGTATTTGAATTTAAGTAATATAAGAGTCGAATAGTATCGGCTAAAACGAACGTTCAATATATGGCAAAAGAATAAGCCATTTTAAGGCTTGCTACGGCATTTTAATACTTTCTAATACAGTTCATCTCTTTAAGGGGGAAAATGCAATAGAGACAAAAGAAATGCGGTCTACGTCAATCTTATAAGTACGAAAAACCCTACGGAGACATCCGTAGGGCACGTCTGAATCATAGAGAAAGGTATATAGCTAATTATAACTTAGTGTTCACTTCTTACTAGAACTACTACTAGACTTTGGTTTATCATATTTGTTCTTATTCTCTTTAGCTATCTTTAGTTGATTATCTCTATCTAATGCAGCATTAATCATATCCAAGTCTTTAGCTCGTTTCTTCTCATTTAGTTCAGCTTGTTTTAAAGATAGTTCGGCAGAGTTATCTTGTGGTACAGTTTGTGAAGGTTGATTAGCTAGAGCAGCCATTGCAGCTTCTGTATCCATTCCTTTAGCAAGAAGGTCATAATAACCTTTTATTTCGGCAAGTCTAGCATCTTGTTCACCTTTTGCAGCTATCTGTTCAAGAGCAGCTTTATTCTTAGCATCTTCTAACTGTTGGTCTAGTTGACGAAGAGATTCTTCGTTTTTCTGACGAATCTCTTGATAACGATTAATAGCTAGTTTAAGACTAGATATATTCCCTGAAGTAATAGCTGCAACAGCTGACATTAAATCTCCATTCTGACTAGCATTAAAAGCCCACTCTTTGAGTTGCTCGAACTTCTCTGTTTCTCTATCAGAGTTCTTAGCTTTAACTACATACTGTCCAAGAGTATGATTCTCTACATTAAGAGAAATATATTGCTTTCTATCTGACTTGTCATAATAGGAAGTATCTAACCCGTCAATCCAAGCTAGCTTAGAATTATTTAAGTCTGCGATATATTCATCTTCACGGAACTTATCAAACATATAATTGATAATAACAGTTCCCATTGAACCACGAATAATTGCTTCTTTCGTAGTACCTTTACCAGCACTAGTAGCTATTTGTCCATAACGTTGTGGTGTCATATCTACCATTTCACGTGCACTGGCTTTAATAGATTCAATAAGATTAGATATTTCAATAATATAACCAGAGATATTAGCATCGAGCATTTTAATAGATTGCGCTTTAGTGCTATTAATATCTTCTGCATCATCGTATGGAAATATACCTTCAGCAGCTATATTATATATAGCTTCTTCCGCATCTTCTCCAAATAAAGACTTAGCTGCAACAAGAATAAACATCTTATTTTTAGCTATCATCATTTCTCTATGATAAGAGAATATATTGATTAGTATTTGGAAAGGAGTAAGTATCTCTACAATGGAGAACTTTCCCATTTGAGGAAGAACTTCTTGAAGTCCACAATATTGTAATCTAGCATCATCGTCTATTTGGAAAGGAATAGGTTTAGCACCACCTGGATATATACCGAAACGTTGTCCTCCAATACGATAACCTTCATATATCTGCGGTTTATATACAACAGATATTTCAATATGACCTAGTTCAGGATTAAATTCAAAGTCATCAGGAACAATCATTTCATCAACTAAACCTACTTCGTTAATATACTTTAGTATCTTAACTTGCGCATATCCTCTCCAATTAACATGCCATACTTCTAACAATTCTCCGTTCTTTAATCTTAAATCATAACCTTCTGACGGAAATATCTCACCAGTATCTTCTTTATAGTTCTTACACTTTTCAGGAAAATAATAAGTATAAGAATTAAGACTAAGAGTACAAGTAGCTCCAACAGTACTAGGATTATAATACTTAGTTATAAATTCTAGTTGTTCCGCTGTTAATTCATCAGAGAATTGGTCTATTACCTGATTGTAACTCATTAACATTCTACGAGCTACAATATCATATTTAGATACCATTTGTTCTCCATTAGGAACAGGATACATATCAGTAGTAGGAACATATTCTTTAATTAGTTTCTTACCACGAACAGTATGGAAACTATAAACTTCCCCCGTAGTGATATAGTTAAAATACTCAACCGGAATTATTGTCTCATTGTTAAGAACGTCATCAATAACTTCTAATAGTTGTTGTGCTTGTGCACTTATCTCATCTATATAATTATCAATAAAGTTCTTTTCAAACTCTTCTGCATCACCTGCAAGTTGTGCTGGGTCAACATCTTGTGTTGGTTGTCCTTGAGCTTCTAGTTGAGCATTTTCAGCTTGTTGCTGTTGTACTCTCTTTTGAACTTCTTGTTGAAACGCTATCATAGCTCTCTTAACTATATCTTCTCGAATAGCTGCATCACGAGCCATAATAATTTCAGGATTATTAGCACCAACAATAAATTCATGCTGAGACTTAACATATTCTGATAAATAACGACGAACTACATCATTAATAATATCAAGATTTCTTAGAGTAGCAGGAAACCTCTTAAAGTTCTCCTTAGTAGCATTATAAGGATTAAGTGTCTTACGATAAAACTCGTCAGGCATTTCTCCATGAAGTATTTCAAGAAGTTGTTCAGTCTTAGTTCTATCGTTACAAGCTAGTCCAGCAGCAATACAATAATCTATTGTTCTGCCTGCCCAATACTCATCCTTTTCAGAATTAGGGATACGCTGTTTAGGCATATCTCCAAGTCTAACATTTAGCTTTGCATCAATCATAATAATTCGCTTAGTTTAATAAGTATATTAATATACCAATCAATAGCACCCGTAGCTATTACTATAATAAGCATTAACACGAATCCTATCATTCCGCCAAGCAATGTAGCTAAAATATCTAAGAAATCAAACTTTCCTCCCGACATTTTATCTTTAAACTCCATACCAGCGGCAAGACCTGCCACAAACATTATTCCTAACAATCCACATGGAATTGCATAGAGGAAATGTTTTAACCTGTTACTTTCTGTTAACCAACTCATAATTAATAACGTTTACGATTCCAAAAATTTTCTTTTTCTGTTTGAACTCTTTGTCTATGTTCAAGTTGCTTTTTAGCAAACTTATCATTAGCAGCCCATTCAATACCTCTAACAATCATTTCTGATACACGGTCAAAGTTACCAGTATTAGACCATTTCTTTAACTCTAGTACCGACTGATAATCATATATAGTATGAAGAACAAGCATGTCACGTCCGTCTTCAAACTTCCCTATGGGGGAATACAACATTTCCTTCAACATACGCAGACCGTCAAGTTTCACTGTCTCACTACTAATATCATAACCAATAGTATTAACCTTCTTACTATTAATATTAGTGTCCCAAAGATGAACAGGATGATAACCTAGATACTTAACAGCTTTCCACTTCTTAAAATTACTTACTGTTTCACCACGATTGATTTCAACATTAGTTGTACCAAGACAATTATAAGTAACTGCAAAGCAATAACATATTCTGTCTGCCTTTTCTAGTTCATCAGGACGACCATAATACACAGCACATAGTCTAGGACGATAACCATTATATATACAGGGATTCATCCATACTTTAATACTATTATGAGAATGTTTGTTAGTAAGCTCTTTCTTATCTTTATCAATACCAACAGGGTCATAACTAATACTATATATCCCTGGAGGAGTACCTTTAGTTAACTGACCAGTTTTCTTATCTATATATTCAACTTTAATAGGATTAAACCATTTACGAATACAACCTTCGGGGTCTTCATTAGAATGACGAGGAACATTCTTAATATAATCAAAGAAGTCTTTTCTATATACACCGCCAGTTGCAGCAATACGTTCATTAGGAATAAACTCAAAGTTATCAGAATCATATTCTACAAACTTACCGTCTATATAGAAGTTATACTTATTAGACATCTTTAGCTCTTGTTCCCATTCATCTAGTATCTCACTACTAAATATATTCTCACTTACAGAACTAAATGATTCACTAGGCATATTAGCATATTGTCCACAATAACTAATAAACTTAGCAAATGATTTACTTTTAGCTTTTTCAATAGCACGTTCTTCTTCGGCTATCTGAAAACCTAAAGCTATATCAGAATTACCGTCATCATCAAGAGATGTAAGAGTAGCAATCTGATTATCATCACCAATCTTATAACCTTCAAGTCCCCAACAATAAGGTTTAAAATAACCACATACTTCCGGTCTACTATCTTTATCCCATACATTTTCAAATGCCATAAAGTTTCTACCTCTAGGGTCATAGAAGTTCTGTTCAAATGTAACCCAACCAGCATTAGCTTTACCAGCAGTACCCCAAGCATTAAGAAAACCAGTAGTAACAGAACCTGTCTTTAGTGTAGGTTCAGTAACATCCATAAAATCATCAAAGTTTTCAAACTCTGACATTTCCTCACACTTAATTTCTCCAGCATCTTTACCGACAGCGGCAGAAGGATTATTCTTAGTAGACACAGATATACAAGCACTATTCCAACTATTATCATCAATAATGGCTGTACTAGGGTCTTTATAACCTAAGATAAAATCACTAGCATCAATCTTAGCTATACCTCTTACAAATGGTGTGTTAGATTCATAGAAGATAATCTGTTTCTTCATAAAGTCTGATAAACCACCTGACTGAACTAAGAACTTGTTATCACTAGCTGCATGAATAACAGCACGATTAGGAGTAAGATTAATAAAGTTTGCAGAACCAATAGCTTCCATATAACTAAATCCACCACGACGAGTTTTATCATTTATAAGGAATAAACCATTATCTCGACAGAACTGTTTAATCAAGAAGTACCACCATTGACAATCTATGAATCGTGGAAATCCTCTTATCTTACGTCCAGTAACTTTACCTTCTTCAACACGAAGTGTTTTAGTATCTAGTTTAAGAATACGCCCATAATTAATAAAGTTATAATGTTCACCAGTAATATAAACCTCTTCTATCTCACCAGTTCTAGTATCCATAAGACATGGAGCTTTAAAACCTACAAGTCTACGAAGAGTTTCTTGTTTACGAAAGTTAGTATAAGGCATACTATCTACTGCAAACTTAGTATAAACCCCATCTTTCTCATAAGCAATAGCAGCAGGACGAAGAAGCTCTGTATTAACAAATCTCTTATTTGGGTCAATGTTCATTAAAAATCCTCCACTTTCTCCTATTAAGAAATGGTCAAATGGGTCTTTATATCCAAAGTCACTAGCATGTTTATACTTCTTTCCTTTATCTTCTTCCATGTAATACATGAAAAATGGATATTCAGACAATTGCATAATCTATATAATTATTTTAATAATACGACAACAAGAATAGCTAGCACACTTGTACTAGCTATAAATCCATTACGTTGTTTTTTATATCTCTTAGACTTTTTATACTCCTTATTAAGATTAGTAATAGCTTCATTACCTATTAACGTTATCCTTCTTATTTCTTCACGTTGCTTAGATATAACAGAATCCTGCAAGTAGTTATCTTGAACTTTTAATTCATATAACTTCTTGTAGGATTCGTATTGGTTTTTGTACTCTTCTGAAAGTATTAACTTAGCATTGGCTATTCTTAATACTTCTTTATCTAAGCTCCGCTTCGCTCCGCTATCCCCCATAAAGGAGTGTGATTGCTGTAAACTATCTACCTTCGTCTCTAGTCTCTTGATTCTTAACTCTGACTGGTTTTGACACAAGATATATGAAGCGTTCGAGAATAGCAATACTATCAGTATCACTAGTTGCTTTATCAAATTCTTTCTCATACTGATTAGTATTATTAAGAGCATTGAGAATAGAATCTATTACTAGTTGTAAACTATCTCTCTTTGTTTCTATATCCTGATATATAGTATCAGGAACGATAAGTGGGACTTCTACATATTCCTTATTTGAAACAAAATGGGTGAATACTCTAATTCCAATAAATAATATAACTACTACTAATAGTCCTATTCCAATGCTCTTTAGTTTCATATTATCAAATCTTTTTCTTCTAATAGTGTATAAGTAAATATACTTCCCCAAATAGGAATGGATAATTCAACTATATTCATAAGTTCTCTAAAATCAGTGCCTCTTGCTAGAACTTGACAACCTGCCGACCAACCGTCAACAACAACACTAGCTTCACCTGCCTTATGAATATTAATACCAAACATACCTTCCTCGATAGAAGATTCATCACAGTCCATATAAAAATCCTTGTTAGCATCACGGAATACTTTAACAGGTTTATGTTGAACTAGAGCAGCATACTGTCCTTTATGATAACCTTTCTTAAAACAACCACGATATTGACCAGGAACTAGAATTGCACAACCTTTAAAATTAACAGGTTTTTCAAGACTTTTAAATCCTGGGTCAGTAGTACAAGGATAAATAGGAGTATATCTTTTACTATTACCTGTCCAATAATCAATTATAAAAGCATCGTTAAACTCATTATTATCACGTTCTTTAGCACGAACTCCAATAAGATTAAGATTATACTTTCCAGTAGAGAAATAAACATATCCTTTACTTTCCAATGTCTTTCGCCAATCAACTGTTCGACATTTATCTATTAACTTAATATTATATTTATTCATAACTTTAATTATTACACAAATAAATTCATTTGTTGTTTCTGACTTCCATTAACAGTTTGATAACGAATATTAAGCATAGTATCTATTTCAGGTTCTAGCCTAGATATTTTATACCACTTAGCTGTTTCTGTTTTACTTTCATCAATATGAAAACCGTCTTTAAATCTTTGAGGTCTACCATATTGGTTAAGTATAAATGGAACTTCAATATGACAAAGAGCTAAACCTTTACATGGTAAACCAGTAATAAGATGAACCATTTTAGCATATAAGTTTAATTGTAAACTATATGTAGTTCCATTACAATTAGGAAGACCGCCAAAAGGTGGAAGAAGAACATCTTCAGGTTTATGTACCCATTCATCTGTTTCTTGAACAGGTCTAACACTCTTATCTTTCTTATAATAACCTGCCTGAAATCTAAGACCAGTACGATTAGTTTTCCAATCTAGTATAACGAATCCGTCCTCTCTTATAGGCAATATATCAATAGTACCACTAACTAAATACTTCGGAAGAAAAGCTCCTATCTCTGAATAAATCTTATAATCTCTTTCAGTATAGAACTTAAATACTTTATATATTTCTGGGTATTTGTTTTCGGTATGGTCAATAAAAGCATCAACATCAAGAAGTTTAGTATGACTATCAACAACATCTAAATCAGCAACAGTAACCATTTGTTTACTCTCTTGCTTATTAAGATATTTAATAGCATTAAAGAACTTACTATTTTGACGAATACCTTCTTCAAAGCTATTATGATAAACATTACCCATATCACAAGCCTTGTCTCTTATCTTATCCCATTGATTCTTTATATCTTTAATAGAAGTATTTTCTTCTTTAGCTTTATATTTAGCCCAATAATTAGAATCGAACTTAGGAACATAAGAATGAATAATTGTAGTAGCACTAATATAAGAATTACCACAATTATCTGTATACTTATGAGTAGGTTCATCAAAGTATAACTTCGTTTGTTTATATTCAGATTTTACAGGTATCATTTTGTACTCTCGTATTTCCCCCATAAAGGAGCGTTGACAATTGTATCACTTACTAATCCTAGCTCTCTCTTTTGAGCCTCTACTTGAGCTTCCAAATCACTAGCATCTTTTGCGGACATAGACATAGTAACAACTTTACCACCTCTAGCTTTCTTTTGCTCTATTTCAAGAGCAGCAGCTTGTTTAGCTTCACCTAAAGCTTTAATTTGATTAGGAATGATATTAATAATACCATTTAGTTTTGTCACTAAATCAATAACTGGTAAAGCATCTTCGGCTTGTAAACCAGAGTTTAACTTATTAGTAAGTTGCTCACTAATAATATTTGCTGCACGAGAACTATTATGAACAGCTCTAAGAATACTTTCAAGAGCTTCTCCTGCAACACCCATTTTATCTTCATGATATCTATCAATAAGACGAAGAATAAGAGCATCAGGATTCCAATCAGCAGGAAGACCATAATTAGTCTTTGCAGAAGCTAATGCTTCAGAACGACTATATCCCATTTGATTAGGTGGAGATTTAGGGTCGGCTACATAAAAGATAACTCCGGCTTCTTTAATATACCGAAGTTTATCCTCGCTATTATCACGAAGATATAACTCTCTTACATCTTTATCCTGTATCTGATAAACGTTAGGAGCATAGGGATAACCTTGCTCATTAACACTAATCATACCACTTAAATCCAATGGGGAAATCTTCGCAATCATAACCTTCTCTATTTAACAGATTAATATAGTAATCAGAATCATTAACTGGTTTCATCTTACTAAAGAAATACATATATAGTTTATAACCACGTTCATCTCTACCAAACTGTCTAAGTTTTCGTCTAGCTAGAACTTTATTAAGTCTAATTGTACGAGATATTATAGTAGTTCGACTTTTAAATCTACGACGTTGAACAACCCTAGACAATATAAGGCCTCTTCTAAACTCTTTGTATTCTTCGGGAGTAAGCTCTTTCCTTTTCTCTTTCATTAAAGCATGATGCTCCATTGCATCGAGTTTGCCTTCATTCGGAAAGAACGAACCGATACGAGGAATTGTAACTCTCCCCATAGTCTTAATTCTATTGACTACTTGGCTTTCAATATCATCAACAATATCATTAATGATAAGAGCATCTTCGGGAGTGACACCTAATAGAGCAATAATATCAGCTCTATTAAGCATCAATTCTCTCTTCTCTTTTAAATCAATAGACGGCATCTATTATACTTGTAATAAGTTTGTAGCAACAATAAACTTTTGAGGTTTACCATTAGGAATAAGACCTTCAATAGTATTCTGTCCTTGAATATCAGAAAGACGAACAATCTTATAACCAACACAAACTACTGTTTCAGCAATAGTAGTAATCAATTTACCATTGTCACCTTTCTTTTCAACAGTCGAAGGACTTACCTCATTACCAAGTAAACTAATAACAGAACCAGTACTAACCTTACGGAATATCTCACCACGAGCAATACTTATATTTAAGTCTTGGTCACTACGAATAAATTCAGAAAGATTATAAGGAGTAAGTTCATTGCTACGAGGATTACAATCTATACCCATAAATACGTCAGAAGGAGCGACATATAAGAAACGATTAAGCAAAGCTCTATCGCCTTCTTTAACATCATCACTATAATTAGCTTTAACTAATATGAACTTAGTATTACCAGTACCTTTTAAGTCAGGATTAATAATTTCACGAAGTTTAGCAGTCTGAATAATAGCAACAATACCAAAATGCTTGAAAGGAGTAATATTCTTAACTCTTTCAGAAACATATTGGAAATCAATTTCTGCCATGTGTTGAGGAACTAGGAAAGTCTCTCCTTTAGTTTTGTTCTCTAAGTGTAGCATAATTACTTTAATTAGATTATTAATACTATTAATTAAGTTGACTAACATTACTGACTGTAATATAACCGTCAGTCATTAATAACACAAGTATACGAATAATATCTATATCATCAATATCTAACTAGTTAAAAAACCTTTAGAATTGTATTCTCTGTATAATTTCACTTTCATTCACACTGGTTCACATTCGTATACAACCTAGCAATCCTAATACTAAGTTAAAATATTGAATAATTCTTACCATTCTATTTTTATAACTCTAGTAATGAATCTTCGAACTCTTCGAAGAAGAGGAGAAAGGGCTTACACAATAAGACACAATAGACAATGTAATACAACTAATACCATATAATATAAATAAGACTGATTAAGAACTTAAATACAATAATAAGACTTATAGGAATCATAGATATTAATAAATAGGATAGTTCTTCTATAAGAAGAATTAGACTACTAACAACAATAGAAAGTAAGAGACTTAGAAGACTTAAATGAAGAATCAATATTAGAAATACTATTAATGAACTTAGGAACAATACTAAGAGATTTAGAGATAGTAAACTTAAAAGTATTAGTGTTATATAGTCTATTGGTAGCGAGCTTAGGACTTCTATTGTAGGTACTACTCCCCGGAGAAATATATTTTTTATGAATATATTTTTATCGAGGTGAACCTCCTACCCTGATATCCCCCTACTCTCAAACCAATTCCAATACCCCCGTCAAGACCAAATGACTTTAAACATATTGCTATAATGTTTAATTTAATACTAATGTTTATGATATTCTTGATATTGTTATTGGTTGCAGTTGTTATGACTACTGCGACCTATCGTTCTGTTGTTAATAAACAGAGACGTGATTGGAGAGCGCATGGTCGTGCAGGCGAGACTTATGAACAATTTTGTTCACGTTATTATACTAGATACGTATGAGTACTCGTGATAAGATTAAAGTGGTACACTTGGCATTAAGTATGCTAGGTGTGCCAGTATTCATACATCTAAGTTACATTAAGTTGTATGACAATCATGTGAATAGTTTCTTAATACTATTGGTCGTACTAGTATTGATACTATACATAAATAATATAGTAAAAGAAGTATTGGAATAGTCAAACCAAATGACTATAAACATATTGCAGTTACTATCAAACCAAATGACTATAAACATATTGCCATTGTGTGTGTGGTTAGGATGCACATTGGTTGAACAGTTGCTAACCGATTTATAACATTTAATTTATTTGTATTATGGGAACAAGAGTTAATGATGCAGCTAGAAAAGCTGCCGAAGAAGCTGCTAAGAAAGCTGCCGAAGAAGCTAAAGCTAACGCTAGTAATGATGCTAGTAATGATGCTAGTAATGATGCTAGTAATGATG
>OLZO01000099.1_pt1 | contig 73231 bp, 74 predicted proteins | sample 1644431 | NCBI WGS metagenome assembly OLZO01 (sample SAMEA103958145, study PRJEB25191) | human gut metagenome | biome: human-associated habitat [ENVO:00009003]; feature: intestine environment [ENVO:2100002]; material: feces | place: Germany | collected 2013/2015
GTCATTTTGACTGAATGATTACTCTGATCAGCTACTTTATCTGAGAAAATACCCAGAGTAGCATACTTCTATGAATCTCAATTGACCTCCGACCAGTTGTTAAGAAGAAAGCTAAGCAGAAAGGCAGTGTTAGCAGGAAATAAAGCAGCTTACCCTATTTATGCTCTTTCTAATCCGACCGAATTTGATAGTCATAATCCGATGGAATCATTAAAACTGAAGGGAGTTGTTTTAATCCGTTGCTGAAGCGTTCAGTTCCCTTCGGATAGATAACTATTTGAAATAAAGAGTCCACTGGCTCTTCTTTGCAAAGCGAATATTTTATATTACGAAACTGCTCCATTATTAATTGATGCTATTGTTTAATGCCATTTACATAAATTCATAGTAGTTATTAATTCCTCTACCGAATAAAATCCATTATGTCGGAAAAATTCTTTTCCGTTTTTGTCAAGCAATACTTGTGTCGGGATGGTTGCTATTTCAAAAAAATCAGATAATACACGGTTTTCCTTCTTTGTCAAATTGACAAAGACAACCTTTACCTTATCCCCATATTTCGATTTAACTTCCTCCATTACACCCTCCATTTGGCGACAGGCATGGCAGCCTGTCGAACCAAATTCGAGGAATGTATATTCATAACTCTCTCCATTACGTGAGTAGTCATAGTTTTTGGCGATATAATCCACTATTGTATCTTTGGATGTAGCTGGTAACTGCTCTATTTTACTTTGAGAAATATACTGAACCATATCATTTCTGAAATAAACAAGTGCAAAGAACATAAGGATGATTAACACTACTGGGATATATACTTTGTATTTACGCATCATAAAATAATATTAAATAAATAGCCAGATATAATAATAAACAAAGACACTACACCGAAAAATATTCCTATCAAACGCCACGTCATCACCTTTTTAAGTAGTGTTGCTTCGGGCAGAGATAATCCAACAACTCCCATCATAAAAGCAATTGCAGTCCCTAATGGAACGCCTTTGGCAACAAAGACCTGAATTACGGGTACAATTCCGGCAGCATTTGCGTACATCGGAACGGCAAGAATAACCGCCAATGGGACTGAATACCATTTGTCTGCTGACAGGTATTCTTCAAAGAAACCTTCAGGAACAAAACCGTGCATGGCAGCACCAATGGCAATACCGATAATTACGTAGATAAGCACGCCCCGAACAATGTTCCACGCATCTTTAATGATGGTTGGCAGACGTTTTATAAACGGAATATGTTCAGCTTCCCACTCGGCTGTTTCAACCTCTGATTGCGCTTGAATCTGTTTTACCCAAGGGCTTAAATACTTTTCTAACTTGAATTTTTCAAGAATAAATCCTCCTATTGTTCCAAGCAGAATGCCCGATATGGCATAAATCAATGTGGCTTTCAAGCCAAATGCTCCAAGGAACATTGCTACGGCTACTTCATTCACCAGTGGCGATGTTATCAAAAATGCAAAAGTTACACCCAGCGGAATCCCTCCTTTTACAAATCCAATGAACAAAGGAATGGATGAACAACTACAAAACGGAGTGATTGCCCCGAACAGTGCAGCAAAAAAGTACTGAAAACCGTACAGTTTTCGGGTGGTTAAAAAGTTTCGCAATCTATCTATTGGAAAGTAAGCATTTACTATCCCCATCAATCCGCTGATAAGGAATAGTAGTATTAGAATCTTGATGGTGTCGTAAAAGAAAAAATTTACAGCAGCACCCATATGGGTATCGGCATTAAGACCGAACAGCCCATATACCAGCCAATCGGCAAACTCTTGTATCATATCTGTGTTCTTATTCTAATTATTAACATTTACAACTGCACTCGCATTTTATAATGTTGTTTTCTTTTGGCTTATCCAAACGATTAGCTGCTAAAGCAATAATAGTTTGCTCCTCCAACTTTTTTTGTTCTTCTTTAATTTCTGCTTTTTTTGCAGGATTCTCTTCCATTTCTTTAAGTTGAGCAGAACAAGCGCATGGTTTGAGTGCAAAAAGCGAAGCCCAGAAACCTTTTCTTTCTTTTTTATTTTCCATTCTGATTTAATTAAAAATTACTTAATTTATAATTTAGCTATATTGTCACATCCACTTTTCTATATCCATACATTACAGTATAAATTACTGGTATGAATATAAAGACAAGCAGAAGACCAAAAATTAATCCGCCAATAACCACGATAGACATTGGTTTTAACATCTCTGTACCAACTCCTATTGACAATGCCAATGGTAGGAGTCCAAACAGAGAGTTAATATCTGTAATTAAAATAGGACGAAGCCTTGTGATTGTTGCCTCTTTTATTGAATCTATCACTCCCTTCCCTTGGCTTCTTAATTCGTCGATATATGAGATTAACAATATCCCGTTATTAATTTCCATTCCCGTAAGCATAATTATACCAATCAGCGCAGTGATACTTATTGGGGTATTGGTAATATATAGAGCCAAAGAGATTCCCACTAATGATAACGGAATACGAATAATTATAATCAATGGTTTAAGGAAATCTTCAAAATAGAGTACCATAACAGCATATCCTAAAAACAATGCAAAAAGAAGAATAATAAACATTTGACTCATGTTTTCAGCTAGCATTTGAGACTGCCCTCCATAGTTTAACTTATATCCAGCAGGCAAATTGAAACCTTTAAGTTGGCTTCTAAGAATATCGGTCGCATCTCCAATAGTCTTGCCCGTAACATTTGCAGTCACTTTAATCATTCTATCTTGATCTTTACGATTAATTTGCAATGGACCAAGTATTTTTTCTACATCAGCAACCACACTTAACGGAATTTTAACTCCCGTCTTGGAATAGATAAAAAGATGCTCTATATCTTTTTCGGATTTGATCTCATTCTCATCAATTAAGACTCTAATAGGATAATAGTAAACCCCCTCCTTGTATCTTGTTGGAATATTTCCTCCAACCAAACTTTTGACTGTATTACCAATATCATCTATGCTCAACCCAAGATTCGCAGCTTTATCTTTGTTGACTTTTATTTGATATTCAGGTTTTGTTAGTCTCAATGATATATCAAGTCCCGAAAGGAAATTATTTTCTTTAATTCTATTTTTCAGATTGTTAGCTACATCAAATATATCTTCAATGGACTCACTTCTAGGTGCTAGAACTTCCAATTCAATATCAAATTGTCCAGTTTGACGAATCCCTTTCATTTTTGTATGAAATATCTTAATCATTGCTCCCGGTACTTGAATAGCCTTCATTATTTTAGGGCGTAGTTCATCTACATATTCATCCGTTGTTTTATTACGATTGACTGCAGGTTTAAGTTGAATATTTAACTCTCCTTCAAAAGTCTGTTCTGTAGTGATTAGCCCCCAAACTTTACCTCCTGCAAGAGTTGCATAACCATTTATAAATTCTTGCTTTTCTACAATTTGCTCAATATTATTAAGTACCCTATCAGTCTCTTCCATTGCCGTACCGGTAGGCATAATGACTTTTATGGTTATTAAGCCATCATCAGCACTTGGAAGGAACTCCGAACCGATATTTTTTAGCAAATAATATCCCGGTATAAGCAGTGCAAGAAATAAAATCAAAACAATCCATTTAAAACGCAGCGATATATTAAGAACTGGACGATATATATATATAATCCCTTTGATAAATCCATCTGCAATTTTGCTAATACCCCCCTTCTTACCTGTCTTGTTCTGCTCTTTACCATAAAGAAGAGCCATTAACATTGGGGTAACAGTAAGAGCAACAATCATTGAAAGGAATATAATTATCGCAACCGTTATCACCAACTCTTTAAACAGTAATGATATCATTCCTTCAATCAGTAAGAAGGGAATAAAAAGTGCAAGGAATGTAATAGTAGCAGAAACGATAGCACCACTTATTTGTGTTGCTCCCTTTGTAATGGGCTTTAGTTCATCTGTTTGAGTTTCTTGAATTCGTGTGATGTTTTCAATCATTACAACGCTATTGTCCAACACAACAGTCATCGCAACAACAAGCCCTCCTAAAGTGAATATATTAAGAGAAAAACCAAGCAAATCCATTAGATAGAAAGTTGTCAATAAAGTTACTGGCAGACTCAGCACAAGAGCAAGTATACGTTTCCATCCTGAAAGAAAAAAACCTGTAATCAATACGACTAAAATTGCCGCCAAAATTAATGAATCTTGAACGCCGGATGTTGCAAGGCGGACATATTCAGCTTGGTCGTATATCATTTCAATTTTGGTACTCCCGTTTAGTTCAGACTTCAACTCTTCGACTCTTTCTGCTATAAGATTTGAAACCTCTACTGCATTTGCATTGGCTTGTTTGAAAATTGAAATACGTACTCCCTCAATAGAGTTGTTTTTTGTACGTATTCTTTGTATGTTATGAGAGTCTTCAACCTTTGCGACATCTTTCAAATAAATTTTCCCTCCGGTGGAAGATTGTGAAATAATAAGTTTTCTTACGTCATCAATACTTTGGAACTCATTACGGGTTCTAATAACATAATCTCGGGTAGAAGTAATCATACGTCCACCTGTCATATCTAAATTTTCATCCTTCAATCGCTTGGCAAGCTGTTCAAGTGAGATATTATATCCCTGTAATTTGTTTTGATCCACATGAACTCGTATCTCACGTTTCATACCACCTGAAAGAGCCGTTCCTGCTGATCCTTTTACTGATGCGAACCTATCTTGAAAATCATTCTCCACCCAAGTGCGAAGTTGAGTTAGATTCATGTTTTCTGAAGATACCAATAGTTCAACCACGGGGAGTTGCGAAGGGTCAGCCTTAAAAACAACTGGTTCTAATATCCCAGCAGGTAACTCTTTTCTAACAAGTCCCATTTTTGCCAACACGTCCTGATAGGCAATATCTCGGTCTACACTATTATCAAAGTTGACAAGTAGAGTATATACACCTTCCTCACAAGTTGATTCAATGTAGTCCAGGTCATCCACTGTAGCTATTTTTCGTTCTATAACAGACGCAACCTCGTTTTCTATTTGCTCAGGTGTAGCACCTGTCCAATAGACATACACCTTTACCATTGGATAAGTTATATCTGGTAAAAGATTTACAGGTAGCCGCATAAAGCCGACAACACCCAATATCATAAGCAAGACCACCATAATGATGGTTCCTGCAGGTCGCTTTATTGCTTGCGCTGATATTCTCATTATTTTTTCTTTTTAGTATCTGTGATTTTTACTTTCAGCCCATCCTTTAAAACTTCTTGTCCCTTAACAACCACTTGATCTTTCATCTCAATTCCTTCTAAAATCTCAACAAAACCATTAGATGAGAGTCCAGTCTTGATATTTCGTCGATACACGGTTGAATCTGTTTCTGCAATGAAAACAAATTGGTCTCCCTTATGACTTGACATTATCGCATCATCAGTTATCGCGATTACCCCATGTCTTGATTCGGTTGTAAGGGTTATTTCGGCAAGCATACCTTCTAATAATTCCACATTTTCGTCTAATGTTAAGTCAAACATAATAGAACGAGTCAATTCGTTTATCTGTGGATATACTAATGTTATACGCCCTTGGAATATTCTATCGGGATACGCCATCAATTTTACCGGAAGTATTTTTCCTTTTTTTATTATGGAGAAATAGCTTTCATTTACCTCGGCTTTAACGACTAAAGATTTAGGGTTGAAAATTTCCAACAACGGATCTTTTGCCGAAACCTCGCTGCCTTTGTCTATATATCGTACAGAAACAAGCCCTTCAACCTCTGTAGTTACGAGACTACTTTGATACATTGATTCTGCAAATTTGAGTTTTTTCTCTGCCTCGTAAATCAAAGTACGAATAGAATCAGTATTCTCAGTCGTTTTTTTAATAGTACGACGTAGTAAATTAAGTTCTTGGTTATGCTTGGCTATTAATGCAACTCGCTCCGAAGGATTAATCACAAGAACTATGTCGCCTTTGTTTACAGCATAATTCTCCCGAACATTCAACTCTGTAACAACTCCATTTACAGGAGACTTTATGACCCCTTTGGTATTGGGTTTTACACTTCCGGTAATTACTATTTGGGAAGACATATCTCTGCTATTGACAAGTTCTGTTGTAACCCATACAGGAGGAGAAGCTTTCATTTTTTTCTCTTCTACTTTTTGTCCCTCCGTGCAGGATGAGAATACGAACGATAACAGCGCAGCTATATAAAAAAATAGTTTCATGTTTTTCTTCTTTTAATCTAATGGATAAGTATCTGTTCCTTGCAAATAGCGCAGCTTGGCTACTAGAATTAAGTAGTCAATCATTGTCTCTCTATACACAATAGATTGCTCTGTAACTATCGATTGAGCATCTAGTATATTGAGGATGTTTTCTTGTCCTGCTTCATAAAGTATTAGGGCATTTCTAAGCGATTCATCAGCCATTTGAATAATATGGACATTTTGTTCTACTTCTATCTGCTTACCGTCTATTAAAATCGTGGTTGACGCAATCTCTTTTTGTAAATCTGATAGCGTTTGCTTTTGTTGTTCTTCAAGTTGTGATATAGAAATATTGGTTTTAGTAATATTTTCTTTATAAACTCGACCACCTCCAAACGGCAAGGTATAGCGAATGCCAACTCCTATATTATAATTAAAATTCTTACTAAATGGTATATATGAACTCTCCCAACTAGTTGCTGCATATGAAAAAAATTCTGGACGATTTTGCTTTTTGAATAATTCTTGCTGCAATTTTTGCTGCTCAATCTTTTCATCAAATGATTTCAGTGATGGATGCTCTTGCATTTTCGCATATTGTTGGTGCAAATTTTTATGCGTTGAATATAGTAATTCGATATCATTATCTTCAATTGCTACTTTAGAATCAACAAAAGACAAATGTTTCAAATCTGATAGCAGTTGTGCATACATAGCTTTAGCCAAAGATAAATCACGTTCTTTAATAGCAATATTTATCCTCGTTTTTTGCAAATCCAAATTACTTACTTTGCCAATTCTATATAAGTTTTCTGATACCTTGAGTTGATCTTTAAGGCGCAAAATAGTTGTATTATAAATTTCTATTCTGCTAATTTGTTTCTGTACATCCAAATAGCTTTGAGTTATTACAAATGCAATGTTTTGTTTAAGCTGTCTTCGTAACTGCTCATTAATAGAAATATTGGCATATTCGGTCTGTTTTTGCAGCCTATTTACTCCCCAATCGTAAAGTAATTGATATGCACTTATCTCAATGAGCATATCTGTATTTCCGCTACCCAACATTTTTTCTTTATTGGGTTGAAGCCAACTCCAATATGAAAAAGAGGTTCCTGCTGTTACTTTTGGCTGATAATTTCTTGCCAGTGATTTAATCTCATTGAGAGTTAGACTATCATTGAGACAATTTGCATGAACATCAAAATTCTTCTCAATAGCAGAACTTATTAGTCTTTTAAGAGAATACGTTTGTGATTCATGATTTCCTATTTGCTGGGCATCCACATTCATACTCCATTGCATAAACAATACAACAAAGAGCAACCACCATTTCTTCATATTCATCACTTCAATTAATTACAGCATGAAGCCTTTGGAGTATTTCTGTCTCCAAAGTATGTAATAGCTTGTTCTGGGCAAATATTCCCACAACCATGGCAGCCATGAATACAGCCTTCTCCATAAATAACTCTGGGCTTATCATTTTCTAAAGCATAAACCCCTTGTTTGCATTTTTCATAACACGCTAAACAGCCGCTACATTTTTCCGCATCAATTTGCGGATACCATTCTATACTCATTATTATTATTATTAGTTTCCAATTTTAAGATTATCCCCACCAATCCAATTTATCTATATCTGTTTCTTCGACAAGTAGAACACTTTTAGAAGTGTAGCATCCCATTTCAAGTTGCTTATCTACGGCATCTGTACCTTTAAAGGAAGATGTGACTGTATTAGCTTTTTGTTCACTAAAGCAATTACATATCTCTGGACAAAATGGAGATATGTACACAATCTCTTTTTTATCTTTATTATCCATAGTATTTAATTCTGTTTTAATGATATAATATTTACTTAACAATACTGCACGTTTTATTAGAACCATCAATCTCTATTAATAGATTTTCAAGCATTCTTTTTGCAATAGTCCAATTGTTTTTATTGATACAATATTTCACAAACTGCTGATCTTCTGTTCCCTGAATTAGTCCTGCATTTTTTAGTTCACTCAGATGTTGCGACAATGTGCTTTTTGCTACAGGTAACATTTCGATCATATCGGTGTGATAACAACATGTTTCGTGTCTCAACAGCTGCAAAATAGCAATGCGTATCGGATGAGATAGCACTTTAGCAAAACGTGCAATTTGCTCCTGTTCAACCGTGTATTTTTTTTTATTTTTATCCATACCTTATGCTAATGTATTTGCAAATTAACGAACGTTTTTAGAAAATTTGTGACGTATTCAAGAACTATAGAAAAGCCAAGACTTAGATTATTACTACTTAAATCTAACTCCAATCCTTTTTACCTAATGAGTTTGTGCCAATGTAAACATCCACATCCACAAAAGAGACAATTGTTGTTGCTATGATTCTTTTCTTTATCTATTTTTTATTTATTGGTTATACTTATTGCAGAATAAAACTACCAAACTTACTGGGATAATCTTCTTCACTAAAATCAGTTTGCTTACCTTTATTATGTAATACAGCTGTATATTCTTTCTCAGTATCCACATATACAATATATATTGGAACTACCAATTCTTCTTTTACAGCTTCGTAAAGCTGGGTATAATCGACTAATTGCAGATCATTATGCCATATAATTACTTTATCGCTCCTTTCTTCAATAAGCATACTACCACTCTTCAAATCATCCGTTTGAAGATGTATAAACTCACATTCCTCATAGATGTGTACGGGAAAAGGAAGAATATTTAGTGCTTGAGTATAGTTATAAAGCATAACGTTCTGTGTTTTCATTAAGAAGATTAGCAATATGCTGCTTTTGAAGCAACATATTGCCAGAATTTTAATTAACAGCCACCACTACAGCCACAGGATGGAAAACTTGGCCTTTGCACTTTTTCAGCTTCATTATCGCCTTTCTCCTCTTCATTTTCCACCTTCTGTTCATCTTTAGACTCTTTGTCAACCTCTTCAATTTGTAGTGAGCCACAGCATGAACCTGATTTAGAGCCAAACATTGAACCCCAAAAACCTTTTTTTTCTTCTTTCTTTTCCATGTCTTTAAAAATTTGATTATGAACTAACTTGTTTTCCTGTGAAATCTATGTCGCAGGTCATTTGTCAATAATAGAATTCGGGATGTTGTACCAACTCGACAAGATGTTGATTTTCGTCTGTTAGAATAATAATTTTATTCTCCCTATAGAGCCATCCCAATGCCAACATTACGATAGTTGTATTATTGTCGCAACTGATGATAACATTATCTATACTCGTTATTCCTTTGGTGTCCAGTAGATTCCAAATCTTTCCGGCACACTCTCCAACTTCTTTCTTAATCATGATTTGTTACAGTAAAATATTAAATACGTAACCGCCAACTACTGCTGTAAGGAAAATTACAGCTACGATCATAGCAACCAATTTCTTTTTGAAAATACTAGCAAGCATACTCATTTCTGGAATTGCCATTCCTGCACCTCCAATTATCAGAGCTATAACTGCACCGATACTCATCCCTTTTCCCATCAATGCGACACCGATAGGAATAGCTGTTTCTGCTCTGATATAAAGAGGAACGCCTAAGATTGCTGCAACAGGCACTGCAAATGGATTATCTGGCCCTGCGATTTTCAAAACAATATCTTCAGGCATATATCCATAGATGGCAGCACCTAATGCAACACCAATAAGCAGATATCCCATAATTGGACGCAGACTCCCCCATGCAGCGGTAAACGCAAGTTTTAGTTTGGCTTTGAAAGGTAATGAACGTTTATCAACAGCCTCTTCTTGCGAGTTCGTGCAACAACTCGGTTTGACACGAACATTTTTTACATACTTCAGACCGCCCATTTTTTGCAAAATAACACCAAAAGCGACAGAACAGACAAATGCGATGATAAAGTAAATTACAGCGGCTTTAATTCCGACTAATGCTCCTAACATCCCGATAATAATCGGATTTAGAAGGGGGGATGAAATTAAGAACGACATTACAGAGCCGAAAGGAACTCCTGCGTTGAGGAATCCAACGGTCATAGGAATCGTTGAGCAGGCACAAAACGGAGTCAAGGCTCCAAATCCTGCTCCTAGAATATTACCAATAATACCCTTTCCTGACAAGCTCTTTTGTATCTTGTCAGCAGGAATATACATTAGAATAATCTCTACTAAAGCACTAATAATCATAAAAAGTGCTATCAATTCAATTGTTATCAATACAAAGTATTGAAGAGTATCTAATAATGTATTCATTTTCACTAGTGTCCCATTAAAAAAAGGGACGTTATTAATAATTAAATAAACTTGGCCCATTTGGTCCAAATCGTTCTTTGTCATTTTGAAATTTAGTTTTATCAAAGAGGTCTCGAAGAAGAGTTTTATCAGTCAATGAAATGCTTAATATCTGAAGAACTTCGTATGTACTTCTATCCAGTTGCATATCGTGTTGAACGATTGCCACCAGGCAGTATGTACATATGGCTGAATAGATTTGAACCCGGACAGCATTTTCGGTAGTACCCCAAAACTTCTTGATTTTGAGGTGCTGCTTCAGCCATTTGAAGAACAACTCTACTTGCCAGCGGTTCTTGTAAAGTTCAGCCACCTGAAGAGCAGAAATGTGCATCGCATTGGTTAGAAATACAAACTCTCGTTTTTGTTCTTCATCCCAGTATCTTACAAGCCGGAACTGCTCGGGATAGTATTGCTTGGGATAAAAACCAATCAATTCGATTGTCACATCTGAAAGTACATCCTTGGGGAGTCTGCGTTTCCATTTGATAGATTTGTATTGCAGGTTTTTCTTTGCCCTGACAACGAAGAATGCGTCAATCTGATGAACCTTATACAACATCTTAAAATTGTTATAAGCCCGGTCAAAGATGTAGTAAGAGCCAGATTCATAAGGGATTTCTTTCATTGCCTTTGAATCGTGTACTGCCGCTTCAGTGATATGAATGAATGCAGGTATCTGTGTTTCCACATCGTATAATGTATGTACTTTGATACCACCTTTTTTCTTGCGGAATTTTGCCCACCAGAATACGGCCAGACACAAATCAATGGTTGTCGAATCGAAGGCATAGATGTTCCCTCCGAGTTTAAAGATTTCCGTGGCTCGCTTTTGTCTTGCTTCGTTTATCAGGTAGTAGGCATACTCTTCAAAGATGTGATAGTCTCTATCTTGATTGGCTCTTGCCAGAGATGATCTTGATACATTCCTTCCTATTCCTAAATGATAACATTTAGAGTGATGGGCGTCAAGAGCGATAATCAAATCTCTCAAACTTTCACGATTGGAGAGTTGCCCGAACATCAAAGAAAGTAGTTGATTCCAGCAAGTGAAATGCTTTACATATTTGTCGCCATCATGCTTGCGAACGATGTAGTTGAACTTGTTTCTATCTAAGAATACTATCAGTTGAGAGAAAACGAATTTATCCTTATGCATATGTAGGCCTGTTTTAGACCGCAAAGATGAGAATTGAAATCCGTTGAATCGAAAAACCTCTGTAACTAACTAAATTTCAAATATTTCAAAGAGCTATTTTAGATTTTAATGGGACAGCAATGATTCATTTTTTAAACTAATTATTATCTTTTTTATTTACGATTCTTATATTGTTAATAGTCAACTGAGACAAAATGCTATTTTTATAAAAAAACTAAATTTCCAGCCCTATTACATCTCTTATGTATATCATGCTATCCGAAGAAAAAATCTTTATCGGTAGAGCCATACGATACTTTGTTTCCCCATTTATGATAGAAGGGTCTTCCTTCTGATTGAATCAATATTCTCATTTATCAGTAGTTTAGCTGGGACAGCAACCTGATGGTTGACTCTGAAGTTGCAAACCCGGTGCAAATGGTATTGTTTCAGAATCAGGAACATTTTGATTACCCATAATCAGCATAATGATTATCATTATGGCGCCAATCCACAAAAAAATCTTCTGGAATATTTTAGACTTAGGTTTCTCGTCTTCCTCCGAAGTTCCGCAACAACTATTAACAGTGGCACAACAAGAAAAGCTTTTTTTGAAATATACCTGCCAAAATCCGAATAGCAGAGCCACTATTGCTATACCAATAAATAAGGATCTGTATTCTGCAAAGAAACTTAATTGAGAAGCTCCTATTCCAAGCCATGCAAGGATACCTGCAATAATGGGCATACCACAGCAAGAAACTACACCCAGAAAAGCTAAAATAGATGATAAAATTCCCACCGAAGTTGTACCTACAACTGACTTTTTACTCATAAATCGAAGTGTTAAGTTTGTATTTTTACGAACAATGATTTCAAATATATAGCCACAATGTTACTAGTGGCTATAATTATCTATTTAGTTACAAGTCGGACCACAACCACCCGGAGCACAGCCACTTTGCACCACTTTTGTAGCTGCTGCAATTAAATCTGCTTTTGTTGGAATCGCATCAAAACGCCCTGCCATTATACCTTGACCATTAATTGCTATAATGAAAGAGTCATCCAGCTTATTCTTGATGTTCAACATAGTGATCAACTTACTTTCTTTAGTATCTTCAGCGTCAACGACTACGATTTCAGCTTTTCCAGCCATCTCTTTTTTGGCGGATTCACAAAGCTCACGAGCTGATTTATCGCTCTTGAATTTACCGTTAGATACGACAGCGAAAACAGGAGTACCTTGACTTAATGAACCTAAAATTTCACTATACTTGGGAGTTGGTATCGCATCCGCTAATGCTTCTTTAGTAATTTGAGCTTCAACCATTCCTCCTAGTAGCACACCTGTATTTGAGAACAGTAAGACCAAAGGGGCAGGTGCACCCGATAGACGATATTCTTTTACTAAATCTGCATTCTTTTCATCACTCATATCCATTTCAACAACCTTGATATCAGTAGTAGATTTGGCTACATCATTTACAATACCAAGGATTTTTTCTGTTGATGATTCCTTATCTCTAACGACCATCAAAACATTCTGTTTACCGGCTTTTGCACTTTGCATTTGTTCCTTTACAGAAGAACTTGCCGTAATTGTATTAGTTGAAACCTCAGTTGTAGAGGAATCTTTTGGTGATGCGGAACAACTCGTTACTGAGAAAATTACCATCAGAGACAGTACTTTGATTTTAAATGTTTTCATTTTTACTCTTAATTTAATTGTTATGATTCTGTTATTGTTAAGAAATTCTTATATCCTCCTGATATATTATATACATCAAAGCCCATATTGAGAAGGATATTCTGTCCCATATTTCCGGTTACACCTTTGTTACAGTGAATTGCGATTTTACGAGATTTATCCAAAGATAAGCTCTCTTCTCTCAATCGTTCAAGAGGTATATTTATAGCATCAGGAATATGCCCGGCTTCATACTGCTTGGGGCTTCTGACATCTATCACTAAATATTCCATTCTTTTTTGTAGAAGATCAAACGGTGTAATGATTTTAGCTCTATCTCTTAAAGCGTTATCTAAAATCATTCCAGTATAATTAACCGGGTCTTTGGTCGTAGAGAATGGGGGAGCATAAGCCAAATCCAAGTGAAACAATTGATCGACAGTTGCGCCAAATGTTAGTAATGTCGCAAAAACATCAATACGTTTATCAACTCCGTTTTCTCCGACAATCTCAACACCTAAAAGTTTCTTACTTTTCCTGTCGGCAATGGCTTTTATCACCATCTCCCGTGAAGTGGAGAAGTATTCTGTCTGATTGGGTTTAATATTATGGATGATTTCGATGTCATATCCACGACTACGAGCCTCTCGTTCACTAAGCCCAGTACCTGCAACGGTCAAATCAAATACTCTAAAAATAGAAGTACCCAATATTCCCTTAAATTCCAAATCTCCACCAGTAAGTCTATCTCCTAAAATACGTCCCATTTTATTTGCCGTAGAACCAAGAGGGACATAAGTTTCATCACCAGTAAGTAACGAGTAAGAAGTAGCACAGTCTCCCGCAGCATAAATATCAGCAATAGAGGTTTCCATGTGTTTATTGACACGAACTGCACCTCCGGCTCCTAAGATAACACCTGTGGATTGAAGGAATTCTACGTTTGGAACAACACCAATTGCCGCAATAATCATATCGGTTTTTATGCCTTTTCCGCCTTTCGTTTGAACTTCCGTACCATCTTCAGAAATAGTATCTACCGCATCAGAAAGGATCAAGTTTACTCCTTTCTTTCTCAAATGCTTTTCTATATACTTACTCAAGTCAGAATCTACACGCCCAATAGAGGCAGCCATTTCAATAACTGTAACCTCCAATCCCAAATGGACTAAGTTTTCAGCCATTTCTAATCCGATATAACCTGAACCTATAATGAAAGCTTTTTTCGGTTGTTTCGTTTCGATAAAATGTTTTATAGAATCCCCATTTTCAATATCTCGGACATAAAATAGATTTTCTCTATCAAAAGGGACTCTGCGGGGCTTTGCCCCAGTAGTAATCACCAATTTGTCATAATGGTCGGTGAAAACTTTGCCTGACTTCTCATTAAGTACTGCAATGCTTTTTTCTTGTGGATTAACAGAAACAACTTGGTGAAAAATATTCATCTTCATATTGAAGCGTGATTCAAACCAATGAGCGTCTCGTGGGGTCAAGTTACCTCTTTTAATATAGTCTTCCCCAACATAGTAAGGAATGCCACACCCAGAGTAGCTAATATCTCCACCAGCCGTATAAGCTACAATCTCCACTTCTTCACTATTTCTTCGAGCTTTGGCAATTACCGATGTTCCGGCTGCAACAGCCCCTACTACTATTATCTTCATAATCTTTTATTGGGGAAAATATTTACGAGTATTATTTGCTATCTTAACCAGCATTAGCATTACAGGAACCTCCACCAATACGCCTACCACTGTTGCCAATGCAGCTCCCGATTGAAGTCCAAACAAAGAGATAGCTACTGCTACGGATAATTCAAAAAAGTTACTTGCTCCGATCATTCCGGCAGGAGCAGCCACATTATGCGGTAGTTTCCATGCTTTCGACCATCCATACGCCACAAAAAAGATCAGTACAGTCTGAATAATAAGTGGTACGGCTATTAAAGCAATATGCAACGGATTATTCAAGATGGTTTCGCCTTGGAAGGAAAAAAGTATGATAAGTGTCAAGAGCAGACCTCCTATCGTAAAATTGTCGAATTTTTTTACGAATACATTATTAAAGTATTCAATACCTTTTCGCTTTACAACTGAAATACGAGTTATTACTCCAGCGGAAAGAGGAATTACCACAAACAGAATAACAGATAGAATAAGTGTGTCCCAAGGAATTGTTACACCGCCCACACCTAGCAGAAATGCTACGATAGGAGCAAATGCCACCAAGATAATTAGATCATTAACGGCAACTTGTACGAGCGTATATGCTGCATCGCCTTTCGTGAGATGACTCCACACAAAAACCATTGCCGTACATGGGGCGGCACCAAGCAATACTGCTCCGGCAAGATACTCATTAGCTAAATCTTCAGGTATAAGAGCCTTGAAAATTACATAGAAGAAGAGCCATGCAATACCAAACATCGTAAACGGCTTTATCAGCCAGTTGGTGACGCACGTTACTATTATACCTCTGGGTCTTTTCCCTACGTTCTTTACACTTTGGAAATCCACCTTGAGCATCATCGGGTAAATCATCAACCATATCAATATGGCGACGGGTATTGAGACATTCGCATACTCGAATTTACTCAATGTTTCGGGAATAGCTGGAATATATTGCCCTATGGCAATACCAACAACGATACACAATGCCACCCAAATGGTCAGGTATCGTTCAAAAAAGCCTATGCCTTGTTTCTTTTCCATTTCAGTATTTATATTCAATATTAATCTAAAAACACTGCTATTTCTGACAGGTAAAACTCTGTCATTTTTTGTTTGATTTCATCACGTACACGTCTGAACTCACTTGAGATAAACTCGGGTGTTCCTGTTGCGTGTGCTGGATCATCAAATCCGATGTGTAGACGGTTTTTAACCTTCCCTGTAAACATCGGACAAGACTCATGCGCACCACCACAAACGGTTATTACGTAGTCCCACTCCTCGTTAAGGTACATTTCAACAGGGTCAGAGGTATGGTGGGAGATATCAACTCCCACCTCTGCCATTACTTCAACTGCCCCTCCATTGAGTTTGCCAGTCGCCTTAGTCCCAGCAGACCGAACAATCGTATTGATTGCCATTTTTTGTAAAAAGCCATGAGCCATTTGACTGCGGCAACTATTACCTGTGCATAGAATCAATACCTTTTTCATACTTGTCAGATGTTTTTCCATTCAACGAGTGCGACATTACTATTTGATAGTTGTTTTACTTTTATGATCCACCCTAATTCGCTTTTTGCTTTTGCTTGCAAGAATGGGTTTTTAGTATGGGTCAGAGCCAAGCAGGAATTGACAATCCACCACTTGTTGTTAATACCTGCCCTCCTTAAATCAGCTTGCAGTCGCTCCGCTTCAAATACTGGAGTTGCTTCAGGCAGGGTAACAATGACAACCTCTGTTTCTTTAGGATTTCTTAGTCGTGGCAATAGTTTAGCTACCGCACCGGAAACTTCTCCCTGCGTTCTCTCCACCTCTTTATGATAACTTTGGGTAGCATCCAACAAGAGCAACGTATGTCCTGTAGGTGCTGTGTCAATTACCACAACTTCATTTTCTGCCTTATCTACAATATCGGCAAAGGCTTTGAATACCGCAATTTCTTGCGTACACGGTGAACGTAGGTCTTCTTCGATATACTCCATATCTGCCTGCGACATATTGTTGGCACGAGCCTTAGCACGAACTTCATTTTTATAGGCTTCCAACACCTCGGCTTCGTCTATCTTACTTACATCAATTCCTGCTCCGATGGCTAAATCATAGTTAATGTGATTGGCGGGATCGGTAGTTGTTAAATGTACTTTCTTCCCAAGAGCATGTAGCTTCAGAGCAATGTTTGTAGCCATTGTTGTTTTACCAACTCCGCCTTTACCCATCGTAAATACAACTCGTTTGCCGGAAGTAAAAAGATCTTGCACTAAATCGTCTATATTATCTTCTCCCGTTAATGGTGTATAACTAACTTCAGCATCAAGGTTGTCTTCTGATAATAAGCGTCGGATATTAGCAATACTTGACAAGTTGTAAGAACGTAATGGAACACTATATATGGGATAGTTTCTCAATGATTCCGGCATAGAAGCGAGTGCTGATTGCTGACGTTCCACTATTTGCAAAGAAATCTCATCGTTACTGTCTGTCTGTTCCAACACCCCGTTGATAACAAGCACTTGATTTTTAATTCCAAGCGACTCCAATTCATGTGAAGAACGGGCAGCTTCTTTCAGTGGTGCTACATCGGGACGGCTAACTAATACCAAACGAGTGGCATTGCCATCGGCAAGTGTGGCAACCGCTTTCTTATAAATATCTTTGCGTTGTTCCAATCCTGATAATTGTCCTAAACAAGAAGCTCCATGCGTACTTTCGCTGATAAACGTACTCCACGCAGAGGGTAACTGTAACATACGCAATGTATGACCAGTAGGAGCTGTGTCGAAAATGATATGGTCGTAATCCTTTTGTTTGGTTTCGTCTGTGATGAAATCTGAAAATTCATTGAATGCTGCGATTTCAACCGTACAAGAACCGGATAGCTGTTCTTCCATATTCTGGATAACGCTTTCGGGCAATTTGCCACGAAACGGTGCAATCACACTTTCCCGATATGCCGCTGCTGCTTGTTCGGGATCGAGGTTTACAACGGTTAATCCTTTCGCTTCGGGAATAGCTGTTCCCTGCCCGTTAAGTGTCTGATTGAATACATCTTGTAAGTTTGAAGCAGGATCGGTACTAATAAGCAATATATTTTTACCTTGATCTGCTAGTCCAATGGCTGTAGCACAAGCAATTGAAGTTTTACCAACTCCACCTTTACCTGTATAAAACAAATATTTGGTCAGATTAATATCTGAAAGATTGAATGTTTTCATTATTTTATTTATTAACGTGAATTATATCTAAGTTTACTCCAGTCCACTCTGTGAGTTGACTGCTTGTCGGATATGTTTTGGTAACAGCTATCATTCCATCTACCAGCGTTATAGGTAATCCGTCTGCGCCCTCTTTTGCTAAGTATTCGCTTACTACTCGATTATCCACATAAACTTGAGGTTCATCTCGGAGATTGTGTCGAATAATAGTGATACCTTGGCGTTTAATATATTCAACTGATGCAGCAACACGCATCAAGTCAGGATTAATATTTGGACCACAAAGACCAGTGGGGCAGCACATAGCTGGATCAAAAATTTCAATTGTTTTCATTTTTACTTTTTTATTTAGTTATTTACGATGAATGAGGTTTTATTTAAAAATAGGGTACTAAAGTTCCTGTGTATGCAAAAACTGATAAACATTATTTCCAAGCAATTGGAAGCCAATATAGTTTTCATTACTACAGATAAAGTGTAATTGCATAATATATACCGACAGCAATAAAAAGCAATGCTATAATCTTATTCATCCACTTTTGGAATACCTGCATCCTATTGTAGAATTTTCCAAGTCCAGCAACGCTATAAGCCAAAATCCATGCAACGATAATCACAGGTAAACCTGTAGCTATTGCAAATACGATAGGAAGCAAATATCCCCCAGTTTCAGCAGCAGACATAGGCATCAACATGCCAAAGTAAAAGACACCACTTGTTGGGCAAAAAGCCAAGGAGAATAACACGCCCAGTAAAAGCGCCCCCCCACGATCCCTTTTTCTTTAGTTTATCGCTCCCACCACCTCCAAAACCAAATTTTGGCAGGTTCAATTTATTTCCAAACAACATGAAAAGTCCTATCAAAATCAAAGCTGGAGCAATAAACATCTCTCCATATTTAGAGATTACTTTCTGAATGGCAAACATACTCGCTCCTTCTCTCAAAATCGGAATAATGATAAATCCCAAAGCGGTATATGTTATAATACGTCCAACGGTGTAAAGTATGCCGCCCCAAAATATCCGATGTTTACTTTCTATATCCTTGCTGATATATCCGATAGCCGTAATATTAGTTGCCAAAGGGCAAGGACTTATAGCTGTTAATATTCCAAGCAAGAAAGCCGTAACAATAGGTATATTGCTGTTTTCTAAAAGAGATTGAAGAAATTCCATTAGTTCTCTATTTTAAAAGTTCATCAATTTTCTTTTTAACTCCGGCTTTAAATACGTCAGGAGAACCTTTTGCATAAGAGAAGCCAAAATCAGTCATATTGTTTTTAGCCTCTTTGCCGTCTTTCCATTTATTGATATAGAGTGATGACCAAGTAACCTCATATTTATCTGCTATTTTTTCACCCTCTTTGGTGGAGATGTCAATCACCTTAAATACGACTTTACCATTTTTGAGCTGTTCTGCAAAATTTTCATCTACCACTTCTTTGGTTGCTCTTTCAATTGCATTACAAGTAACACAACGCTGCTTGCCATGGAAATAAAGAACCTCTACGAATTCCTTTTGGTTGCTTTTAGTTGCGTTTTGTGCATTGGCATTCTGACCATTACCACAAGAGGTTAAGGTTATAATCGCCATCAAAATAAAAAAAACTTTCTTCATATTTTTCTATCTTATAATTATTGGGTTAAAAACTCCTTTACTTCTACTACCGATAACTTTTTGCCAGCTGAGACTATTTTTTCATCAACAACCAAACAAGGCATTGATAGTATATTGTAAGTCATAATTTGTAGCACATCTTCCACTTTGATGATAGTGGCGTTAACACCTAACTCTGTTATGGCTTGTTTAACTGTATCGTGCAATATCTTGCAGTTTACACATCCTGTTCCCAAAATTTTGATTTCCATTTCTTTCTTTGAAATTAATTGGACAAAAATGCTCGTACCTCTGTGTTCGATAGTTTTTTTCCAGTTGAAACAACTTTGCCATCAATAACCAATGCTGGAACACTCATTACATTATATTCCATAATCTTAATCAAATCTTCTTCTTTGACGACCGTTGCATCAATACCCATTTCTGCTACAACTTGCTTTACTGTTTCGTGCAACGCTTTGCAGCTTGCACATCCTGTTCCTAATACTTTAATTTCCATTCTTCTTTTATTTTTAATGTTAGTCAATCGCCAAACTACGAACAATATTTTCAAAAAAATACGCAGTTATTCACAGCATATTTTTTTATCAATCCGACATATAGAAAAGAACTTCGCAAATATCTTTTTTGCTAAATCCCAATTTTCTCGATTTACGCAATATCGAACTTTTGGTAATTCTATTTCGCCTTGTATCAAACCTGCATCTTTAAGCTCTTTTAGATGTTGAGATACAGTTGCCTTTGAAATAGGTAATTCATCGTATATATCACCAAAGAAACAACTATCTTGACTAGCCAGAAACTCCATGATGGTGATTCTTGCAGGGTGACCCAATGCCTTTGCAAAACGAGCTAACTGCTCATTATATACTGTATAATCTTTCTTTTTTTTCATTCTCTGTTCTTTCCCTTCTAATAACGTTCGCAAAACTACGAACATTATTTGTAACATCCAAATTTTATTTGCACAAAACTCTCATTTCTTTCATTTTATTTTTCGTGCCTAATCACAATCATCTCCAATGTGTTGATATTCAAATTGTTGCTCTCTGATTGAATATTGATAGGGGAGCAAAGTATCCCTCTAATCTTTAATCTGTTTTATTTTCCATGCATTGAATAACATGACAATTACTCCAATCATGAGAACAACACCTGAATGCCACGCGTTAAACACTAAAGTATCTTTGTCTGCACCTGAAAATAATGAGACCCAAAATATCGGGCAAAAGAATCCCATCAAGGCAATATTTCGCCCCAACTTTAATCCTACTTTCCCTTGTTCATATTTACTACCATGCTTTTGTGACACATTTTTTCCTATAGCCACCTCTACACATTTCTTTCCTGCCATCGTGTAAGGACAAGCGTTGAAGAGTGATTTAAAAAAAGCAACAATAACTTTCATCTTATAATCAATTTAATCAAGCACAAATGATTAATTCATGCGCCTGAAATATTTAAAATCTACTGTGTTTAGAATAAAAAGTGGAAGATGAAGCCGCCCACAACACCAAGTGTCATAATAGTAGCAATAAATGCCGCAATAGCTTTAGGCTTGAGCATTGAGGATATAATTGCCAGTTCAGGGAGGCTTGCCCCTGTTCCGCCGATAATTAGTGCCATTGCAGCCCCCATGCTCATGCCTTTGGCTATCAAGACTTGAAGTAGAGGAATAGCCATTTCTATGCGTAAATACAGAGGGATGCCTACAGCAGAAGCTAGTGGGATTGCAGCAATGCTGTCATTTCCTAAATACTTTTCGACCCAAGCATCTGGTACAAAAACGGAGGAAATAGCGCTAATAATGACACCAAGTAGAACATAAGGCATTATGCGCTTAAAAAGTGACCATGCAAAATTTAATCCGCTACGTATTTTTGCAGTTACAATAATTTCTGATTCACAATTAGGAATAGCGACTGCACCACCACTACACGAGGTTGTTGCCCTTTCATTGTAGCAAGAAGTTTTAGGTGCTTCTCCGCTAATATCTGGAGTAGGAGTACAATAACTTACGTAAGCGATCTTCTCTCCACAAGATGTTGTAGCTTGCTTATTAAGAGCAATACGTTTGACTTCATTTTTGATTTTTGTTTTTCCCCAAAAACTTCCAGCTATAATAGCCCCTAAAAAAACGATTAGGAAATAAGTTAATGCCACTTTCCAACCGAAAACTCCGAATATAAAACCCACTACAACAAAGTTTGCTAATGGGGCAGATACCAAAAAAGCAAATACCATTGAAAATGGTGCACCCATCTCAACCATCCCCATTGAAACAGGAACCATGGAAGCACTGCAAAAAGGAGTTGGAACACCCAACAAAGCTCCCATTAAACTGCCAAAACGTCCAGTTTTCGATAATTTCTTTTGCAATTTCTCTTGCGGTATGAAAGCTCTTATTAACCCTGTTAGCACCGAAACCAGTGCAATAATAACAACTAACACAACTCCCACATGAATAAATTCATCTAAAGCTAATTGTAATTTTTCATTCATAACATTTTTCTTTTAATTTAATATATGTGCAAAACCGCATATATTAAAGCAAACCTAATTTGATTTTAATTTATATTTATTTACTTCTTGCAACTATTACTACCAATGATACATTTATTCCCTTCACGCATAGCTAATCTCTGTTTGCACTTTAAAGATTCTGTAGCCATCTTTTCAGGTGGTATGGATTGGACTACCTTCATTATCAAAAGCTCAAACTCACTTTTGACTGGTTTTAAATAGTAAAATACCCATTTGCCTTCTTTTACCTCTTCAATCAAACCTGCCTTTTTAAGAAGTCGCAAATGGCGTGATACATTATATTGATACTCATCCAGCACATCAATTATCTCAGATACACAGATTTTTGAATCAACATTATTTAATAGCCAAATAATTTTCAATCGGGTCGTATCCGAAAGAGCCTTAAGTATGTTTGTATACTGTTTCATGATTAACGTATGTGGATTTGCGCATATATAAAAACGCTGCAAAACTAAACTAAAATAAGTAATATACCAAACATTTATCTTATTTTCTTCGCCAAATATCAGATTATATTTCAAAGGTTAGTAGTAGATACAATTAAAAACGTACAAGACAGCAGTATATTTATCGGTGAGCGTATCTCGTATGAGTTATTCATAATAAAAATGGTCATCAGAAGAGATATTTTGCAAGGATGCTATTAAATGGAATAACTAGGAGTATCCACAGATTGGTCAACTTATTAACGACATAAGAATCTGTTGAATATATGCCTCTATTAAAGAACATTATTAGTAGTATAGATAGAAAAAAGGGGTTATCATCCTCACGGACTCGAACCCCAATATCCCACACAATTATTTACGTTTAAAGCAATTTGGGATTTTTGTTTGCTGTTTTAGAAACCATTATAACAAATAAAATATGCTGTTTAAACAAAAAACAGCACAAAAAAACTTCATTTTATCATTGTTTGCAAAACTACGAACATTAATTGTTATATCCAAGTAAATGTTCGTAAAATTACAGCCATTATAAAAACTGTTTGAAAACTATTGCAGCCTTTATGCCTTGTAGGTAGTAAGAACTAGCATTATAAAATACGGTTTAGTGCATTGAACGATTTTCTAGAAGATTACTATCCTAAGTCTGCCAATGGCTATAAATTCATCACTTATACGGGGGAACGGGAAAGTCTTCACCTGACCAAAGACCAGACAAAAAAGAGTTTGGAACAGAATTACAACATTAATTGTGATTTGACTGGGAAAAGAGTAATCGTAGTTGATGACTTATTTACCACTGGGTGTAGTCTCCTTGATTTTTAAAAGCAAATTGAAATGAAAGGTGGGAAAGTGGCTTACGCTTTATTTCTGGGTAAGACATTCCAAATGCCTGATAAATTTGATATTTGGTTCACTGCATGTTGTAATAAATAAAAAAGGCCTACTCTCACGAGCAAGCCCCTTCTACAAATCTTCAATTATAATGAAAAAGTAATTATTCGACTGTTATTTACTATTTGAAGAAAAGCATCACTGAAGTGTGTCGGTTAGCTTCCTTCGGTGTATAGGCATCAATCCCTCCTTTATTCACCTCTGAGATTCGACTTTTGTCCATTCCTCGATGCAACAACTGTGAGTAGATATATTCGGAACGGCTGGCTCCTAAACGATGATTGATATCAGATGTTCCGGTAGCACTGTCAGCAGCACCACAAATTCTAATACTCAGGTTGTATTGTTTTGCTATCCTGGCAATTTCATCCAAGTTGACCAATTGAGAAGCATCTGTAAGGTGATTTGTGCCTAATTCAAAGAAAAAGAAAATGGGTGCGCCTATGCAACTTTTCCCTTGTGACAACTCGGTAAGATAACCTTGTAATGATGATTGGTATCCGGAAGAACTTCCCAACTTATAATCTGTTGAACTCTTGCTTTGAATAGAATCACCGTTGATTGAATTATCCGGCCATTGAATACCCTGCAATCTTGAACGGAGAGAATTAAGCCCGCTGTAATCGTTCTTTGGATAAAGTTTCTTTGAGGGAAGGGCTGTTTCCCCATTGGTTGAGCGATTCTTGTACAAGTCGAGTAATCCTTCAATCTCCAGAATCTTTTTCAATTCAGCGATTGATTCCGCATCCTCATTATGTTGCTTAGCCAACAGTGAATTGCAATCGCTCAACGAAGAAGCATACTCAATTAACCATTCATTCTGCCTTATATAAGGACTGGCATCCACCACTCTTTTCCAGCCTACCTTTCCAATGGAGAAAGATAGGCCGGCTGTGAGGTTCATCAGATTATCACCGAATCTATTGGAAACGCCGCGACCGTCAAAGTCCTTAAATGTAGTAGTGCCGCCAAGTTCCATAATTAGGTGAATCCTTTGAGAAAGACGATATTGCCCCGTCACGCCATAAGAGAAGGCAAAAGGAGTGTTCCCATTATCCTCGTTATGTATGATGCCAACTCCTATGTAGGGAACAATCTTCCATTTGGGCTGGTCACGGATATTGTAATGGTGAGACAATACGTTCCATAAAAAATCAGCATGTACACTCTTGTATGATTGGGTATGCAGCAGGCTGTTTTTAAGTTTGAATCCCTGAAAGGAAACTCGACCACCGATGGCGGGTGTGAACCATTTCCCACCCGAAACAGATAAAGTAGGCTCTATCCGGTCGAACAAATCAGCACAACCTAACGGAGAACCGACAAATGCCGAAGCTCCACCGGAAATGCCCAAGAACCAATTACCGTTCCATATCCTTGCAGAAGTAATATTTTCAAGGTAGGACGGTTCAATTGGTTCGAGCATCTCCAAAGAAGCATTATGAACAACAAGACTATCTAAAAGGTGTGCATCACCAGCTTGTGCGTTCAGCGACAAAGCGAGTGGTAAAATCAATACTATTTTCTTTATCATTGTAATCTAAATTTTAAATATGGAGCAAAGAAACTGTATCTAAATGGAGTGAAGAAAGGTTCTGCTTCCAATCAATCAGTATTTAACCTGCGTTCTGCTTTTGAGTAATAATCATACCTGTAATCATACTCAGAAACTATCTTCGCATATTTTTGCCACTTGGCTTCATCATCCGATGAGCCATCATCAGACAGCGGCGTGCCCAAGCCCGGTCATCTTCATCTTCTTTACGTCCCCAAGGTAGGTCGCTTCCTCCACCGCCTCCTCCGTGTCCTTTCGCAAAGTTGGTCGCCTGATCCACCAGATTGGCATATAGGAATATGGCACATTTGATAATATCTTCGCCTCGTTCCGCCATATCTTGTAATAGGGAATCATCCAATGATTCTTTCGTTCCAAGGCTGAGAGTTGGCAAAATCATTTTGAAATCCCTGATCAGGTCATCCAAAAGTACATCTGCCAATCTAAAGCGTACTTGCTGGGTCAGATTAGATGTCGAAACCCTCAGTTGCTGTTGGTATTGTTCTGTCATGTCCTTCGTCTTGTCTTTGAGGTTTTTCAGCTCATCCAACTGCTCATTGGCATGTTCCAGTTTTGTTTGTTTGTCCGCCAAATTATCCAAGACTTTCTGAAGGTCATTATCCAGTTTCTTGATTCGTTCGTGTAACTCTTCGGAGTTCCCTTTGCCGTTTTTCAATTCTTCATTGACAGCGGCAATCTCTTTTTCCAACTCATTTTTCCGCTGCTCCAGATTCAAGGTCATCGTGGTAAGCCCCTTGACTCTTTTTTTCGCAAACCGGATATCGTCATATAGCTGTTTGAGTATTTTCTTGTTCTCCTCAATCTGTCCTTCGAGGGTGGTACACTGACTGGACAGTTCACGCTTGTACTCTTCCGTTGTGCGATGTTTGGCACCGCTTTCGGCAATGCTGTCTCCGCGCATTAATCCCCACTTCTCGTTTACCTTTGCAAGTTCCGTGTGAAGTGCGAGTGTCCGTTCTTTGAATTCATACTTATCTTTACCAGCAAAGATTTTTTTGAAGGCAAACTTCTTGTCCTTGTCTATTGGCAAAAGAGTCATGTGGATATGCGGATTGGTTTCATCGAGATGTACAATGAAAGCGACTATGTTTTCCTCGCCCCATCTGTCACTTGCAAATCTGTATATGTCCTGTGCCCATCGTTCAATATCGGTACTTCGTTTGATATGAGAGTTGTCAGCGCCATGTGTCATATTCACCTTCTGATTGCCAAAGGCTATTTCAAGCATACGCTCAGGGGTACCTCCAAAAATGAAGTTGACCACCGTTCGATACTTGGGTATCTCGCGACCTTCATTGGGGTCTTTAATACCACGTTCCGCCAAGTTCTCAGCCATCAGTTGAGGAATGTTTTTACGTTTATCGACCGGAGAAACAATCCCGCCTTTTTTGATTTCAAAATTGAGAGACTCACGGCTACGGTCATAGTTTCCTGTGCGAACTGCGTTGTCCCAACCTTTTTCAGACCACTTTCTTTGGTGCTCGATACTTTGAGCTACCGTGATGCCTTTGGATGATTTTATATCCATTACCTGCTTTATTTCTTTTGCCATATTTTTTGTTTTTTTCCACAGCTTGCTGCCTCGTTAGAGCCTAACTCCCATTGCAAATTTTGCAAATGGGGAATTAGGCTTCCCACAGAATAAATTCTGTGCCTGAAAAGGCAAGCCTTGCGCTTTACAAGAGGTCAAGACCTCCGAAGCGAACATCCGACCGAAGAGGGAAGGATAATGGCTTCATGAGGCTGTATTTTGCTAAAGCGGGGCATTCTGTTTTCTGTTGAGATTACAAGTCTGCGGTAGTTTCTATTTTTCATCTTCAATGGGTGCGGACCGGAGTATCGTTCCGTAGTGCGCAAAGATTACGTCCGATAACTTTTTGACTTCAGCTGGAAGCTCGGACAAACACGGTTTGAGGATCGGACTTTGAGTACTTGAAAAAAGAACGCCACCCAAAGAAAGCAGGTGCCAGAATTCAATGAAGTCATGGTGGCAATACTCGGTAAAGAGTGTGGCGAGTGCCGCATTCACATCGGGCTGTTCCGGGATGAGATGGGAGTGACTCAGGATGATATGCGAGATGAACTGGTGCAGCCGTTTCCCTGTGTCCACTTTGCTATCTGACATCTGTGGCTTGAACAGTTTGTCAGTGTCCTTGAAAAAATCGACACCCGAAGAGAGCATCTCTTCTACACTGATATATCCACTCAGCCATCTGACAAGTCGCTGTTCATCTTTAGTGAGCAGAACCTCATTCTTATCATGCTCGGACGGCTGGATGCAACGCATGGTTATCACAAAGAATTTGCCCTCTGATAACATATCAGCATAATTCATGGCAACCAACGTGTCGAGAAAGGACTTGACCGTCACCCTATGCCAATTCCATTTTTTTGCAAGGCCGGTGACAGTCACAGTAAACTGTCCTTGATGCAAATGAACGGTGGTACCGAACCGGGTTTCCTCAGATTGGGTCTTTTTGCTCATTGCCATGTTCATCAGTTCACAGAAGGCATCCAATTTCGATGCCCGGTCTGTACTTCTGGGACGAAGATAATCAAGCAGAAGCTTGTCTGCCTTTATCTGATAATTTGCAATAATTTCACTCATGGGTATTATCTATTTTAATAATTATATTTTGATTCTAAACGTGGTATTGAAAGGAGTGGTGACTGACAATGAACTGCTGTGATTGTCTTGTTGGGGCATGTCTATCATGCGAAAGAAGTGTTCCGAACAATCCTATTCATTGATAAAGCTTGATTCCTTGATGTGACAGTCAATTGCCATCGAAAAAAGAAATCCAATTAACAGTCATTCCAATTGTAATAGAAGTGTCGTATTTCTCTTGGCTTCTCAATTATTTCCTTGTGATAATCAGGGTATGAAATTCGTTCACGCACTTTTCGTGAGGGGTAAAATATCGTTCCGAATGAAAGAATCCCTATAGTGACGGCTGTCGAAAAGAAGAATGGAATAAACAGACAGGCTATGGCAATGATGGCACTGACGAAAAGCGTCCTTCTGTTCTGTAGGTAATAGATGATGCGCTCTGTGAAACGATGTGAGAACAGAAAAATAAAGGCGACCGATGAGAGAGCCGGGTCATACACGCTTTGAGCCATATTGACATAGTTGAAATGGAACAGCAACAATATCAGTAGCAGCATGAGTGTATAGAACTTACGCCAACAATGGCGGCAGGCCATGTGAACATAAAATTCAGTCATTCTCTTTCCATCAGCTTTGTAGCAAAACAGGGAAAGCAGGAGTACTAATACGGGTAATAGGATATGTATGCTATTTGTAATCATTTTTACTATGTTTCTAATTCTAAAATAATATGTCCGAAAGAGGCTTCCTTGATGATTGCTTCCGCATCCGTATAGAGAAGTTGTTCTTTTCGGCAACGCTTTCTGAAGGACGGGTTTTGACTTAACATTCGTATGGCATTGTCCAGCATAAATTCAGGAATACGCCAGCAGTGGCCTTTCGGGTAATTATAGTTAGACCATTTGGCAACCAGACACAAAACCCGGCTCTGAACGGGGTAAAAACTTCCACCTGTATGGAAACTGAAGGTTTCTTCTCCGCTGGCATCCATGACATCCACCCATGTATAAGTGGTATGGATAAGAGTGACCAATTGATGAAATAGTTCCGTCTTCATTTCAGATAAAATCTCGTAACAGTTCATCCATTTTGCGGTTATAAATAAACCGCCCATGTTTGCCAGTCTTTACCAGTTCATTACGCAACTCAACACCCATGACCTCCAATGACGAATACAGGGTAACGTAAATGGTGTCGCACCTGCAACGCTCGTCTGCGATGGCATTGATCTTATACATATGGTCAAAATGCGGGTTAGAGTATGCGCAGCAATGATGGCCAAAGATGGTGTCTTCTGAGGGGATGTGGTGGTATAAAAGGATTAATTCCATCTGATCCTCCAGCTCGTCAATCAATTCCTCCAATGAATACTTTTGAGGTAAAGAGAATGTTAGCAATGTGCTTTCATCTGATAACTCCGCTCCCTGAAAAAGAGTTGAGACAATAAGATTGGGCATTTCCAAAGAAGCCAACATGATGAAACGTTCGATATGTTCCTGTTGCATATGGGTGTGGTTTATAAGTTATCAATATAGGCTTTCATTAAAAGTGCGGGAAGGTCGTTTAAGTCAATAGGAAAACGTCCCGATTCCAACTTACTGACAGCTTGCGGCATTTCAGCGGCTAATTTTTCAAGTGATTCTTTTTCTTCTTGTGACAGCAGTGTATAGGAGAATCCGTCTATTGACAGCCAAGGCTGGAGAAGCATCCATAGGTATGCCGTTGCCTGATTGCTGTCCTTGAAACTCAGTGTCTGTACGTCAGTCACGCAAGTGGCGGCATTTTGAAGTAACCGTCGGTTATTGCGCATGGTCATGAGTACCACTATTTCGGTTTTACTCATTATTGGCCGTTGGCGACTTGATGATTCAAATATATTTTTGACCTGTTGCTCTGTTTGGGTTTTAATGTTGGTAAGAGACCTGTCTCCCCAAGAAGACAAGTGTACGAGAAATAGCCTGAAAGCGATGTCTTCGGATTTTAGGAAATGAAGAATGTCCTGCTTTGAATGGATGCCTTGAGACAAAGCTGAGTTTAATGTATTCTCGTAAATCTGTATTGTATGGCGCTTATCAACCGGATGAATCGCTACCGAATCCATAGAACGAAAGAAAATGTGAGCTGATACAGCCAAACTTTCCACTTCTTCAGGTAGCTTCCGGTCGGATAATTTATCCAGAACGTGATAATAATCTTTGAAATTACGGGAACTGCCGTCAATCAGACGTTCAAGTTCTATAATTATTGAGTCGTTGATTACATCGTATGCGGACTTGGCGTGATAATTCTTATTATTGATACTGTCCCGATTGATGCAGACGAAAACGGAATCACTTACTGTTCGGTATTCATGGGCTAAGTCTATAATGAGATCGGTTGAAGCCTGATCGTATAGCCTGATTCTATGCAGCAGATTGCTGTAGGCATTGATTGCCTCATTGGAATCTTGAAAATGAAGACCTTCCTTTGAGGAACAACTTGGCAGGAATAAAAGGGAAAGCAGTATCAATAACATGTGAGTATGATTCTTTCCACATCCGATGAAAAGTGATACAGCACATTTTGCGCGTTGTGTATATTTCATCTGCCATTGATGCAGATTTTTATTCAATGAAAATCGCTTCATATTGTCTATCCGATTAAAATTTGAATGCAAATGTATAGTATTAAAATCCTGCTAAGTGTCATCGATTGTGCGATTTAATCATTCTTACATAATCATACTCAAAGTATGATTTATAGAATTGATTACAAATCAGTTAGATGATAAAATATAGCAGCAAAAACGCACTATGAAAAGCTCTCAGTTATTGATAGACGGAATACTGTTTTGGAAGCTTGAGCTATCCGAAACTTTTCATATCGGCATACGTCGAGGTTTCAGACAAAAGCATATCTGTTTCTGTCAGACACCGCATAATGGCAAAAAAATATAAATCATACTCATTTTTAGTTTGAGTATGATTTGTTCTATTGAAAACATTGTAACTTTACTCGCAAATTTCATATCTAAAGAGTAAACTATGGCAAAAGTTGGCTATTTGATGCGTTCCGTTCATTATGAAGGTGCTGAATCCGATATTGAATGGATGAAGGATTATGGTTGTTGCGAGATTGTAGAAGAGAAGCCGGAGCATGAGAAACTTCGTCCATTATGGAATAAGGTGCTGGGAAATCTGCATAAGGGTGATGAATTGGTCGTGCCTAAACTGAGTAATGTACTACAAGGTACTCGGCAATTGGCTTTTTTCCTGGAGTTCTGCCGGATGAAAGCCATCCGGATCATCTCTATCCATGATAAGATTGATTCCGGGAATGAGTTGTTTCCCGAAACCAAAACGTCAGATATACTGCTAACCATCGCTTTATTGCCCGTAGAGGTGAATGCCAACCGAAAGTCCGCTAATAATAGGCACCAACTGAAAAATAAAATCAAAGTTCTTACTTCTGCCGCACATAATAAGGCAGAAAGAGCCAAGCTTGTGGTGAATATGTATAAGAGTGGGCATACCATTGATGACATTTGGAAAACAAGCGGATTCAAGAGCCGCAGCTCCATCTTCAGGATATTGAATACAGCCGGTGTTGATTTGAACAGAGGACATACAAAGGGGCCGCTTGGGTCAAGAAAGAATAAAGAAGAATCTAAAGAAGACAAAAATGGTGAAGAAGGTTAAGATCACAGTCATTCGTAAAGTCAATCATGCCGACTTATCGGTTCAGTATGAGAATCCGATAGAGCATACCTGCGATATGCTGGAAGGGCAAACCTTCATTTCGGTGGATAATCAAAAGCCGGAAGATATGTGTGAAAGCGCATGGCAAAGTATGATGCCGTTTGTGATGACATTGGCACATGGAGGAGGCAATTTTTATAACGGTTGGATGAAGAATCCACATTCGGCGATGATTTCATGCAATGACGGATTCCGTCCGGTTAGTTTTTATATTGAAACGATAAAATAGGTATGACTGCAAAAGAATCTGCCATATACGGTCTGTTGCAAGATTTTGGTTACAGCCAGGGTATGATACTGACGGCTATGAGAATTTTGGGCCAATCCAAGGCTGCGCAGGAAGAGGTACTGCTTTATCTTTATGACAACCAGCCTACTGAAAAAGAGTTCATCGAATACCTGGCAGAGATTTGTGAAGGCAGCAAGCAGATCGAATGAAATGATGAATACAAATGCCCTGTTGATGTACTACTTGCTTGGTATAAATACCGTTACATTTGTCTTGTTTGGTATAGATAAGCTCAAGTCCAAAAAAGGATGGTGGCGCATACCGGAAAAGACATTGCTCATGCTCGCTGTTATAGGTGGAAGCATGGGGGCTTTGTGTGGAATGCGATTGTTCCACCACAAGACAAAGCATAAGAAGTTTTATCTTGGTGTGCCAATTTTATTGGCTATACAGATTGCTTTGATTTGCTATTTTCGATTCATATAGAATTGCATTGTATGTTCACAGTACTACTATACATTTTGTTGCCATTGGTGTTTTTGATTCATGATTTGGAAGAAATTGTGATGAGGAAGCACTGTATGCCTTATATTGTGCGGTTGGTCTCCAGTAAACTTCCACGGATAGCTCCAATCATTAGGCATTTGCAAAATATCAGCACAAAGAATTTTATCATCATTGTTATCGAAGAGTTCCTCTTGATTATCGTGGCTTTAGTGGTATTCCTTTATGATATTCCTTATCCGCTATTAGCCCTGTTTTGGGGATTTAGCATTCATTTGCTCGTGCATATCGCACAGGCTATTGCTATAAGGAGATATGTGCCGGGACTAATTACGTCGTTGCTCTTTCTGCCTTATTGCGCTTTGGGAATAGTGCATCTGATTCAACGATATAGTATCGAAATGAATATGTTATTAGCGGTAGTTGGGTTTGCTGTCGTTGTGGTCAATTTATTAATCATGCACAGAATCATGAGAAAATAAAAAAGTATGTCTTACATTTGCTATCCTTTATTTCCATACGGAACGGCATCTTCCGCCGCCATTGAACAGGATGTTTCCGAATGTTCCGGATAAGGAATGACTTTCGGAGTTGCAACTGGCTTATCAGTTCTCAGTGCCAATGATGGATTTAACCTTTCCTTGAGTTTGGTGTTGCGTTTCAAAACAGACATGTTGTGGATGGCACAAGCCAGCGCTTTGGTAGTACCGATAAGCACGCAAATTTTCTTGGCACGGGTAATGCCTGTGTAGATAAGGTTTCGCTGAAGCATCACATAGTGATTCATCAATACCGGCATGACTACTATCGGATATTCCGATCCTTGCGATTTATGTATGGTGGTTGCGTATGCCAAAGAGAGCTCATCAAGTTCGGAAACTTCATACTCTACCGAAATGCCGTCAAAACTGGCGATGAGCGTACGTTCCTCCATATCTACTTCTTCGATGTACCCTAAGTCGCCATTGAATACTCCTTTGTCGTAGTTGTTCCGTACCTGCATTACACGGTCGCCTTTCCGATAAGAATAGCCGCCCCTGTTCAGACAAACAGAGGTGGGATTCAACGCATTTTGAAGTGCTAAGTTCAGATTGGATGCGCCTACTACTCCCCGTTGCATGGGCGTAAGCACTTGTATTTTGCTCGACGGCAGACTGTATGCTTTCGGAAGCCGTTCTTTCACCAGATGGACAATACTCTCAGCAACCTGATTCGGGTCTTCTGTTTTGATAAAAAAGAAGTCGGTGTCTTTGCCGTTGCTCGTATCGGGAAACTGGCCGTTGTTGATGGCATGGGCACTCATCACGATACGGCTGGACTGGGCCTGACGAAATATCCGGATCAGACGTACAACAGGAATTTTCTTTGAATCAATGATGTCACGTAACACATTGCCTGCCCCAACACTGGGTAACTGGTCGATGTCACCCACCATCACCAATCGCATTCCTGAAGAGATAGCTTTCATCAAATGATTCATCAGGAGGATATCTATCATGGAGCATTCATCTACGATCAAAGCGTCGGCTTCCAACGGGTTTTCCTCATTGCGCTTGTATCCGTCTTTCGGATTGTATTCCAACAGTCGATGGATGGTTTTGGCTTCCATGCCGGTAGCCTCGCTCATTCGTTTGGCGGCTCTCCCGGTCGGTGCGGCAAGCAAAATTTTCATACCTGCCGTCTTTAAAGCGGCAATGATGCCTTGGGTGGTAGTGGTCTTGCCTGTTCCGGGACCACCGGTGAGAATCATTACTTTAGATTCTACGGCTTGACGGATAGCAGCTATCTGAACATCGTCGTATTCAATACCTGTCTCTTTTGAAATGGCGGCAAGATTGAAGGTAGGCTTCTTCTTGTCCACTTCAATTACTTCTACCAGTGCTATAAGTCGGTTGGCTGCACCACATTCGGCATAATAAAAAGGGGGAAGGTAGATGGCTTCCTGATCCAGTTCCAAATCTTTTGCCTCAATCATTTGTGTCATAGCCTGCTTTACGGGTTCTTCCTCGACTTCAAGCAACTGCATAGCGGATTTCATCAGTTGTTCCTCTTCCGCATATACATGACCGTCATTGGACAATTGGCTCAACGTGTAAAGGATTCCACTCCGACAACGGCGCAAATCACTTTTTTCGTAGCCCATCTTGGCAGCGATACCATCGGCGGTCTTGAAGCCGATACCCCATATATCATCCGCCAAGCGATACGGATTGTCCTTCACCTTGTCTATACTTTCTTTGCCGTACTGCCGATAGATTTTGGCAGCGTATGCGGTACTTACTCCATAGCTTTGCAGAAAAAGCATCACGTTCTTGATCTCCTTCTGCTTTTCCCAACTTTCACCGATCTTCTCTACACGCTTTTTGCCGATGCCGGGCACTTCATACAGGCGTTCGATGTTGCTTTCTATTACATCAATGGTTTCCAGCCCAAACTTAGTCACAATCAGCTTGGCGAACTTTGGGCCGATGCCTTTTACCAATCCGCTACCTAAATACTTCTCAATGCCATAAATGGTGGCAGGCATGACTTCTTCCCATGATTCTGCAACAAACTGGCTTCCGTATTTCTTATCAACTTTCCAATTACCATCACATAGCAAGACACTGCCCACCGGAACTTCCAGCAGGTTACCCACCAAAGTAACAAGGTCATTATAACCTTTTACATTGACTTTCATCACCGAATAGCCATTGTCGGGATTCTGATAGGTAATGCGTTCTACTACGCAACGGAGCTTTATCATTTGTCTTTTTCTTATTCTTGATTATCGGGTTTTGTATTCCCATCCGCAATCATTGTGGTAAACCATCAGCTTGTTCATACCACCGTCGATTGTAATATTCTCACCGTTGATGAATGAGTTACGCTCATCACACAAGAAAATGACCGCACGGGCTATGTCATCGGAATTACCGACTCTTTGGGAAGGATGCTGTAGGTAATCACTTTCATTTGAAGGTACAAATGCTGTCTCCTGATGTGTACCCGTCTCTATCCATCCCGGTGCAATGGAATTAACACGTGCTATACCGGAAAAACTGATGGCAAGCGCATGGGTTAAGGCTGTAATGCCGCCTTTGGCGGCCGTATAGCTTTCCGTGTTGGGTTGTGACTGGAACGCTCTCGTGGAAGAGATGTTCACGATAGAACCCAGACCGATGAAATGGTCTTTGAAAAGCTTTGCCAACATAAAAGGAGCAGCTACACCTACCCGTTGGACGTAAAGAAAATCTTCATACTCGCAACTGTCCAGCACACCTCCCTGCATCAGGCAGGCATTATTTATGATGCAATGGATGCCTTCGGGATGCTCGGAAAGGACTTGTCCCGCAAAGTCTATAAGGGTTTGTTTGTCGGCTATGTCTCCGATATAGCCAATGACATTCCATCCTTTGTGTTGCATCTCGTTTGCTACTAAGACGGTCTGCTTGGCCTCCTTATCTAAGATATATACAGTGTCACCCTCTGATGCGAAGTGTTCCGTTATGCAACGACCAATACCGTTGGCTCCACCGGTCACTATGATTGTCCTCCTCATGAGTTACTGCTTTTCGTACTTGTCTAAATATTCCTTCATGGCCTCATTCACAATGTCTTTCAAGGACATATTTTTGTCTATTGCCAAGTACTTCATTCTGGTATGAATACTCTTGTTGATAAGGAAGTTACAGTGTACAACTGTCTCTTTCTCCTTCGCAACTTTTGCGGGTTTATCCTCCGTAGAAGAGGGAGTGGTTGATGAAAGGAGGCCATTAAGACCACCTTTCATACTATCTTTTAATAAATTACTTTTACCCATATTGATTTACTTTAGTTTTAGGACTTCTCCGGCTAAAGCCATGTAGTCTTTAGCTCCGTTACTATTCTTGTTATACTCGTAGATATTCTTTCCATTAATCGGTGCTTCAGCCAAAGCCACATTGTCACGGATAATTGTCTTGAACACCTTATCGCAGAAAGAATCATGGATAATTTCCGTAACGCTCTTGTTCAGCGTCTTGCGCTTGTCATATTGGGTGATGACAATTCCTCCAATCTTCAAATTGGAGTTGAGACGTTCTTGAACAATACTGATAACGTTCATAATTTTAGCCATACCTCGCATTGCCAAGAATTGAGCCTGTACCGGTATAATCAGGAAATCGGCTGCCGTCAATGCGTTTAAGGTAAGTAATCCCAATGAAGGGGGGCAGTCAATAAGGATGTAATCAAATTTATTCTCTTTAGGCAGTTTACCAATCAGTTGCTTCAAAATCATTTCCCGTCCCGGTTCATTGATAAGTTCTGATTCTGCTGCCGACAAATCAAGACAGGAAGGAGTCAAAGTAATGCCGTTTTCTGTCTTTATAAGAGGAAGAGGATACTCACCTTTCATCGCTCCATATACCGTGTTCGGCTCCTCAATAGAGTAACCGAAGGATTCGGTAAGGTTTGCTTGTCCGTCAAGGTCTATAACAAGAATTTTTTTACCTTTTTGTTGCAGGGCAGCGGCAAGATTGATGGTTGTAGTCGTCTTCCCCACACCTCCTTTGTGATTTAGAATAGCTATAATACTGGGCATATTTTATTCTGTTTTTACATTAGAATACAAAGGTAATAATTATATTAGTATATACTATTATTAGTATTTAATACGATTACTATTTTACTTTATTTAGTAGTTACTATATGTAGTATTTATTGATATAAAGCATATTAAAGATTTTATATAATCTTATTTACTCATATCAGAATACATTCCTTTTAGTCCATATATGAATACAAGTGTATCTGATATGGACTAAAAGATGACTAATGGAAGCTATCCCATCAATAGCTTATACCGTTGTTGTCGGCAGAACTGTTCGTATTCAGCCTTATTTGTACCACTTTCGATGGCTTTGTCAATGATTTCACCTACCTGATCAAAAAAAGCTTCATCGGTGACACATTTGGTTTCTTGATAATTTATCAAGTAGATCTCGTAGTAGTCACTGCCATTGAGAGCTACTACCACAAACCCCTTAAACAAGCGTCCGTTTACGTTGAATTTAAGTGCCGGCATTTCCTTGAATACTGTGGCGATAAATTTTTCTACTCCCCAAGAAAGAACAACATTCATCGGGGTTGTTGCCAATAACTGATTTTTGGCGGTCTCTGCCACCTGCAAAACATACTCTTTGTCCATAACTGTAAGTATTTAGAATTAAATAAATGGTATCGGTTGTCCTTTCTCTTGAAGGTATTCCAGCATTGCTTTTGCATCTTCATGGGAAGCACGGTTACGGTCATCGTAACGGCGGTTGTCATCCGCCATGACCTTTAGGCATTCGCGGATTAGACGATAAAGAGACTGTTGCAATGTTGGATGCATCACTGGGATTGCTGCTGCAAAGTTCTCGGCATTGAAACAATAATCGTTTAATGCGCCTTCAACAGACTTAGCCAGTTGGTACTCTTTTGTCTGCTCGATGTTCTGATAATTTTCCATATTCAAATCGTGTTAAATGAAACATTTATTTTCCCCTTACCTCAGACTTTTCTTATCGAAGCCGATTGGGAATTTAACAGTGCAAATCAACTGTCACCAACCAGACTTTTGAAGCCGGTTTTTCTTGACGATTACTCTCCGCAGGAGGAAGAATCCGAAAGAAATACATTTTAAACCGGGCTTTAAAGTCGGGTGACAGACCTTCGCATCTGGTAAAGCCTATTGGATAGATAGAATATTCTGATATGACTGAAACGGTATAAAAGGAAGAATCACCTATAAAGGGAAGATCTATAACAGGATGAAAAAAGGCTTGGGCGGGTAAACAATGAAGTCTGCCGGGGCAAACAAGAAAAGCGGCTTGTTCCGGCATCGACGGGCTGGGTTGTTTCGATGAATCGAAATTCCTGCGCTATGATGCAAGGAATGTGCCGCTGTTTGTCCTTTTCTGAATACGACTGACCAAAGGGAAGTGGTATTCAGAAACAGACATTCCTACCACTTTTGGGTTGGGAGAGCCTTTTTATAAAAGGAAGGTAGGAGAATATAAAAGGAAGAGCCGGGCATTGGCTTGTCCCGTAGGGAGAGAAATCCCTCGCCCTGTCTCACGACAGAACAAGGGAAAAGGTTAAATATATCTGTGAGTTAAATTAGGCTGCATCATCAACAGCCGGTATTGGCTGTTGATCGACTTGTTTCAAGGATTCGTCAATCCTTTTCTGCAACTCTGAACATTCCTGTTTCAATGCAGAAAGTTCATCTGACTTGTTCCATTTTCTTGCTACAATCTGTTGCAGTGTCGGCAATTCGTTTGCTAATTTGTCAATCTGTTGTTGTTGACGGCTAATCAATGCAGGAATTTTTTCAAAAGTTGCCTTTGGATAGTCGGCTGATTCTGTAAAACTAAGTGGCAAAGCACCCGACAAGCCACATTTATATTTCAATCCGCTCAAACCCTCAACATAAAAAGCGTTTCTGTCAAAAGAACCGGAAAAATTGTATTCACTGCGGACTGATAAATTCAGATTCATGTAATGTCCGATGGTTTTCCAATCCTCACCTCTGTAACGTTTTGCAATAACGTGTAACTCCTGACCATATTCTTTCGATGTAGCCTGCTGCATACCGATGATGGAAATTTCCCGTGCTTCTTTATATTCAGTGATATATCGCCAATCTTCGGACATTCTCCGTTTGTTTTCTTCGGCATGTTCAATATCCTGTGAATTTTGGGCTATCTTCCGTTCAGCTCTGTAACGCTCTTTGTTGAATATAGCCTGCTCTTTTTCCAACTGCATAATCTTATTATCCAGTTTGGTTTTGTTCAGCAAGTCCGTATTTCCTGATAAGACAGCTACAAACTCGGCAAAGTTCATTCCGCTATTTTCGTCCATACTATCCTCGTCAATCCTGCGGACGGCTACTGTACCGTTGTTTATCTGATTGATAAACATTTGCTTGTTCTTTAATAAATTGAACTTGTAAGCATCAAGCGTTTTTTCCGTACCATAAATGATTACATCGACAATGTTGTTTCCCCACAGCTTTACGGTGTTACCTTTGCGGACAGCCCTACCATTGCGCTGTTCCAAATCTGCGGGTCGCCAAGGTACATCAATATGATGAACCGCTACAGCCCTTTTTTGTGCATTTACGCCAGTACCTAACATGGAAGTAGAGCCAAAAAGAACCCGTATCGTTCCGTTATTCATGTCCTCAATCATCCGCTTTCTTGCCTTTTCGGTCTTGGCGGTCTGAATAAATTGTATCTCACTGGCAGGTATGCCCAATCCTATTAGTTTCTCCTTAATATCCGAATAGATGTTCCACCTATTAGGTTTATATACACTTAAATCGCTGAATATGAATTGAGTACCACGATTTTTCATTGAGCGCATATAATAATCGTAGATGGTCGTTGCACAGCGTGAAGCTTTGTTTGCAGGGTCGTCACTGAATTTGTCTCCCAACAAGCGCATATCAAGAGCCATTTTTCTTGCGACATCCGTAGCAATCAACATTTTTGCTTGGTCTAAATTTTCCGGTGCTGGGTAGTCCAGTCCCAAATCCGACCAGTTTCCACTGTTGGCGAATGAAAGCAAACGTCCGATCATTTCTTCCTGCTCTATGGTGGGGGCACTGGATAAGAATCTCACGTTCTTTTCGGGGACATCAAGATTCATCATTTCTGCCGTGCGATAATCTGTGATTTCTCGGAGAAATGCAGCCAATTCCGGTACTTTGATATAAGTGCGGAAACGCTCCTTGCGCCTGATAGAACCTGTAACAGTCAGTTCATAATCGGTTGTCTTTTGGGTGAATATGGCTGCCCAAGCATCAAAGCAACTGATTTTCTGCCGTTGGAGTTCCTGCGGTCGCAAATATTTAAAAAGAACATAGAGTTCGGTTAAAGCGTTTACTATGACCGTTCCGGAAAGAAATGTAGCCCCTAAATCTTTGCCTGTTCGATTTTGAATGTCTCTTATAGCTACCATCAGATTCATAGCCTTTTGTGAGCCTTTGATGTTTCCAATACCTGCCACTCTAGTATGACGGGTCTGAAACATAGCGTTTTTGAAAACTTGACATTCATCAACAAAAATGTGATCGATACCCATTGAATGAAAATCCATGCTTTCATCTTTTTTGCTTTCAATCTTTGACCGCAGCATGGATAGACTGGCTTTCAAATTCTGCTGTCTGATTTCAAGCCCTTTAAGCATCTTTCTGCTGCGCCATTTCATGCCTGAATCTTCCAAAGCCTGTAAAGAACGCTCTACATCATTTAGTTCTTGATTGAACATTTCCATCATCGTTTCATCTGACTGCGGTATCTTGGAAAACTGGTCGTGTGTCAGAATGATACAATCCCAGTTACTATTCTTTATTTTGGAAAAAAGTTCCTGTCTGTTTGCAGGTGTAAAGTCCTCTTTGCCTGGATAGAGCAGCTTGGCTGTCGGATATGCCTTTCTAAAACAGTCGGCAATCTCATGAACATTGGCTTTAAGTGCGATGATAAGCGGTTTCTGTACCAATCCTAAACGCTTCATTTCATAAGCCGCCACACACATAATCATTGTCTTGCCTGCGCCTACCTCATGCCAACACACACCACCACCATTCTGCTTAATCATCCAAACAGCATCTTTCTGTGAGGGATAGAGGTCATTATAAGGGAATTGTTCAAAAGACAGATTGGGAAAAGTCTGTGCCGAACCGTCATAATGAGGTCTGACATAACAGTTGAAACGCTCGTTATACAGACTAACCAATTCATCACGTACAGCGATGGGTTGATTGTCAAGCCATACATTAAACTTACTTCTAATATCCTGTATCTTGCCGGATGCTTCTTGTATGGCTTCATCATCAGGCACTCTTACACGCTCACCATTCCGTGATATTTCTTTTGTTATTTCGGGTACTGTGTCCTGCAAAGCGTGAACCATCAAGTCCTCCCCGTTGTAATTGCGAACTGAATACATATTATAGGCTATGGGTGAATAGCCATGCAGAGCAACAACATACGTGTCGTTTACATCAAAATAGATAATTTCTGTCTCAGCCTGAAATAATTCTGTGGCGAAGTCTGAAAACATCTTGGCATCCATCCATCTTTCACCGAAATTAAATGTCAACTCTTCATAAGAGATAATTTCAGGAATGACATTATCTAAAGCCCTTACTGCCGTTTCTGCCCATTCCTTTGCGTTTCCGGTCAGTTCAGTAATCATTGTGCGAATTTCCTTGCATTTGCTTACTACATTTCCTGCAAGGAATTTGCCTTTATGCTCCCAACTTCCAGTTATCGGATTATAAAAAATCTCACTGCTCAAAGTTTCTATCAATTCAGTTTCCGCTTGGTCGGTCGTTTGGGTAAGATAATTCATATCTACTTTACCGTAATAGTTCAGGCTACTTACCAGTGCTTCTGTCGGAGTTAGCTTTATTGCAGTGTCTATTCTAATAAATGCAACAGGTTCATTCATGATGTCCGCTTTCATTATAGTACCATCAATCAGTATTTCAATACTGAAAACTTCCATCCCCAAAGAATCTATTAAGATAAATTCTTTATTGTCGTTGTGGTGGAAAAATCCCCATTTTTGAACATAGCTGTCATATCGGCTGTTTAACAGTTCCCTTAACTGCGGACATTCGGTTTTATCCTTATCCTCCTTGCTTGAAAGTTCAAAATACGTTTCACGCACAGAAAAATAGTCGTTGGCACGGCTTATATTCATATCCTGCATATTAAGTGGAAAAAATGTAGGTGTACGGTTTTCTAATGAATCTCTCTTTCTATATTGCAATTTTCCTAACTGCCCCTCAAATAGAACCATTGTGCCGTCTTTCATCCACCATTGTAGTGTATCAGTATAGGGGCGTTTGCCTTTATCCGGTTTGGGTAGTGTTTCGGTCGGCTCTATTCCGAAAGAATCAAAAAGAGACAGCTGTGTGATTTTTACCTCTTTCCCCTGTGCTTCAAACAGCCCTTTTCTGAAATAACGTTCAAGGTCTGATTTTAATAAATTTGAGAGATACTGTGACATTGCATCTTCTGTATCTTTCCATTGATACTTGCGTACATATTTCCCAAACTGATTTTTTTGAATTTGGCTCATGGTCGCCACAACCGTTTTAGGTAATGTGAATATTCGGTTAAAGTATTCGGTAGTACAATTCGTATCAGGTACACCCTCTTTCGCTACCTGTAAGAAAAGCTGTTCCTTTGATGTAAGCATGGCTTTATGGCTATGTTTTTGGAAAATAAAGAAATCACAGCCGACTTCGATACCGCCTGTTTGCATGAAAAGGGTATCGGGTAAACGGAGTGCTGTTATCATATTGGCATTATGCACAATATAGTTGCGCAGGAATTTATTAGCTGGTGCATCTGCCACGCCTCTTGGCGCAATAAAGGCGATGATACCGCCCTCGTTGAGTAAGTCTATGCCTTTCATGATAAAATAACAGTGAATGGACTTTGTAGATTGTGCGTGTACAGAATCTTTGTTGTAAAAATCATAGTCAAAGACTTTAAAATTTCCGAAAGGTATATTGGATGCTACCACATCAAATGTTTTATGGTCGATGTCTTGTTCATCTATGGTTTCAAAGCCATCAATGATTGCCCGTGTATTATCTTGCAAAGCAGACAGAATTAATCCTGTCACATTGTCTTTCTCAAAAGCATAAGTATAAGTTGTCGGGGTTGCTATCGGAAGAAAGCCGCCTATTCCTGCCGATGGTTCAAGAAAGGTTTTCATTTGTAAGCCATTGTTTCTGAATGCCGCCTGTATCTGTGTGGCTACGGTCTGAACAAAAAAGGACGGGGTGTAGAATGCGGTTAAGACAGATGATTTTATACTGTTCAGCATTGAGTTGTAAAGCTGCTCGTTACCAATGGAACGGGTATGCAATATGTCTTGCAGTCTCACGAAAGACTCTTTCATGTTGTCGGGCACTGGTTGGCTTGTTCCGATGTTCAATACCTCTTTAATACCTCCAAATCCTGTGTATTTGGATAATATTTGTTTCTCCGCTTCTGTTGCCGTTCTGCTAAGTGGAAAGAGTTTGGCGGCAGTTTCAATGGCTTCAATGTTAGCCGTTAATGATGTTAATTTGTTGTAACTCATAATATTTAACCTTTAATTTTTTCCCTACTATCGGGTCTTTTCCGATCTGCGAGAGATTATTTTTCTGCTTTCTGAGGGAGCAGAAGACAAATGGTCAAGGCTGATGTGTGAAATACGCTCGAACTTTGTGAGAGGAAGATTTCGCACAATCACTCGCGGCTATCAGCCGGCATTGACAAGGTTGGATTCGGTGAGTTACCTTTGCTGAAAAATGATTCACAAGCAGTTCGGACAGGTAAATATCGCTATGGCTTTATAGAACAGGAGGATGAATTATCGGAGCATATAAGTGGAAGATGAAAAATCATTTGAAGTGATTTGCTATAATGGGGGGGGAGATAAGGCTTGGGTGGGGTAAACAATGAAGTCTGCCGGGGCAAACAAAAAAGCGATTCGTTCTGTCATCGACGTGCCGGGTTGTTTCGATGAATCGAAGCTCCGGTGCTATGATGTAAGGAATGTGTCGCAGTTTGCCTCTTTCTGAATATGACTAACCAAAGGGAAGTGGTATTTAGAAACAGACATACCTATCACTTTGGGGTTGGGAGAGCCTTTTTATAACAGGAAGATAGAAGAATAAAAAAGGAAGAGCCTGAAAGGTTACATTAGAGCCTAAAAGCAAGAAAATAATGAACCCGATATGCTTTGGCTATTTCCAAAACGTATCGGGCTTAAATTTATAAATTGGGAATTACACCGCTTTGCAATAAATATCCATTCTGATAATAGTCTATTGTACCTGCACTGAAACCCATATCCTTGAATGCGACACAATGCAGATAAATTTTATATTCATCCTGCTTCATGTTTCTCCCTATGAGATTATTGAATATCACCGGAATGCTACATCCGTCGTCACTGGAAAGAATGGTCTTTCCTTTTTGTCTGATTTCTTCTGTCATAATTGAGTGTTCTTAAATTTGTACCGTTATATGTTGAGTTGTTTGGTATTATTATATATGCCAATACAGCAAATTTGGTTGAAAGGTGTGGTCAGAAAAGATTTATGACCGGCATACCTTCTGCTTGTGCGTTTCTGCAAGTGTAGAAAGTTCCACCTTTATTTTCTCCATCGAAATAGGCAATGACTTGATTTGAGTGAGCCAACATATAGTCATTACGCCTTAATAGGCATCCTTGACAATAATCTTCACGCAAAATGATGGTTTCATCAGCTCTGCTTAAAATTGATTGGTATCGTTTTTTGTCTGCAAAAGAAAAGCGTTCGTCTTGATTGCGATATGGCACAACTGCAATAAGCCTTAATTCTTTATACTCGGCTTTCAATGATAAAACAGCTTCGGCTGAAAGTAAGTCGAATCCCATTGCCATGCCACAGTAATAATTATTGTAACCCTTTGCATACAGTTCAAGAATGATGCTCTTCAATGCTACTTTCAGCATTGATAACTTACCATAGGGAATAAAGCGGCGTCCTGTAAAAGTAACGGATTGCTCTTTTTTCAAAAATAGATTTTCCATATTATATCATCTTATAAGTTGTTTTGCCAAGAAAAAAGCCACCTACAATATTAGCTCCAAGTTGTTCTAACTGGCTGCCATATTCCGCCCAACTGTTGCCTGTGGTCAAAATATCATCGAAGCACAAGACATCTTTGCCCTTGAAAAATGCTTCGTCAAAATCAATTATCGTGACTTTGCTGACAGTCTTTTCTTTATCTTTCCGATGTTCATGCACCGCCAGCCGTTCACCTGTAACATTTACGTGCTGATAGCCATTGACTGCACCGGACAATTCGCATACCCGTGTGCTGAAATTCTTATACCGAAGTTCATTCTTTTCGATTGATGACGCAGGAACACAAGAAAAAACGATGTCTTTTACTTTATCGCCGAACATTTCTTTCAGATATTTTGCAGTCATTTGAGCGACTTCTTCATGCGCTTTGCCGTCCTTGAAGTCCCATACTATTCTGCGTGCAACTTCTTGCTCTAATCCTACATTCTTAATTCGGACTGGATAATACTTGAGAAAACTTACAATTGCCTTGTTCCAAAATCTTTTAGTGGTGCTATCAACTTTTGCCATAATTTAAAATTTATTTTTCCCTTTCATTCAGGCTTTTCAACCTGCTGAGGGAGATTTTTCGGCTTTGCAAAGGAAGTGGCACCAATAAGGCAAATACCATGATGAAAATACACTCGCATTTATACGAGGAAGATTTTCACAGGCACTTGTGCTTCATCGGATTTGATATTTGGAATGGCACTTGATACCTTTGCTGAAAAATAGTCCGTCGGCAGGGTTAGGAAGATGGCTTTCTATCCATATAAAAGGAGTAAGCAGGGAAAGGCGTTCTGTTTATGCTTGTGTCTGGACTTTCTTGAAAGCCGAGATCCTGTATAAAAGTATCTAACCCTATAATGGGTAGGGCGGTTAGCGTTATATGACAGTTGAAGCGAAGCTCTGTATAAAAGGAGGATGTTCAAGAAGGAGGTTGCCAAACCGGTTTAGAAAAGGAAGTGACAGGTATTGTTAGAGGAATAAGCCAATCCTGACTATTGTAATAATCGGGATTAGCTTATCGGTTGCTAAAAATGTATTAGAAGTCCTGCAAAGACACAATGTCAATCCGATGTGCATTCATGGTTTTTGATAACTCATGTCTTTCAAGAATCTCATCAACATCCTCGAACTTATCTGGCTTTTCACCTGTCATATCTTCAATTTCTTTCGCAAACTCGCCAAAAGAACTGTAATAACTCATTTCGTCTTCGGAGTCATCCAATAAGTATCGGGTATCAAAATAACGTCCTTCTTCGTCATTAGTTTCATGAATGTCGCACCCCAATTCCTCCGTGTAGAATAAAATTTCTACGTCAAACTTGACAGAAAGCAGATAGAACAACTTCCGGCAGTCTGACCAGGCGGTTTCTGTGGATAAAGTGAAACCTGCCAGGTTTTCATCATCATCCATTTCTTCATCCATATAACTAATGCTACCCCTGCATGGAACGCATTCTTTTTCAGGGTCGATGCCCAAAATATCACTAGCGACATATCCGAGCCACGAAGCGTCAGGCAAAAATGAATCTCTCCTTTTATCGCTTCTGTCTGTACTTAGAACTTTTTGCAGTCCTTTAAAGAGATTTTCAACATTCTGTTGTTTCCCTACAATCTGATAATCTGTTGAACACCAATTTGGCATAATCGAAAGTTTTAAAGTTAAACAATGGGAGGATTTTAATATTCAAGCCTCCTTTTTACGCTGCTCCCATCTGTTCGCTGAAAAATTTTCAAGCCAAGGGTTCATTGACGTTTTTATCCACAGGATTAAAAAACATCCATGATTCATTGGCGGAAATGTAGCGGACATTACTTTGCGGCAGGAAAACAGAGAGGCGCATTAAAATTCCATTTTGCTTTCCAAAAGAAAAATATGCCTGTTGGTGTTTAACGTTTAACGAACACAAGATTTGATTTTGCGGTTATAAATGGAGGAATCTGATAATAGGTAAAAAGGGATGAGTAGCAGTTATAACAGGAAGAAAAGAATGTAATGAGCAAAAATAAAAGCGACTCGAAAGCCGCTTTTATTAGAAAGAACCAAGAATTATTTCTTGGCTTTCTTTGATGTGGATTTCTGCTCTGCAGGAGCTTCCTCTTTTTCAGGAGTAGCAAAAAACTCGATGGCAACCATTACCATGCGATTGTGTTTGCCTTTGTCATCACTCCATTCTTCAGGTTTGAAATAGCCGCGAACGGTTATCATTTGTCCCTTTTTCAATAGTTCAAAGGATGCGCTTTCGTTCTTGCGCCAAACCTCCACAGCCATGAAAGCTGATACTCTTTTGGTTTCTTCGTCAACGGTTTCTGTTCGACCGACTGCCAAGGAGAATTTTGCAACACTTGCGGTAGTGAATTGACGGATTTCAGCATCCTTACCAATGAAACCTGTAACTGCGAAAGAATTTTCAATCTTCTTCATAACGATAAATTTTAGAAGTTATACAATCAATTTTTATAATGCACCAAGATATTGCAGTTATAGGGCAGCACCAAGGATAGCGGCTCAATACTCTTTTTATTCCGAGCATCAGAAAAAAAAGGAAGATTGTGCCGATACGCCATTGGTCAGAATGAAATGTCCCGTAACCGTATCAGCGGTGCTGCATTATAGCTTTGCATTAAGAAAAATGATGTGACTTCACTCAAAAATGCAGTGGTGAGGCAGGCTTGAAATATTGTAGTGGGGGTTGATAAAGGAGTGCTATCCGCTCATATCGACAAGTGAAAAATCTACTTGTGGTCAAACGATAGCCTATACAGCAAAGAAACCCACTATCAGCCGGATGTGGTGGTGGCATGAACGGCTTTCTAATGGCGCATCTGTCTATTGATGGACAGATGATATTGCATATATGAGGTCATAATGGAGACTAGATCGTGATACAAAAACATCTTGTAATGGGCTTGACGATTATAACCTCCCATGAAAAGATGATGCAAGAGAAATCCATTCAGGAATGGCTTTCTATATTTATAGAAAGAGGCATGGTCGCAATTTGCGAATGGGAACAGATATAAATGGATAACCCGGAGGGCAGAAAGCTGGTATAAGAGGGTGCGGCTGGTGCAAGACTCCCGCCCATACGAAAGTCTGGGCGGGAGTGTGGATTCTATATTCATTTTTACATATCCTCTTCTTTTGACAATTTATATCTTTCATACGCATCAAATGTTTCTTTGATAGTATTTGATAAATCGTCAAACCTCAAAGGTGTTATCTTAGCAAAATACTGTATTCCATTTGTAGGATAGCAACAATTGGTTACTAGTCTACAAGGATTGCCAAAAAGATAATGGAATTGGAATTTATCGTCTGGGCGAACTTGGAAGTGTTTAGATAAGATTTCCAATGCTTTGTTGCCTTTCTCAATCGCTTCTTCCAACGTATCAAAGATGCCAATCGTAATTGTCTTATTACGACATACACTGTTAGTTACATCTTCTGGTTGGTCATGATAGCGAAACTCGATTGTTAATAACTCCTTTTGTGTATTTATTATTGCTGTATTCATTTTCATCAGATTTTAATCATAAATAATCACTTCGTCACGATAAACTACAATCTCTTTGCCATTAGTGAGGTGAACCACCAATTCTGTTCCATAATCGCCAACCACTGTTCCATCACTGTAACCTCTGTATGGAACAACTAAAGAGCAATAAGAACCAATGATTTCTGTCGATTCTTCATATTCGTACATATCATATAATTTAAAAGTTAATACTTGTTCTATATCAAATTAGCTCAACAATTTCATCGATTACCCCATGAAGAATGCTTCTTAAAGCTGTTTTATCAACTGCATAATATTCAGAGATATGTCCGAACTGCTTTACCCAATAAAGATGAACTACATCAGTAAAATCAAATCTCCATCCCCTAAGCGGTATTCCACGTCGGAAGTAGGTATTACCATTAATGGCTTCTGTGAGCCAGTTCTTCTCTGTACGATTCAATTTTCCACCTTTGTTCAGATGCTCCCTAAGCTGATAAGCTTTACTGTCTTGGAGTGCTGATAACTCCGGCACTTCCCAATTCGCAAATTTTGTTGCAATCTCCATAATTCAATTTTTTATTTCTCCCCTTTCGTTGAACCAACTACTTGGGGCTTGTTATGTATTTTGTTGCCAACAAAGGTGTTTCAATTCATTATGCAAGATTTTCTATTCAAATACTACCGCCATATATGGTGGATGGAGATTTGGATAGGAACCGTAAAGGCTTGACCATGCAAGAATGAGAGATTGAAACTTCTACCTTTGCAACTAAAATCACTGACAAGAACACAAGAGATGAATCAAGATGAGTAAACGTAAAACAGGAAAGACATCTTGCTTTCCAAAAAAGAGGGGAGTATAAAGGGGAAAGTACAAGTTTACTTTAGTACTTGTATAATATATGCAAGAGGTGACTAAACCTTTTTTCTAAACCTCATTGAATAGCCATCACAATAAGTTTAATCTGATCCTTGTATAATATATGCAAGAAGAGACTAAACTTATTTAGGCAAAAAGGAGAATGTACAGAAGGGTATATGGGGTAAAGGAGAAAGGGTAAAGGAGGAAGTAGGATAAATCAAATCAGCGTCGGGTAGTTTTTTTTTGGAACGCAAAAAATAGAATCAAAGAACTTGCAGCGGCAAGCGCAAGAGGCATCCTTGATATTCAGTGGTGCAAACGTGGTGCAAAGTTGTAAAAAGAAAAACGCAAGAGCTTGATAATTAGCGTCTTGCGTTTTCTTTATGTGATCCGCTTGGGGCTCGAACCCAAGACCCCAACATTAAAAGTGTTGTGCTCTACCTGCTGAGCTAGCGAATCGAACCTTTGTTGCTGTTAAGCGGGCACAAAGATATAGACATTTTTTTTAAATGCAAAGAAATATCTCTTTTTTTGTTATCTTTGCCCAATATTCACGGAAAGGGAATAGCATATACATTATTAATATAATACACTTAAAAACTTTATGGCAACAGTTGACGATAAAAAGATTATCTTTTCTATGGTAGGGCTGAACAAGACCATTCAGCAGAACAATAAGCAGGTGCTGAAGAACATCTACCTTTCGTTCTTTTATGGTGCAAAGATTGGCATCATCGGTCTGAATGGCTCCGGTAAATCTACCTTGCTGAAGATTATCGCCGGGTTGGACAAGTCTTATCAGGGCGAAGTGGTGTTTTCACCGGGTTACTCAGTGGGCTATCTGGCTCAGGAACCTTACCTGGATCCTACGAAAACCGTAAAAGAAATTGTGATGGAAGGCGTACAACCCATTGTGGACGCACTCGCTGAGTACGAAGAGATTAACCAGAAATTCGGTCTGCCGGAGTATTACGAGGATGCCGACAAGATGGATAAGCTTTTTGTCCGTCAGGGAGAACTTCAGGATATCATCGATGCAACTGATGCCTGGAATCTCGACAGTAAACTGGAACGCGCTATGGATGCCCTCCGTTGTCCGCCCGAAGACGCAACTGTAGACCATCTTTCGGGAGGTGAGCGTCGCCGTGTGGCACTTTGCCGCTTGCTGTTGCAGAAGCCCGATGTGCTGTTGCTGGACGAACCTACCAACCACCTTGACGCTGAATCCATCGATTGGTTGGAACAACATTTGCAGCAATACGAGGGTACGGTGATTGCCGTAACTCACGACCGTTACTTCCTCGACCATGTGGCAGGCTGGATTCTTGAACTCGACCGTGGCGAAGGTATCCCCTGGAAAGGTAACTATTCCAGCTGGTTGGAACAGAAGACCAAGCGCATGGAAATGGAAGAGAAAACCGCCAGCAAGCGCCGCAAGACATTGGAGCGTGAGTTGGAATGGGTGCGTATGGCTCCTAAAGCGCGTCAGGCGAAAGGTAAGGCACGTTTGAATTCTTACGATAAATTGATGAATGAAGATATCAAGGAGAAAGAAGAGAAACTTGAAATCTTTATCCCTAATGGTCCGCGTCTTGGAAATAAGGTTATCGAAGCGAAGCACGTGGCAAAAGCTTATGGCGACAAACTTCTGTTCGATGATCTCAACTTCATGCTTCCGCCTAACGGCATTGTGGGTGTAATCGGGCCTAACGGTGCGGGTAAAACAACGCTGTTCCGGTTGATCATGGGGCTGGAAACAGTAGATAAAGGTGAGTTTGAAGTAGGAGAGACCGTAAAGGTAGCTTATGTCGACCAGCAACACAGCGATATCGACCCGAACAAGAGCGTGTACCAGGTTATTTCCGGTGGTACGGAACTGATTCGTATGGGTGGACGTGATATCAATGCACGTGCCTATCTGTCACGTTTCAACTTCTCCGGTGGAGATCAGGAGAAGCTTTGCGGTGTACTTTCGGGTGGTGAACGTAACCGTCTGCACCTTGCTATGGCTCTGAAAGAAGAGGGCAACGTGCTGTTGCTGGACGAACCTACCAATGACATCGACGTGAATACGCTTCGCGCACTCGAAGAAGGTCTTGAAGACTTTGCAGGATGTGCCGTAATTATCAGTCACGACCGTTGGTTCCTCGACCGTATTTGCACTCATATACTTGCATTCGAAGGTGATTCCAATGTCTTCTATTTCGAAGGTTCTTATTCGGAATATGAGGAAAATAAACAGAAACGTTTAGGGAAAGAAGAACCTACCCGTGTACGTTATAGAAAGCTGATGAATGACTGATAACAGTAAGAATCTGATAGCATAACTAATATTTTTATGACAAATAGAAAGCCCTGCAAAAAACTTGTAGGGCTTTTTTGTTATAAAAAGTTTCAATAACTCCTATATACCCTGAAATTTTGTAGCAGAAATGTAATACAAATCTAAATCTTATTAATTATATTTGCGTCTTAAAACAGTATTTAATACTTAATTAACATTCGTAATTAACACATTTAATTAACAAAAAACAGAAGTATGAAAAAACATCTAATTCATTTCCTGTTGGTGGCTGTGCTGTCTATATGCAGTGCTGCGGCATTTGCCCAGACTACAGTGAAAGGTCAGCTTGTTGACTCAGAAACAGGAGAACCGTTAGTGGGCGCTGCTGTTATGGTAGAAGGCACTTCACAAGGAACTGTGACTGACATTGATGGTTATTTTAAGCAAGGTGTTGCTCAAGGTGGAACATTGGTGTTCAAGTATGTAGGTTTTAAAGACCTCAAGAAGAAAATAACACAGAAGGGTGCTTCTGTTGATTTGGGTGCTATTCAAATGGAGCCGGATGCGGTGATGTTGAAGGACGTGGTGATAACTTCGTCTGTGGCAGTAGCTCGTAAGACTCCAGTGGCTTTGTCTACAGTAGATCCTACGTTTATTGAAGAAAAGTTAGGTACGCAGGAATTTCCTGAAATTTTAAAATCAACACCAGGTGTACATGCCAATAAACAGGGTGGTGGTTATGGCGATTCTGAAATTTACATGCGCGGTTTCGGTCAGGAAAATGTGGCCGTAATGGTGAATGGAGTACCTGTCAATGATATGGAGTGGGGAGGTGTATATTGGAGCAACTGGGCAGGACTTTCTGACGTAACTCGTACGTTGCAAACACAACGTGGTTTGGGAGCTAGTAAGGTCTCTGCACCTTCAGTAGGTGGTACAATTAATATTGTGACTAGAGGTCTTGAATCGAAAAAAGGTGGAAGTATTTCTTATGCTATGGGTAATGATGGCATGAATAAAATACAGTTTAATGTTTCTACAGGATTGACGAAAAATGGTTGGGCATTGACTTTACTTGGTGCTAAACACTGGGGAGACGGTTATGTACAAGGTACTAAGTTTGAAGGCTACAATTACTTTATCAATCTGGCCAAACGAATCAATGATAATCACCAGTTACAATTTATGGCTACTGGTGCACCGCAGCATCATGATCAACGTGATAAAGGTGCAGGTTTGACCATTGCTGATTGGGAAATGACAAAGCGTACCTATGGTGTTGCGGATAATAAGTACAACCCTTCGTTTGGTTATCGTAAAAATGGAGAAGCTTATAATGCAAACCATAATTTCTATCATAAACCACAGATTAGTTTAAATCACCAATGGGAGATTGATCGTAAGTCTTCTCTTTCTACTTCTTTATATATGTCACTGGGACGTGGTGGTGGTTATTCTGGTCAAGGTAACGATAAATTCTCTCCTTATAGCTATTCTTCTTGGAATGGTGCTTATAAAGGTGCGTTGAATACTACTTTCCGTCGTCCGGACGGTACCTTTGACTATGCTGCAATTGAAGATTATAATGCTTCTAGTGAATATGGATCGGCATTAGTAATGTCTGAATCTAAGAACGAACATGTTTGGTATGGTTTGCTTTCTACTTATACGACTAAATTTGGTGAGAATTTCGATTTTTATGGTGGTGTAGATTTTCGTTATTATAAAGGTACGCATACTAATGTGATTTCTGATCTTTTTGGGGGTGAATACTACATGGATAATGCAGATCGTTTGAAAGTAAAAGCTGCCAATAATGCGGCGGCAGCCGATCCAATGTGGGCCTATCAAAAACTTTATGTGGGCGATGTGGTTTATCGTGATTACGACGGTTATGTAATGCAGGAGGGTGCTTTTTTCCAATTGGAATACAACAAAGATAAATTGGCTGCTTTTGTTTCAGGTTCTCTTTCTAACACTGGCTATTGGCGTGTAGACCGTTTTTATTATGACAAGGAGCACGAGAAATCGGAAACAGTAAATTTCTTGGGCTTTACTGCCAAGGGAGGTGCTAATTATAATCTGACAGAAAATCACAATGTATTCTTCAATGTGGGTGCTATTAGTCGTGCGCCAAAATTCTCTTATGGTGCATTTATGCAAGCTACTAGTAGTAATGCTACTAATCCTAATGCTGTAAATGAGAAAATTTTCTCTGCTGAATTGGGATATGGCTTCCGTAACCGTATGTTGACTGCCAATGTCAATCTTTACTATACTAAGTGGATGGACAAAACAATGACTACTGGTACAGATTTGGGTTATACACGTGCTAATATCAATATGTCAGGTGTAGAAGCTACTCATATGGGAGCGGAACTCGATTTGAAGTTTAAGCCTTTTAATTGGATGGAACTGACAGGGATGTTCTCTTACGGTGATTGGAAGTGGGGTAGCAATGCTAAGGGATATTTCTTTTCTGAGCAAGGTGGACAGCCTCTTGACAAGAATGGTAATGTTACCGAACTGTTAGGACCTGATCATGCATGGGCCATTATCAATATGGATGGTGTACGTGTAGGTGGTTCGGCTCAGACTACAGCAGCTGTTGGTTTGAATGTAAATGTGAATAAAGATATTCGTGTTGGTGCAGATTGGACCTATTATGGTCGCAACTATTCATATTATCAAGTAGATGGTACATTACTTAGTATAAATAAAGAAAATACATTGGATGATCCATGGAAGATTCCTGCTGCAAGTATGATAGACTTGAATGCTTCCTGGAAATTTAAAATTGGTGCTCTGGATGCTGTATTCTCAGGTAATGTGAATAATTTACTGAACTATCAGTATATTGAAAAGGCATGGAATCCTAAAGGTAAGGTCGCTACAGACGAGAATGTATATGTGTTCTACACCCTCGGGCGTACATATAGCCTCCGTTTGAGAGTTAATTTCTAATCATGAAGATTATTTAAGACAGAGAAATATGAAAAAAAATATAGTTACATCATTTGTTTTGCTGGTGTTGTTAGCGGCCTGTAACGACGATTACAATGATCAGTTTGATATTAATAGTGGATATCAGGATGTGAAAAATATCACTATGACGCTGCAAACCTCAGACTATGCTTCTATTGCCGGTGATAAAACCAATCAAGCTTTGGCACTGGCTAAAGATCCAGAAGGGAAGACAGGTTTAGAGGCATTAGAAAATGTAGGAAAAAATGGGTATTTTACTGCCGATGCTACTGCTGATGAATATATCCCTGCCTTTTTGGCTGAGAAGTATCCTAATGCAGATCTTAAGTCAAAGTTCACTGTTACATATAATCAGTATCAGGCTCCGTCTGCTTATCTGAAAGACTTTACTAATATATCCAGTTATGCATTAGAGTTGGAAGACTATGATGGGGTGTGGGGAGACAAGGTAAAAGCTTCTTATCTTTCACCTGCTACTATAAGTAAAATTCCCGCTATTTTGAAAGAAAAAGTTGCAAGTGCAGTTGCTGGCGATATGGTAGTTGTAGACTATGCTTATTCTGAAACGGAACCTAGTATTGGTGGTGGTGGAGTTCCTTCGGAACCGACTTGGACTCAAGTTGCAACAGTACCTGTACGTGCATTAGGAAAGAGCTGGGATTTTGTAAATATGGGTGCTATTGATCTTTCGGCATGGAAAGGACAAGTGGTGAACATTGCCTTCAAATATACCAGTACCACTACAGGGGCAGCTACGTGGGAGTTGAAGAATGCTAAAGTACTTTCTGTACCTTATTTGGATGTTTATTTATTTGCTGAAGCTACCGATGGCACATTTGCTAAGGTATCTAAAAGCAGTGCTTTTGGAGGAGCGGGTAAATATGTGATAGTCTCGTTGGGTGCCGACGGACAGTATTATCCTTTTGGACGTTTGGATGATGGAAAAACATATGGATATATGTATCCTGATCCTATAAAGGTGGAAGGTGGCGTTATTGCAGCTACTGATGCTGCTAATTTTATTATTGCGCTTGAAGCTACCGAAGTGGGTTTCAATATTAAGAATGCGTTAGGACAGTATCTATATATGAGTGGTACATATGACAGCTTTAACGTGACTACTGAAGTTGGTACAGAGGGGTATGATTGGACGATTACTTCTGCGGGTGGTTCGGACTTGTTCACTATCACCAATGTGCAGAAGGAAAAAAGCGTGAAGTTGAATTACTATGTAAATAAGGAAGGCGTTGCTCAATACTCATTTGGTAGTTATGCTGTTTCTAAAGTTAGTGATAAGACATATTATACCAATTCCTTGTTGGGAGATATGGGTGGTTTCACTTTCTATGATGTCAATACTGATGGTTTAGATTTTATATGGCAGAATACAGACAAGTTTGGTTTCAAAGCTTCTGCTTTTGTTAGTAATATAAATCATGCATCTGAATCCTATTTAGTATCCCCTGCCATCGAGATAGAAGAAAATGCAGTATTGCCTTATATTACGATAGATGAGGCTATTAATTTTGGTAGTCCTGAGGCTCTTACAGTTTGGGTTTCTACGGATTATGCTGTATCAGCAAACACTCGTGCTATGACCCGCGCTTATGTAGCATCTAACACGTCCTCACTTTATCGTTTTAATGGCGAGAGCTGGTCACTTTATGCCAATGATGATGCTAGGGTGGCTGTAGTGGAACCTTCAGTTTATGCTTCCATAGGTGCTTCCTCTATTACAGAACCAGAATTGGTATTGCCTGTTTACCTTAATACTAAGTATCCATATGCCGTTGATGCAGATCGTGCAGTGGTGGTTTACAAAAAGAGTGCCGATGCTTACGGTGTAGAAGAATTCACGAAAAGTGCAGGTAGTTGGATTGCAACTCCTGAAAGCGTGGAGCAAGTTACAACATTCACGCTTGACAAAGATGGTATATCTGCCAAGATAAGCGTCTATATCGATGAATCGCTGAATGGTAATGAAGCAGGATTCAAGGCTCAAGACTTGTCGCTGAGCGGTGGTATAAGTTTTGTATGGGTAAATACTACTTCCTATGGTTGGAAGGGTGCTGCTTTCAATAATCAGTGTAATGCGGCCGAGAGCTGGCTGGTATCTCCTGCATTTGATTTCCGTAAGGGGGTGGCTCCTGTGATGACCTTTGATGAGGCCGTCAATAAACTGGGTACCAATGCTACTGTAGCTCAACATTGTTTTGTGAAGATTTCTATTGATTATAAGGATGATGTGACAAAGGCTACGTGGGAAGAAATACAGCTTGAGAAACGTCCAGTAGGTACAGACTGGAATTTTGTGAATGTAGGAAATATAGATCTTTCTAAATATGTAGGCAATATCGTACGTATCGCTTTCCAATATGTATCTACTGGAGAGAGTGCGCCAACGTGGGAAATTCAGAATATTTTGATCAAAGAAAAAGACGCTGAGTAAATATTTTGATTAACTGGAGGTGACAGACTTTGTATGAAGTATTTGTCACCTCCCTTTTTATATAATTAATATATGAAACTATTTAATAAACTTTTTTTTGTAAGTCTCTTTGCTTGGACTTTAATAGCTTGTAACACAGATATTATTCCGGATAATGGTTACATAGAGACTACACAGAGTGATGCTTCTACTTTTGTAATGCAGGGGTACGAAGATTCTAAAAAGGGATTCAATGTGTTTAATCCTGAAGGCTCTTCTCTTCCGTTTTATTTGAAAGAAAAGACTTTTTATGGTTCCCGTTTCTATTTCTTGGAGGATGGAAATACACGACTTGATGGCATGGCAGAGGCGCCTGAGCAGGGTACATGGAGTCATACGGCTGAGGTAATCGAAGGCAAATGTTATTGGGCGCGTTATGGTGAATATCGTGTATATAACTATATGAAATTGCGTGTGGCTTATATTGATGGCAACAATGTGGGAATAGAGTATGTTCTGACCGATCAGACATCAGTTGGACCCAATATTAATGCTAATGAAGCTTATTTGATAGATTTTCCTTCGGTACTTAATTTAGAGATGCCAGCAATTAATGAGGCTGATGGGATTTATCGCGAGCATTATGTGAACTATGCTGATCAATACATTATGAATCTGGCGACTTCTTGGAATACGGAACTTCGTCATTCCTCGTGGGTAGCTTTTCATTTTGATAAGCTAACTTCACAAGATAATGTAAAGCGTACTGATGCCTGGGATTGGGATTCTGCATACGACTTTGATACAATGGGAGGAGTAGAGGAAGCTAACCACAAAAGTGATGGTTTTGATAAAGGACATATTTGCGCTAGTGAAGATCGTGTATATTGTAAGGAAGCCAATGAACAGACTTTTCTTTATACGAATATATCACCGCAGATAGCTTCGTTTAATCAGAAATATTGGGTAGGACTGGAGCAGTTAGTGCAAAAGTGGGGACGGTCTACTATAGGTGGTACTTATGATAAGGTATATGTAACAAAGGGTGCCACTCTCAATAAATTGCTTACAGACTTTACAGGTACTGTGAAAGGTGGTGATGGTAAATATCCTGAAACAGATACTAATGGTAAGACTATTCATGGGTTGGTTTGTCCGGCATATTATTACATGGCTCTTCTGTCCGAAAAAGACGGTGTATATCATGCTATTGGCTTTTTGGTGCCTCATTCAGAAACCTTGCCACAAAAACCTACAGCTGATGACTTCAAGGTCTATGCGGTGAGTATTGACAAACTGGAGATGGAAACAGGAATTGATTTCTTCTGTAATCTAGTTGATAGTGTGGAAAATGCAATAGAAGCTGCCTATGATTTTAATGATTGGATTTGGTAAGAGTAATTTTTACGTCTGAATGGTGGATGTTTTTAAATAGATATATTTAGTAAATGTTTCACTTTTATAAAAATAAATGAGGTAGTGTTAAAGTGAAGTGCCCCCCAAAAAGTTTTATGTCTAACTTTTGGGGAGCACTTCACTTTTGTGAGGCGTCTTTTTTTAGATTCCCCATTTTCATTGACGTCCAAACTTAAATCCCGAAGTCCCAACTATGCGTGCTTCCGGACAATCCATCTTCAATCTCCATACCAGTACTCGCAACTAATGTTATTGCCATTCCGTACGCGTATCTTTAGCTATACCGTGACAGCTCAGTCCACCTTTATAACAAATGCCACTGCGGTTACATATCTGTAATACAGTGCGTTAATTCCATCTCTTCATAATGTTTCATATTTAGTTTCCTCATGATTCTTTCATTCCCTTTGGTGAAGGAAGTCTTTTATTGGTTTTATCCAATAAGTAATATCAAAATGACAAAATGTAAATCGTAATGCTTTAGGTTTTGTTCTTTCGTATCAAGATTTTTGTGATATAGAAAAATGCAAGGATTTCTTGTTTAGTGAATACAATATGATTTATAATAATGAGAGATAATATGTTTGAGAAGGGATATATTTATTATTTCATTCTTAATGATTACATAATGACTGTTTTTGTTGAAAAATGATTATCTTTCTCCGTCACTTGTTTCCTTCAAAATATAAAAATATTAGCTGCTTTTCGGAATGGCTACACCCTTTTCCGACGATGGTATCACCCTTTGGGGATGAAGGTGTAGCTACGGGGCAAAGGGTGTAGCTATTTTTCAAATTATATCGTCTGTTTGAGTGGAATAGATGATCCGTTTAGTCAGAATAGATGATGCAATTGTGCTGAATAGACCATCTGTAACATGCCAATAGATGATATAATTCTGATAAACTAAGGTTCTATTCTTCTGGAAGCGATTTTTAGTTAGAGTCTCTTGTTATCTATAATTGGCAAAAGTAGATATTATGAAGTTAAATCCTTTATTTTGTTATCTTATTGTCACATCAGCCTTATGGTAGTACTGCTTTATAAGTGATACAGCCATCTTAGTGGTTGTAGGTGCGTAACCAGATAGAAACTGTGCGCTGGATTTTGTACAGGCAGGATGAAAACATTATCGATGTTTTCCATATTGTGAGTATTGTATGAGGCGATGATTTGTCCGCTGACGTTGACAAACTCCACATGGGTAAGGGCGAGGTTTGTATTTCTGTTCCGATCATTTTTTTATTTTCATTTCCATCAGCACCGGATTATGGTCGCTGCACAGGTCCAGATCGGGCGAGTAGTAACGGTATCCCTGGATGCCGGGCGAATGGAATATGTAGTCGATGCGCAACAGACGTTTGAAGTAGCGGTAGGTGTACATATAGCCCCGACCGCTGGTGCGGAAGCCGTCTTTGAGGACATCGGACAGTTCGGCATAGGTGTAGGAGGATGGCAGGGAGTTGAAGTCACCGCATGCCAGTACGGGGTAGGGGCTGGCAACTACCAGTTGGCGGATGCTGTCCGTTTGTTCGGCGCGTTTCACGAAGTTGTCGTGCAGGGAAGTGATGGCGCCTTGCACGACTTCTGCTTCACGACGGGTGTCGTTACTGTTGGCAAGTCCGCGTTCCCATTTCCGGCGGTTCTGGCTGACGCTGGTGGTCTGCAAGTGGTTGTTGAGCAGACGGACGGTGTCGCGTCCCAGGACAATGTCGCACTGCATGCTACAGTTGGCGCTTTGCTGGTAGGAAATGAACTGGGGATTGACGAGCGGGTAGCGGCTGAACACGGCGATAGGAAGCACTCCGCGGATAGAATCCTCGGTAGGGATCAAGGCGTAGCGCCAGTGGGAAAATACGTTGCGGATGCTGTCCATCGGGAAGTATTTGTTGTCGCCACATTCCTGGAAGCAGAGGACGTCGACTTCCTGTTCTTTCATGTAGCGGGCGATTTCCTTGCAGGAGTAGCCTGTAATCTCTCCTCCGAAATTGCCAACGTTGTAGGTGGCTATTTTCAGGTATCCGTCGGCATAATTGCTGCTGTAGTGCCCTTCGGGAATCTTCTTGGTGAAGCTGAACTGGAAGATGGCAAGGATATATCCGTAGTTGAAAACTAATGCTGCAAGGGGAATGAATGCCCAGCGCCTGCGGGCGAATGCCCAACAGATGGCGACTAACAGATTGCATAGCAATAGTGCGGGCAATGCTAATCCCAGTACGGGCATGTACCTTGAATTGGCGGGGTCGAAGTTCCCGGAGAATGCAGCAATCATCGTGACAAGGGCCAATACGATGCTCAGGAGGACTGGAATGCTGCGGAATAAACTTTTGATTTCTGATTTTCCCATGTTGTTGTAAAGCTACGGGCTACAAGTTACAAAGCTACGAGTTACGAGTGCCTTTCGGTATGATAGCGCAGCCACTCGTAGCCCGTAGCTTGTAGCTCGTAGCTTATTTTATTACATTTACCGGTTTTCCGTCAATATATGCTTTTAAGTTACTGATAAGAATATGTATCAGCCTTTGGCGGGCTTCAAAGTTGGCCCATGCGATGTGAGGGGTGATGAAGCAATTCCGGGCGGTGAGTAACGGATTGTCGGCACGGGGTGGTTCTTCAGAAAGAACATCCAGTCCGGCAGCGTAGATGATGCCGGTATTCAGGGCATTGGCAAGATCTTGTTCGTTGATGAGCGGGCCGCGTCCGGTATTGATGAGGATGGAGGTGGGTTTCATCAAGGAGAGGCGGTTGGCGTTGATCAGTTCACGGGTACTGTCGTTCAGCGGGCAGTGCAGGCTGATGATGTCACATTCGTGGAACAATTGGTCGAGTTCCGCTTTACGGATTTCGGGAGGAAGTTGGAGGCGCGATTTGGAAGTGTAGGCCCATACCTTCATACCGAAGCCGATGGCTATACGAGCGGTGTTGTAGCCGGTCTGTCCCAGTCCTACGATACCGATTTTTTTTCCGAGCAGCTCGATGAGTGGAGTGTCGTAGAAGCAGAAGTCGGGATTCTTGCTCCAGTTTCCCTTGCTGACTTCTTCGGAATAATGGCGTACTTGCTGGGTGATGTTCAGGATATGTGCAAATACCATTTGTCCGACAGAGGGAGTGCTGTATGCAGGGATATTGGTGATGATGATGCCGCGTTCGCGGGCGGCGTTGATGTCTACCACGTTGTAGCCTGTAGCCATCACGCCGATGTATTTCAGATCGGGCAGGGCAGCCATTGTCTCGCTGTTGATCACTACCTTATTGGTAAGGATGGCTTCTGCACCGGCAGCACGTTCAAGAACTTCGCCGGGAGCGGTGCGATCATAGATCGTGCACTCGCCTAACTCTTTCAACTTATCCCAGCACAGATCACCGGGATTCGTGGTGTAACCGTCTAATATTACAATTCTCATTTTGTATATATTTAAAGTGAGTACGCAAATTTAGGGAAAAGATTTAGGATAATGCAAATAATGGTCTGTTTTGTTGAATTTGCCTCTCTTACTTTGCTTTCTGACTATCTTTTCATATCTTTGTATAGATATAAAATTATAGTAATATGAAATCTACTCCTGAAATATTAGAATTATTGAAGTTGTATAAGCAGGTAAATGCCCGTAAATATGGCTTTAGCCGTTTAGGAGTGTTTGGCTCTGTAGCTCGTGGAGAACAAACGGAACATAGCGATGTCGATATTTGTTACGAAGGTAACGCACCTTCTCTTCTTACATTAGATCGTATTCAGAGTGAGTTGGAAGAACTTCTGGGATGTCCGGTTGATTTAGTTAGAATACGAGAACAAATGAATGTCCGTTTAAAGAACAGAATCAATAGGGAGGGGGTTTATGTTTGATAAAGAGTTGGCATTGGATAGCCCATCACTATTTTGAAATTGATGCGGAAGTTGTTTTTAATACAATAGAGGAAGATATACCTCAAATGATACCGGTAATCCGAAGAATGATAAAAGAGCTGGAATAAATATCTCACAGCTCTTTTTTTATATAGTTACGATTTTCTGAACTTATCCTCACCCCACAACGCTCTCATTCGTTCCGCATGTTTCTGTTCGGCAGCATTGTCTTGTGCTTCCCACAGACGGCGGTCTTTCAGCTCGTCGGGCAGAAATTGTTGCTTGACGAAGTGCCCGGGATAATCGTGCGCATACTTATAATTGTCTCCATAACCCAACTGTTTCATCAGTTTGGTAGGTGCATTGCGCAGGTGCAGGGGTACGGGCAGATTGCCGGTCTGGCGTACAAGTTCCAGGGCATTGTTGATGGCCATGTAGGCGGAGTTGCTCTTCGGGCTTGTGGCGAGGTAAACGGTGGCTTCCGCCAGAGGAATACGTCCTTCGGGCCAACCCACTTTCATTACAGCGTCGAAACACGCATTGGCAATCAGCAAGGCGTTCGGGTTTGCCAGTCCCACGTCTTCCGAAGCGGAAATGACGAGGCGGCGGGCGATGAATGCGGGATCTTCTCCGGCTTCCACCATGCGGGCCAGCCAATAGATGGCACCGTCGGGATCACTGCCACGGATGGACTTGATGAAGGCGGAAATGATATCATAATGCATCTCTCCGTCTTTGTCGTAGGCAAGCGGATTCTGTTGCAGGCGTTCTGTCACCATCTCATCGGTGATGACGACGGGATCTCTGGCTTCGGAAGAAACAACGAGATCCAGGATGTTGAGCAATTTGCGGGCGTCTCCACCACTGTAGCGAAGCATGGCGGTGGTTTCTTTCAGCTCGATGGTACGCTCTTTCAGTATATGGTCGGTGGTAATGGCACGTTGCAACAGTTCCAGTAAATCATCTTTTTCCAAAGATTTCAGCACATAGAGTTGGCAGCGTGACAGCAGTGGGCGGATTACCTCAAAAGACGGATTCTCCGTGGTAGCGCCTATCAGCGTCACTGTGCCTTGTTCCACGGCTCCGAGCAGTGAGTCTTGCTGTGACTTGCTGAAACGGTGTATTTCATCAATGAACAGGATGGGACTGCCTTGCGAGAAAAAACGGTTGCTCTTCGCACGGTCTATCACTTCGCGCACATCTTTCACTCCGCTGGTCACAGCGCTCAGGGTGTAGAACGGAGTTTCCAGTTTGTTAGCGATGATCTGTGCCAGAGTGGTTTTGCCTACACCCGGAGGACCCCATAGTATGAATGAAGAAATACGTCCTGCGTCAATCATCTTGCGCAGCACCGCACCCGGTCCTACTAAGTGTTTCTGACCGATGTAGTCGTCTAAGGTTTTAGGGCGAAGCCTTTCTGCTAATGGAGTCATGTGAATAAGTGTTTAACGTTTAGTGATTAGTGATAAGTAACTATGCTAATCACTGATCATTCATCACTAAGTCGCTATTTTAGAATATCATTAATATCATGAAGCGTATGCCATCTTTCTTCACTCCCGGTATATCGGTGTAGGTGAGGCGGCGTACATATTCGATATGCAACAGCTTGAATATGTTGTAGATACCTACACTGGCTTCCAAGTAGGGAGTGCTGCCCATTACGTGGCTGGTGGGGACACCGTCGCGCATGGGGAAAAGGAACAGTTCACCGTTATGGCTCTTGTACGGATTGTTTTTGTCCGTCAGGGTGCCATACATACCACGGATGCGGAAAGTTTCGCGCCACTTCAACTTCTTGATAAGCGGGATGCGGTTGAATAGCTTTCCGTTCATGTCGTAGGTCAGGGCGAGAGAGGCGTAACGGTCGTTCAGGAACTCCATGTTGTTGATCAGGCTGAATGACTCGTTGTGCTGGGTGATGTATGACAGATTTGCCATGGGCAGGTTCAACAAGGGGAACGGTACAGTGTTCCACTGTGCGCCGGCACGGGCGGTAATATCCAGTTTACCCCACGAACCGAACCAGAAACGTTTGCGGATACTGGCTTCCGTAAGGTTGAAGTTGTACTCGCCACCTAACACGCCTTTCAGACCGAGGGTGTGGGAGAGGGAGAAGATCGGGGCATCCAGCGATACGGGCACACGGCGCTGCTTCGTGTTGACATACGTCTCACCCGGTGCGTAACGCAGGGTGACACCGAGTTCGGTGGTGGTGATGTCCTTGATGAAGGTATTCGTATCATCCCATATTCCGGCGATGTTACCATCGTTTTTCCAGTATTGCAATACACCTCCGGCAGGCTGGTCGTTGCGGTGGCGTGCCATGGCTTTGATGGAAAAACCGGTATTGGTTTCCAGTTCGTAGGTCAGGGTAGCGTCGCGCATGTACGACATTTGGTCTACCTTGGTCCACTTCCAGCCCACAAACATATTATCCTTGTCCGTTGAGAGGTATTTATCCATGGGAGACATGACGTCGTAACTGTAATCGAAGGCCAGGTAGTGCTTGGGAAATTCCCACAATACATATTCGCGCTTGTTGAACGAGTAGGCTGCCTGACCTTTATAGAACCATTTCTTGTCCCTCGTACCGTAGGCCGCATATCCGCTGAAACTCCAGTGCGGATCGAGGTTACCGGTGGTCATACCACTGAGACGGAAACGTGTGCCATTCACGTAATTGCTTGTGATGGTGGTATTGATAGGCCCGAAGTCGAACTTGCTGGGGTGCTTCTTGGTGCCCGTTTCCACGAAGTTCTCAATCAGGGCTTTCGCACCGAAGATGACATATTTGAATCCGGGAATTTGCTCAATGCGGTTCATGAAGACGTCCATGTTACTCTCTTTCTTTGTGAGGGGAACCTGACGCACACTCGCCCAATATTCATCACTCTTGTTGAGCATGTTGGCTTCTTTGATGACGTTACCTTTCAGGCGGAAGAGACGAGGCTCAATGTCTTCAAAGTTGTAATTGGAGTATTTGGTAGTACGCTGCACTTCAAGCCCTTGTATGCCTTTTACGAATTGCAGTTCCACGGTCATGTCATCGTCCGTAAGTACCCAGTTTCCGTCCGGCATCTGCTCGAATTGCTGCACTATGTCGAGGTTGTCCACAAAGTTCACACCGGTCTTTTTGGGCAGGTTCATGGTACACTTCTTTACGGCATAAGTAGAATCCTTCACTACGTAGAGGTGTCCCGTGAAACCGAAATCCTGTGAGTTTTGAGGCACGAAGGTGAGGTGCACACACTCCTGACGGTCCACCATGACGGTGTCCATGAGGTAGTATTTATAGAAACTGATGGCCCCGCGACCGATGGGGCTGACGAAGCGGCGTTGCAGGAGTCGGATGTCATCGTCGTAGATATTGACATCGGAGAAGACATCGGTCAGGATGGTGCCCAACATGTCTCCCGTATTGAAAAACTCCTCTATACCGCTGGAATTCACACCTTCGATGATGGTTTTTTCGCTTTTGGGACTTTTGCGGTAGATGGTCTTCGAAGATGTCTCCTTGATGGAGATGGGGAGGATCATCTTGTTGGTCTTGGGCGATACTTCCACCTGGTCTTTGAAGAATGAGAATTTCTTGTAGATGCCCTTTTCCATCTTTTCGGGGGTGACGTCGTTCATGGACATCTTCATCTTTTCGTATTTCTGATACTGGTAGAAATCGTTGGCTTCCAGTTTCAGTTCTTTCTTATTCTCGATAACTTTCCTCATAAAATCCACGGCGGGATTGTTCTTACGGGAGTATTTCTCTTTTTGGGGCTTCACCACAACTTCGGAGAGCATGACGTCGGCAGGTGCCAGCTTCACGTTCAGTACTTTGGTGGTGGGCTTCAGGGTGACTTTCTTGGTCACGTATCCGATAGCGGAGAATGATAATTCATTCCAGCCTTTGCGGGTTTCCACTGTGTATTCGCCTTCGGCATTGGTGATGGCACCCACGCCTTTTCCCTCGTATTGAACGGTGATGTACATTAATGGTTCATTGGTGAGGGAGTCGGTCACGACACCTTTAATCTGTGCGGATGCGCTGTGTGCGACGAATAATGACAGCAGAAAAAGGATGAGAGCTATATATTGTTGTTTCATATTTAAGTCAGTATGAGGCCGCAAAGTTAACAAAATACAGTTAAATAAGAAGTAAATATAATCTAAAGAAATAAGAGGAATGTTTATATCTGCTTTAACTTTCATCTGATTTGTGCTATATTTGTCGCGTAAAATTCACAATATGCTGTCCATACTCATTCCGGTGTATAATATAAATTGCGTCTCGTTGGTTCGGAAATTATATGAGATGGCCTTGCTGACGGAGTTTCCTTTCGAAATTTTGCTGGCGGACGACGCGTCGTGCCGGAAAGTGAGGGAAGAAAATCGTGTGTTGAACCGGTTGGACGGATGTCGTGTGTTGGAACTGGAGACGAATCATGGTCCGGCATTTATCCGCAATTATTTGGGTGAACAGGCGCGTTATCCTTATTTGCTTTTTCTGGATACGGACACAAGTCCGGTAGGTGAGGACTTTCTTTCTTTATACCTCAAGAATGCGGGCGGACAGGTGGTTTGCGGTGGCTTTTGTTATCCGGAGGAGGGGGACTCCTTTCTGCGCAATAAATACGGAGCGCAGGTGGAAGCGCAACCGGCTGCCGAACGTCGTAAGCATCCTTATCAGCACTTTATAAGTATGAACTTTTTTATTCCGAGAGAGCTTTTTCTGCGTGTCCGTTTTGACGAAACGTTTCATCTGGGATATGAGGATACCGCTTTCGGAAAGAGGCTGGAAGATGCGGGCATATCGGTGTTGCATATTGAAAATCCGGTCTGGCATCTGGTGGAGGAAGATGCGGCTTCTTTTTTGGTGAAAACACGCCGTTCTGTGAAAAACCTCTTGGGTCGTGAACGGGAATTGCTTCCTTATGTCCGCTTATTGCGCTGGTACAATTGTTTAAAGCGGTTTCATGCTGTTGCACTAACCGCTTTCCTATTTCGTATATCTGAGAGTCTTTTGGAAAAGAACCTGACTGGAAAACACCCCTCTTTACGGCTTTTCGCTTTCTATAAGTTAGGTTATTTCTGTTGGTTATCTGTTTAATTCCTCTAACTTAACTCCTAATTCAGTAATGCTCCTTTAATTCTCCGTTAATCAACGTCTGTACGATACGTTCCGCTGTACGTCCATCCCAACGGTCGGGCAGGGTAGTATGTTTCCATTCGCCGAGCATTAATCTTTCCAGAGCATTGGCAAGAGCCACGGAATCTTCATTCACTAACTCATTGGTACCTACACGCCAGGTTTCGGGATGCTCGGCGTAGGAGTTGAGCGTGATGCAGGGGACATCGAGGAAGGTAGCTTCCTCGGCAATGTTTCCGGAGTCCGTCACAATGCCTTTTGCATGGTTGATGAGGTAACCGAAATGCAGATAACTTTGAGGCGGCAGGATGTGCAGATTAGACGCGGGGATGTCCAGCGATTTGATGGCTTTTTGCACATAAGGGTGCAGGGGCGCAATGATGGGCATGCCTTCGGATTTCTCAATCAATGTTTGTATCAACGATTTGAGAACATGTTTCTTGGTCAGCAGGTCGTGCCGGTTGAGAGTCAGCAACAGGTAACCGCGCTTTTCCAACCCTATGGTGGAGAACCATACAGGCTGCAACAGACGGTGACGGTTGTAGCGGACGGTATCTATCAATATATTGCCTACATAATGGATGTATTCGGGAATCATGCCTTCCTGGTTCAGGTTGCGGTTGGCTACCATGCCTGCGGTAAACAGATAGTCGGAAATGGCATCTACGATGGTGCGGTTTACTTCGCGGGGCATATTCATATCGAACGAACGGGTTCCGGCAATGAGGTGCGCAACTTTCAGACCGCGCTTTTTGGCAACGATGGAACAGCTCATGGTGGCGGTAAGATCGTCTACAACGAGTACTACCTGCGCGGGATGATTGTTCAGTTCCTTCTCGAAAGCAAGCATGATGGCGGCTGCCACTTCCGAATGGTCGTGTCCGGTGACTCCCAGATAACCGTCCGGCCGCTTCATGTCCAGGTCGGAAAACAAGGAGGCATCCAGACTGGTATCATCCTGTCGCCCGGTGTAGATGAGACGGTATGAAATCTTCTTTCCAGCTTCCTGCGCGGCTTTGATGGCCCGGGTGATGGGAGCTATTTTCATGAAGTTGGGGCGTGCGCCCGATACGATTGTTATTTTCATTGCATATAAATTGATGAGACAAAAATACGTTTTCTTAGGGAAATTATTCGTTACTTTGCCCATAATTTTAATGAATACCGATTATAAATCATTAAACATTTAACGTTAATCATTGATTATCATGCCTACATTTGTTCAAATTCTCGATTTTATAGGTACGTTCGCTTTTGCCATCAGCGGTATCCGTCTGGCATCGGCAAAGCGGTTCGACTGGTTTGGGGCGTACGTGGTAGGTTTTGTGACGGCTATCGGCGGCGGTACCATCCGCGATGTATTGCTGGGAGTGACACCGGGGTGGATGACTGATCCTATCTATCTGATTTGTACGGGACTGGCTTTACTTTGGGTCATTCTTTTCGGAAAGCATCTCATCCACTTGCACAATACGTTTTTTATCTTCGACAGTATCGGTCTGGCACTGTTTACGGTGGTCGGTGTAGGGAAGAGCATTGCATTGGGATATCCGTTCTGGGTAGCCATCATTATGGGTAGCATTACAGGTGCTGCGGGTGGAGTGATCCGTGATGTGTTTATCAATGAGATACCGCTTATTTTCCGAAAAGAGATTTATGCGATGGCATGTGTGGTAGGCGGTACGGCCTACTGGTTGTGCGATCTGCTGGGAATGCAGTCCTATGCTTGCCAGGTGGTGGGCGGAGTATCGGTCTTTGTGACGCGCATTCTGGCAGTGAAGTATAATATCTGTCTGCCGATTCTTACGGGAGGCGGAGAAGAGGAGGAAGACAAGGAGTAATAAAGAAAGAGCTACGAGCTACAAGTGCTTTTCAGCGTCATAGCGCAGCAACTTGTAGTTTGTAGCTCGTAACTCGTAGCTCTTTCAGCGTCATAGCGCAGAAACTCGTAGCTCTTTAGAACAATGCGTCTTTCGTGTTGAATAATTTTCTCTCATTCAGTTTCACTACTTTGCCGTATTTCTCCAGTTTCTTCAGATCAATATCTTTCGGGTTACCCATGACACCGATGCAGTAAGGTTTGCCCTTAATATTCTCTTCGTAGAACTTCACGATATCGTCAAAAGTCAATGCGTCAACCTTTGGCAGGTTCTCCTTGGCAGGGTCTGCATTGTAACCTATGCGCTGCAATTCTCTCATGTTCTCTGCTTTATCGCGGAAAGAAGGATGAGTTGTCAGCATTTCCTGGCGTATGTAACTCTTGATGTTATCGATACGGTCTGCATTCTTAGGCATATCCGTTACCAATCCCATGAAGACATCCAGCGCGTCATTGGCTTTGTCGTTCTGCGTACCGATGTTACCAAACAGGTAAGTGGGGTTACCGGGCAATGCAGGAGTTCCGATGTAGGCTCCGGCTGAGTAAGCCATAGAACGCTTTTCACGGATTTCAGTCATTACCAAACCGTTGAAACCACCGGAGAAATATTGATTGAACGCATCGCGTATTGCATCATCTTTCTTATCATATTTTGCCATCGGCAGGTAGAAATAAATCTGTGCCTGTTCCGCATCCGTGTTAGGCAGGAAGTAAATGGTATTTTCCGTTACTGAAACCATCGGCTTGTCCTGCGGAGATGTAGATGGCTTTTCGTTGGCAACCAGCGGCAGATTCTTGCTGAGGACGTCGTAAGCATTATCGAAAGGCATTGTTCCGCAATAGAAGATTTCGGCTTCATAGTTGGATGCTCGGTTGATATCACCTGTCAGCTCGGAGATTTGCAATTCGTAGATTTCCTTATCTGTCAGTTCGTCAATATAGGATGACTTATCCTGGAAGATCATGTATTGGAGGAGTGCGTTGGATAAGGTGTTTACATTCTCCTTACGTTGTTGGCGGCTGCCCAGCATGGAACCTTTGATACGGCTTAACTGTTTTTCGTCCAGTTTCGGCATCAGGATTTGGCGGGCAAGAAGCTGGCAAGCTTGTGGCAAGGTTTCTTCGTAGCCTTCCATGGTGATGTAGAGGTAGTTTTGACTGGCGCTTACGCGGCAAGTTGCATTCAGTCTGCTAAGTTCCTCTTTCAGTTGTTGCGGCTCATAAGTACCCATGATACCGGCGTTGTTCATCAAGTCCGCTGCAATACCCAGTTTCGGGAAATCACGTACTCCGACACCATAACGGAGTGTAAGGCTGAATACGTTGTTTTCCGGATTCTGCGAATAATACATCTTGGAGCGGTCATTCAGTTGTTTGCTCTGTATCTCGCTGAAGTCGAGGAATTTCTCTTCCACTTGTCCGATAGGCATATTCTTGAACTGTGTAGCATACAAAGATTGTTTGCCTACAGGCGGTTCGATGGGTTTGTAACCCGGTTTCTTGATTTTTGCATTCTTGTCCAGCTTGCCTTTTTCAATGTAGATGGCCAGGTAATCGTTGGTCAGGTATTGTTTGGCAACACGCTTGATATCTTCTGTGGTAATAGCCATTACCTCATCTTTGTAGTTGAGAACTTGTCCCAGGTCTTCTTCACTGATAAAGGCCTGCATCAGCGTGAGGGCTTTGGAAGTATTCGATTCCATCATCAGGTCGAAGTCACGACACATATTGTTCTTGATAGCATTGATCTGCCATTCTTCGAATTGTCCGTTGGCGATTTTCTCGATAGCTTTCAGTGCTTTCTTTTCAGCGCTCTTGTTCGATTCGAAACGACGTTGGTTTTCATCGTACAGTGGTGTGCAACGTACGATATTGCGGCCTTGTTCGCGGCGGGTGTCTGCATAGGCATAACCATTGGTCAGTTCACCGTCGATGGTCAATTTGTCCAGCGTACCGGTGCTGCTGCTGTTGCTCAGCAAAGACATGGCGATTTCCAGAGGTTTTTCATCGGGGTGTCCGGAAGGTACACCTTTGTATACGAGGCATACATTGGGGTAATAACCGATTTTAGCATTATACTGCTTGCGACCTTTAATTTCAAGGTCAGGATAAGTTTTACGTTCGGGAGTAGCCTTAGCCGGTAAACGTCCGAAAGTGGCGTTGATACGTCCGCTGATTTGCTTGGCATTGACGTTACCCACAAGAATGAGTACCATGTTTTCGGGAGTATACCATTCGTTGTAGTATTCGATCAGTTTGCTCAGGCGAGGGTTTTTCAGGTGTTCCGGCAGACCGATGATGGGGCGTGCGTACGGATGTCCTTCATAGGCGACACTCGAAATGAATTCTTGCTGTACGCTTCCCGGATTATCTTTATACATATTATATTCTTCGTATACACTTTCCAGCTCAGTCTGGAAGGTACGGAATACCGGGTTGATAAGACGCTGTGAGTAGATTTCCAACCATTTGTTGATCTGGTAGGGAGGGAATGAGTTGTGATAGTAAGTTACGTCGAAGCTGGTTCCGGCGTTCAGTCTCTTTCCACCCATACTTTCTATCAGGTTCATGAACTCGTTGGATACACTAACCTTTCCGGCTTCTATGGTCAGCTCGTTGATCTCTTTAGCGATTGCCTCTTTCTTAACGGGATCAGCTTCGTCGGCCATTTCATCGTACTTGGCAATGATTTTATCATAAATAGGCTTTTCGGTAGCCCAGTCCAGTGCACCGATTTTGTCGGTACCCTTAAACATCACGTGTTCCAGATAGTGTGCCAATCCTGTGTACTCTGCCGGATCGTTCACTGAACCTGTTCGGCAGGCCACAATACCGTACACATCCGATTTCGTGTTGTCTTCCCATACATATACGGAAAGGCCATTCTTCAGCTTGAAAGCTTTCAATCCTTGACCGAATGACGGCAAAGCGATAGCCATGATAGCCAGAAGAGTGATTGATTTAATAATTCGTCTCATAAAATAAAGTGTTTTTAAATAAAGTGTTTTTGCTATATGTAGGCAAAACTATAAAAAAATCACAAACAGTTTACGAAATCTTCGGAAAAAGATACGCTTTTTACAAAAATCACCACCAGAAAACTCTCAAAAAGGGGGTGAAAACTGTCAATTGATAGTTTTTGCCCTAAATAAAAACAAAACTCGGTCCTCGGGAACCCCAAAACTTCCCTATACTTGCAACCGTGAATTTAAAATAATTATTAACTATTTAAAAGAGCAAAGTATGAATACCTACAGTTTTAAGAAGGATTTGATTAGTGTGCAAGAAGAACTGCTTCGCTTTGCATATAAGTTGACAGCCGATAAAGAGGAGGCGAATGATTTATTGCAGGAAACCTCACTCAAAGCATTGGACAACGAAGACAAGTACATGCCCGATACCAATTTCAAAGGGTGGATGTACACCATTATGCGGAATATCTTTATTAATAATTACCGCAGAATCGTTCGCGAACAAACTTTCGTGGACCAGACAGATAACCTTTATCACTTAAACCTGCCGCAAAACTCCGGTTTTGCAAATGCCGAAGGATCTTATGATTTAAAAGAAATGCATCGCATCGTGAATTCGTTACCCCGCGATTATAAAGTTCCTTTCTCCATGCATGTCTCCGGTTTCAAGTATCGTGAAATAGCTGACCGTCTCGGATTGCCTTTAGGAACCGTAAAAAGCCGTATCTTCTTTACCCGCCAACGGCTACAACAAGAACTGAAAGACTTTGTTTGAAAACAAACAGTGCAGACTGAAGACTGACAAACTTAATATTTATAGCCCAGGGCAATGCTCTGGGCATGTTTTTTGTGATGGGATTGGTTCCTTTCTACAGGGTTATGAATTAATTCACCACAGATTACACAGATTGACACAGATTCTATTTTA
>OLZO01000101.1_pt1 | contig 72437 bp, 71 predicted proteins | sample 1644431 | NCBI WGS metagenome assembly OLZO01 (sample SAMEA103958145, study PRJEB25191) | human gut metagenome | biome: human-associated habitat [ENVO:00009003]; feature: intestine environment [ENVO:2100002]; material: feces | place: Germany | collected 2013/2015
TCTTCAGGTCCACCAAAATCGACAAGCACCGTCAAGGGCTTGTCGATTTTTTCTTTTGTACGCCTCACTTTTACTATATTGATGGGTCGATTTTTGAAAGTTAACAGGGAATATTACAAACCGCAGATAAGTTGAGATCATGAATCAAATTGTGGTCTTTTCCAAACCCCATTTCGGGGGGTGACAAAGCGGCCGTTTATCCCTATAATAGAAGCGCAGAAAAGTGGGGTGCGCGCCTATGGAGCAGCTATATTTTTCGGATGAGATACAACATAAACTTTTGGGCATATATAGAAGCGGGCTATCCATGATTGAAGCGCCTGCAGGCTATGGGAAAAGTACGGCGATACGCTGGGCGATGAGGGCGCTGCCTGCTGATCAGGTGCGCTGGTTTACTGCAGTTAGCTTTCAGCAGGACACCAGTCTGGACTGGTTCATTCGTCAGATAGGCAGCCTGGATGCCGCGGCGGGGGATTCGCTGCGGAAACTGGGCTTTCTCAACCGCAGCAATGTGAGCGATGCTGCGGATATCCTGTCCCGGTTTTCGATATCTGAGCCCTGCTATCTTATCCTAGACAATTTTCAGTTGGTCGGTGACAACTGGCCCCTGCCTCTTCTGCAGGTTTTGGCAGACCGCCAGCAGGATGGGCTGCACGTGGTACTTATCTCCCAAAACTTCAAAAAGCTGAGGGCTGTTTTTGAAAGCTCTTCCAGCGTGACCCGCCTAAATTCCCGGGATTTCCTGCTGGGCAAGAAAGATGTTCTGAAATACGCCCAGCAGCTGGGACTGAGTTTATCCAGACAGCAGGCGGATGCCGTCCATCGCAACACAGAGGGCTGGGCTGTTGCAGTTGCCCTGTATTTGAGGAACTTAAAGGAAAATCCGGACAAATTGCCTGAATTTCAGGACATGGATGGACTGCTCCACGAGTTTTTCTGGAGGAAACTATCCGGCATGGAGCAGGAAATGCTGCTGCGGATAGCGGTATTCGACTGTATCCGAGAGGGACAGCTGTCCGAGATCGCCCCTGGTCAGGAGACGGCTCTTAAAAATCTTCTGGTGCGGACACCGCTTATGCACCACGATCTGCGGGCCGGAGCCAGCTATCCCCATGAATTACTGCGGCATTTTCTTCTGGACATGCTGGAAGCGATGCCGCCGAATTTCCGCTGTCAGGTTTATGAGGTATCCGGAGAGATCTACCGCCGGACAGGGTATAACAAAAAAGCTGTGGAATGCTTTTTTCAGGCGGGCAATTATGAGCAGTTGCTCTCCTGCGAACTGATCGGACTCCTGGGAGAGAGTTTCGGCTCGGTTAGCTATACGGCCCTGGCCAGCAGGGTGCTGCAGCGGTGTTCCACGGAGACCCTGGCCCGCTATCCGATCTCTATGCTGCGGCTATGCCTGGCGCTGTTTGGCGGCACAGACTTCAGCGGCTTTGAGGCCGCGCTGGAGCAGAGCCGAGAAATCGTGGAGAAAATCGGCAGCAAACAGCTGATGGGCGAGTGGTATCTCCTTTCCGCCTTCCGGGAGTTCCCCAATATTCCGCGCATGAGGGAACAGTATCAGAAGGCTGCTGAGCTGATGACCGCTCCGTCCCAGCTTTTCAGCCAGCGGGAGCCGTATATGTTCGGCACTACCTCCATGTGGTATCTTTTTTACCGCACACCAGGCAAAATGATGGAGACTGCGGATGAGCTGCGGGATATGCTGGATGTCTATAACCCGCTTACCGGTAATCACGGCGCTGGGGCTTATGAGCTGTATATGGGTGAGGCGCTCAGCGTCCAGGGCCGCTTCGACGAGTCGGACATCTACGCACACCGGGCGGCCATGTTGTCCGAGCAGTGGCAGAACGCCACGGTCACCTACGGCGCGGCGCTGCTGCTGGGCATCAACGCCATCTACCAGTCGGACATGATCTCCCTGCAAAAGGCCATTGAGTACCTAGAGACCAAGGCCCTGTCCTATCCTTTTTTGCAGCACACCGCCATAAACACCCAGATGGCGGAGACCGTACGCACCTACCTCCTGGGTCTTATGATGGAGCCGGACCGCTCGGCTGCATGGGCCAGGGGATCGGCGGATGTGCTGGGGGACCTTACCTTCACCAACTTCATGGCGAAAACCAACCGCATCACCGACCTCATCCTGAAAAAGGAGTACAAGCGGGCCATCGCCAGCGTGGAGGCCTCCCTCAATCTGGACAGCCGGCTGATCTCTCTGTCCACACGCAACTTCATGTGCGTGGGGCTGGCGCTGTGCTACCTGGCCATGGGCTCCATCCCAAAGGCGACGGAGTGGCTGGATCAGTCCCTGACTCTGGCTGCGCCGGATCACAACTACACTTTTTTGGCCTGTTTTCGGAAATATCTTTCTGTTCTGTTCCTGCTGCCCTCCATCAAAAAGAAGCACGAGACCGCCATTGCGGAGATCAGGATGCTGGAAATCCACTACACCAAGGCGGAGGAGAGCCGGATCTTTGCCATGCTGGAAAAGTACCCTGAGCAGATGACGGAGCTCAGCGAACGGGAGCGTGAAGTTGCCCAGCTGGCGGCGGAGGGATTGCGCAATAAAGAGATCGCACAAAAGCTCTTTATCTCCGAGGAGACGGTGAAGAGCCATATCCGCAGTATTTTCAATAAGACAAATATAGACCGTCGGAGCAAATTGGTGGATCTGCTGAAATGATCCCTCAAAATCCCCCCTTCGGGTGATGTGCACAGCATGGGAGTCCTGTATGATATAGGCAGGATTCCCATGCTTTTATTTTATACGCGGGGGAGGTCGCGCTATGGATAACACCGGGGTAACACTGCAAGTATTGCCGAACTATCAGCTCAGGCTGCGCTTTTCAAACGGCAGTGAAGCGCTCATCAACATGAGTCACCGATTACACGCCATACGATTCGGACGGCTGTCGTCACCGGAGCTGTTTGCGGCGGCCAGACTGTCAGACGGTGAAGTGGTGTGGGACAACGGAAGCTTCTGCGTACGGGCGTCCATCAATGAACTGCTGGACTCCATGCAGATGAACGGATAATTGGAGGATGACTATGAAAAAACGAATGATAAGCCTGCTGCTGGCCTTGGTTTTGATCCTGAGCCTGCTGCCCGCCACGGCGCTGGCCGCGGGTGAGATCGGGGAGCTGATAACGGTCAACGGCCAGAAACTGATCTATAACGGGACCCCCGTTACCTGCCAGTTCGATAACGGCAGGGGCAGCGTCACCTGGGATGGCGAGACCTTGACGCTGGACAGCGTGAATCTTAAATATACAGATTACGACTGCCCCGGAGACATCACTGACAGCATCCTTTATGAAGGCGAGGATCTCATCATCGAGCTCCAGGGGGAGAACAACATTCTCGGCCTCGATAATGGTATCTACATCACCGGCGGCAGCCTTACCATTACCGGTGAAGGCTCGCTCACAGTCGACGCTTCAGATTACAGCATCAATGTCCGCGGCAACATCGCTTTTACCGGCGGGAGCGTGACTGCCAAAACCATCATCGATGCCGCAAATGATATCATCATCAGCGGTGACAGTACGTATGTCAAAGCCGATGACGCGTCCAGCTCAGCGGATGCCCGCGGAATCTCTGCCGGACGCGATGTTATAATTTCCGGCGGTACAGTCATCGCCAGCGGAAACGCTTCAGGCAGCACTACAAAGTTATTGGGCATAGGCATCTCCGCCTGGCGCCATGTTGTGATCTCCGGCGGCACTGTCACTGCCACTGGAACACTCAGGGGCAGCGGGCTGCAATCATCCGACATGGGCATCCGGGGCAGAAACACCGTCATCATCACCGGCGGCACGGTCACCGCCACCGGAACAGTCGGGGACGGTATCAATGGCTCTAACGGCGTCTTCATCTCCGGCGGCACGGTCACCGCCATCGGCGGCAGCAGTGGTATTCCCGATTATGTAACCATTGACCCCCAGCATAACAGGCAGATCACCATCCGGCACGGCGCCGACAACGAGAGCGCGACAGAGGAAACATATCTGGAGAAAAAAACGCAGCTGAGCTTTTCCGGTGAGAAATATTTCCACAGCGTTGATAGATCCCGCGATGCCCTGAAGATCGAGGTCGAAGGGCGGGAACTGACCGGCAGCCCGGAAAACCCGGCTGTGGAAAGCTTTGGGGACGGAACCGTCACCTGGGACGGCGCTGCGCTGACTCTGAATAATGCAACGATAGAAAATAAAGGCGGCAGCGGCATCTATTACGCCGGCAGCAATGCCGTTACCATGGAGCTGGTGGGCGAAAACAGCGTCACAGGCAGCGAGAACGGCATCGATATCCATGACCTCACCATCACCGGCGAAGGCTCCCTCAGCGTGATGAGTGAAAAACTTGATGGCTATAATGGCGGTATCCATGCCTATAAGCTCAACATCAACAGCGGCGAAGTCACCGCGACGGGCAACGTGTATGGTATCTTTGGAGACAGCGGCAAGATCACGATTTCAGGCGGTACAGTTGTTGTCAGCAGCAACTATGGTTATGGCATTAATATCGCGGGTTCCGGGGGCAATGTCAAGATCACCGGCGGTACCGTCACCATCCATAAGGGTATTTTTCAAAATGTAAGCACTGTCTATGTCGACCCTAAAAATGGAGGGCAGATAACCATTCAATACGGCGATGACGCTTCGCATGTGACGACTGAGACTTACTCTGATTATGTACGGCTTGAGCCCAACTTCACCTGGATCAAATATTTTCACAGCGAATACAGCGAGGGCGGGCCCAACATCACGGTCGGCGGCCTGGGGCTGTATGGGGACGCGTCTGCCCCGGCCTACGCCAGAACAGATGGGAGCGGCGCGGTTACGCAGTGCAGCGCCGCCGAAGCCGATATCATATGGGACGGCGCTGTGCTGACTCTGGATAACGCAACGATAGCGAACGCGGACGGCAGCGGCATCCTCTACACCGGCAGCGCCCCCATCACCTTGAAGCTGCTGGGCGAAAACAGCGTAACAGGCAGCACCAGCGGCATTGAAGCTCCGTCCATCATCATAGCCGGCGAAGGCTCGCTTTCCGCTCAAGGCGCGAACGGCAGCGGCATAAGCGGCGCTGTCACTATCACCGGCGCGAGCCTTACAGCCACCGGCAGCACCAGCAGCATAAGCGGCGAAGTCACCATCGACCCGGCGGCGGTTGGCGCCATCACCGTGCAGTACGGCGAAAGTGCGGCGAGCACTGTCACAGAACATATCACCGAAGAGGTTTCCGGGACATACAGCAGCAAATACTTCCACAGCGAAGTCTATGTGCCTGAATTCTCCATCACCGGCGTGTCCATAGAGCCGGAGTCCGCGGCCGTGGAAAAAGGCGGAGAACTGCAGTTTGCCGCCACCGTGACAGGCACAGGCGCTTATGACCAGACTGTCATCTGGACCGTAACCGGCAATGAGGACAGCCGCACTGCGATTACCAACGGCGGCCTGCTTGTGGTTGGAGATAACGAGACTGCGGCCAGTCTTACCGTTACGGCAACTGCCAAAGGAGATTCCGGTAAGTCTGCTTCCGCCAGCGTTGCCGTCAAAATGCCTCCCAACATTTATATCGACGGCGTTGGCCGTTACGGTACCCCTGATGCCCCGTACACAAGCGAGGATGGCACATATACCTGGGACGGCGAGACGCTGAAGCTGAACAACGCCACGATAAACAATGCATACAAATTCAACAGCCATGTGTCAAGCAGCCAATGCGCTTCCATCTACCGTGCAGGCCACCTCACAATAGAGCTTTCCGGCGTGAACAACGTGAGATGCGATGCCGCCGCATGGAATTCTTATGGTATCTATGTTGCCGGTGATCTCACCATTAAAGGCGACGGTACGCTCAACACAACCGCCACATACAGCCTCAAACACGGTATTTCTGCCTGGAATATGACCATCGAGAGCGGCACAGTCAACTCTTTTCCCGCGTGGGGAAACGGCCGCGGTATTTACACGGGCAGCATCACCATCCGCGGCGGCACGCTCAGGGCGAACGGCGACGAATACGGCATTGGCCCTAATCCGGTCAATGTCATCATAGACCCGCCGGAGGGGAAACTGATTGCCGTCAAAACGGGCAATTACGGAGACAATGATGACAGCGCTGTGAGCATCAAGGACTCGCCATTCTCAAGCAGAACTGAAATCCAAATCAATCGCCCAGGATACTTTTACAGCTATGTCCCCCAGACCTACACCGTTAAATTCGACGCCAACGGCGGTGAGGGGCAAATGGACGAGCGCATCTTCCTGTATGATGAAGAACAGGCTCTGCCCGCCTGCACCTTCACCCACGCGGACGCCACCTTCGTCGGGTGGAGCGAAACGCCGGAGGGGCAGGTTGCATATGCCGACGGAGCCAAGGTGAAAAACCTCACTGCTGAAGACGGCGGCACCGTCACCCTCTATGCGCGCTGGGGAACGACATCCTACAATGTCACGCTCGACGCCAACGGCGGCACGATAAACAGCGGCAGCATCACAAGCTACTTCCAGGGCTTTGGCGCCAAGCTGCCTACGGACGTCACCAGAACCGGCTACATCTTTGACGGATGGTATGACGACAATGGCAGCAAAGTGACGGAGATCGGCAGTGACGCCACCGGGGACAAGTCCTACACAGCCCGCTGGACGCCCGTCACCTACACCGTGGCATTCAGCGCCAACGGCGGCGACGGCAATATGGATGACCAGACTTTCGCCTATGACGTGGAGCAGAATCTCGCCGCCAACACCTTCACCCGCACGGGTTATGACTTTGTCGGGTGGAGTGATGTACCGGACGGCAATGTTGTCTACGCTGACCGGGACGCGGTGAAAAACCTCACTGATGTTGACGATGCGGTTATCACGCTCTATGCCCAGTGGACGCCCATTACATACACCGTTGCCTTTAATGCCAACGGTGGTAACGGTGAGATGGATAGCCAGGACTTTACCTATGGTGAAGAACAGTCACTGTCCCCCAACACCTTCACCCGCACAGGCTATACCTTCGCCGGATGGAGCGAAACACAGGACGGCGATGTTGCATATTCCGACGCTGAAAGTGTGTGCAACCTGACCAGCGAAAGCAGCGGCACCGTCACCTTGTATGCACAATGGACGCCCATTACCTACACCGTTGCCTTTAATGCCAACGGCGGAGACGGCAATATGGATAACCAGACCTTCACCTATGATGTGGAGCAGGGTCTCAATGTCAACACCTTCACCCGCACAGACGCCACCTTTGTCGGGTGGAGCGAAACGCCGGAGGGGCAGGTTGCATATGCCGACGGAGCCAAGGTGAAAAACCTCACTGCTGAAGACGGCGGCACCGTCACCCTCTATGCGCGCTGGGGAACGACATCCTACAATGTCACGCTCGACGCCAACGGCGGCACGATAAACAGCGGCAGCATCACAAGCTACTTCCAGGGCTTTGGCGCCAAGCTGCCTACGGACGTCACCAGAACCGGCTACATCTTTGACGGATGGTATGACGACAATGGCAGCAAAGTGACGGAGATCGGCAGTGACGCCACCGGAGATAAGTCTTACACGGCTCGATGGACACCTATCACCTACACCGTTGCCTTTGATGCCAACGGCGGCGACGGCAATATGGATAATCAAACCTTCACCTATGACGTGGAGCAGAGTCTCACCGCCAATGCCTTCACCCGCACAGGCTATGACTTCGCCGGGTGGAGTGATACGCAGGACGGAGACATACTCTACGCTGACCGGGAAGCGGTGAAAAATCTTGCTGCTATAGACGGTGCAGTTGTCACGCTCTACGCCCAGTGGGCTGCCAAGACTAATCCAGGCGGCGTGCCGACTTATCCGGTTACTGTTTCGGCAGATATTGAAAACGGTGCTGTTTACGTCAGCACGAGCCGCGCTCCCGCGGGCAGCATGGTGACTGTAACAATTGCCCCGGATGAGGGGTACGAGCTTTACGGGCTTACGATTACCGACAGAAACGGAAATGAGGTAAAGCCTGCAAAAGTCAGCGATACCAAGTACACTTTCAAAATGCCTGCCAGCGGGGTGGAAATCTGGGCCTCCTTCCGTGAGCTTTACACGGGGCCGTTGCCCTTTACGGATGTGGCAGAGAATGCTTGGTATGCCGAGGCTGTGCGTTATGTCTATAAGCACGGCCTTATGGATGGCACCGGCGTGAACACCTTTGACCCCGATGCAACAACCTCCCGCGCCATGATTGCCACGATCCTATGGCGCATGGCGGGCAGTCCCGTGGTCATCGGCGATATAGGATTCTCCGACGTGGCCAATGGGCAGTGGTATTCCGAAGCGATCCGATGGGCGGCCACCGAAGGTATCGTCGACGGCTATGACAATGGGAAATTCGGCCCCAACGACCCCATTACCCGGGAGCAGTTCGCCGCTATGCTGTGGCGTTATGCCAAGTCCGAAGGCTATGATGTATCCGTCGGTGAGAATTCAAACATCCTGTCCTATACGGATGCGGCGGATGTGTCCGAATACGCCATTCCCGCCATACAGTGGGCCTGCGGCACCGGGATTATCAACGGCACCGGCGATGGCTCCACCCTCAGCCCTCAGGATGCGGCCACAAGAGCCCAGGCAGCAATGATGCTCATGCGGTTTTGTGAGAAATAAGTAAAATGGTGATTCCTTGAAATATAAACTGGCTCATTGATTGAAGGCGTTGCGTTATCCATGCGACACAGCAAGCGAAACCAACGTTTCAAGAACTGCGGGCTAACACCCGAATGAGCAAATGCAGGAGATGAACCCCCTTGGCGCAAAACGAACCCATGACGCCAAAGGGGGTTCACTTTGCATCACAATTAGGAGCATTTGCCATAAGATAATCGGCACTGACTCAGTGAGCAGTGCCGATTATTATAATGAGCGCGGGAGGGGTCAGTATGGCTGATTACAAGGCAATGTGCTGGGCGTATGGCAACTGCTGTCGACGCGCTGGAAGCCACTACAAATGCGCTGGTAGAGATTACTGAGAAGCTTGAGCTGGCGCAGCTGACCACGGAAGAAATGTTCATTTCCTGCCCTGACGACAATGAGAATTTCCAGGAGAATGATTCAGGTTCGGAGTAAGAGCCGTAAATAACATTCTAAATGATCACTGACGAGCGTCCTCGCGTTTAGCGCACGGGGCGCTCGTTTTGTTCCCTTTGCTTCGTGCGTACGAGCCAGAATAGAAAACGCGTAGTAGCTGCCCGGCTCTATCTCCGCGAGCTTCATGCGCACGACCTGTTCGACCATGGAATCCACCTTGGGCACGGGGTAGTCGGACTGACCGTCGCATTCGCTGGGTGCAGGACGTTGTAGCGGCACTGGTAGCAGATGCGCTTGGCCATCGGGGTGTACCGGTTCTTCTTACGCCCGCTGGTCGTAAGAGTCAGCCTATTGCCGCAGTGCGCGCAGAAGATGTTGCCGACGAGCAGGGAGCTGCCCTTACGGTTGCGCTTGTTCACGTGCCCGCGCTTTTCAAGGTGGAAGCCATATGGCACGGTGCCACATGTGTAGCGCCCCACTTCCGTCATCTGACTGAGGCGGGTCTTGACACGGATAGAGGTCTTGATGCTCTTTCATGAGGCCTGCCAGCAGCAGATGTAGTTCATCAGCTTGTCAACGTGCATGTCGAATCTCTGGTGTCGAGGTCACGTGCCGAGACCTTGAAGCCGGAGACGCCCTTTTCGGAGAGTTCACACACGATGTTCTAACCCTGCGTAGCCGCAGATTCGCGGCAGTGCTGCTTTTGCGTGGGTATATCGTCCTTTTCAATATACTATGCCTGCATTATCTCACACCCGGTCCTCCGCGGCGCGGCTGTCATAGCTCCACAGCGCCAATTGCTGTACACCATAGGGCTGTCCCCCAAGTCCTCGAGAGCACCTGAGCAAGTGCCTTTATCATCCGCGCTTTCATTGCGAAACCGGCTTGCCAAAGCCGTTTTTGGATCCGCGTTCATTGCTCTGGCTCGTGCCGTCATCGTGCCGCGCCCCACGTCGCTGACCGCCTTTTGTAACACGGGATTTGCGCTCGCTGTACCGTGTATTCAGTCGTAAAAATAAGTGCCTCTATAATGAAACCTCCGTGTTCATATTGCAGGCTCCATTATGTATTATTGTGATAGGCGGGTGCTGTGTGTGATTCACAACTCATGCTTGAACACGTCAGGTAAGCGAATGCACAATACTGACACCAGTTGCTTTTACTGAATAAAGATTCTAAACCATTGTTGACAAATCAGTGAAAAAGTGCTAGTTTTATATCAAGTAACACGGTTGCATTAGAACAAATTGAAATAAATAATTATATGCACAAATAGCTGGAGATAAATTGTAGCAATTATACAAAACAACCGCAATCAATCATGCAACAACGGGCGTTAATATCGGAAACCGGTTGCACAGGAGGGCTTATGTCAGTCACTATACGGGACGTTGCGCAGATGGCTGGGGTTTCGGCCTCGACCGTGTCGAGGGTGCTAAACGGCAAGGGCGCCATTTCGGAGGAGACAAAAAAACGAATATATGACGCGATGGAGCAGCTCAAGTATGTGCCCAACGACTTTGCGCGCAGCTTTGCCACCGGCAGCCCGCGCGCCGTGGCGTTGGTCATCGATGTGGCCGACCCGGGCGCCTACTCTAACAACTTCTTCAATAACACGGTGTTCGGCATAGAGACCGTCGCTCACAGGCGGGATTACAGCCTTATGGTCACGAACGGCTCGCGCGCATTCGGCGGCATCTCCAGCGTCGAGCGACTCATCCTCGGTAAAAAGGTGGACGGCGTAGTGTTTCCCATATCGCTTGTCAGCCGGGAGTTCATCCGCAAGGTAGAGGAGCTGCATTTCCCATGCGTCATCTTGGGCCGGGCAGAGGACGTGGGCGCGGAAACCAGCTGGCTCGATATAAACAACACCCAGGCGGGCGTGCTCGCCGTCCGGCACCTGGTGGCGAAGGGCTATCGCCGCATTGGCTACCTCGGCGGGCCGGAGAGCGACCTATTCTCGCGCGACAGGCTCTCAGGCTGCTGCCGCGAGCTGGACGCCTGCGGGCTAAGCGTGGATCGCGAGCTTATACTGCACAACGACGCCATGAGCATCGACGCTGTCATCGCTCAGGTCACGGATCTGCTTGCCTCCGAAAACAGGCCTGACGCGCTTGCCTGCGGGAGCGACATGCTCGCGCTTGGCGCGCTGAGGGCAGCGCAGAGGTTGGGACTGCGCGTGCCCGAGGACTTTGGCGTACTCAGCTTTGATGACACGGCCGTCACCGCCCTGGCCGAGCCCGGTATCACCAGCATTGAGGTGGACACCTTCGAGCTCGGCGTGCAGGCGGCGGAGATACTCATAAACCAGATAGAAAATCCGGACGCCAGCATACGTCAGACGCTGCTGAGCACAAAAATAATGGCACGCGCCTCGACGGAGCGTGCTTGAGAGGAGGTTCGCCATGGAGCTTGCCGCAGTTTTGCATCGCCCCACGGCCGAGTTTGTCTACCCCAGTTCGAGGACCGGTCTGGTGATACGGCTCTTCGCCGCGAGGGGAGACCTGGACGAGGTCGGGCTGCTGTACTGGGAGAGGGGGGAGACAGACCCGGAAAGGCGCAGAAAGATACTGGTGAGACCGAAGCTCCGGGATGCCTGGCGGGACTGTTATGAGGCGGAGATCAAGACAGAGCCCATAACAGCCTATGTGCGCTATTGCTTCCGACTGCGTTCCGGGAAGCGCGAGCTCTGGTACGGGCCGAACGGCTTCCGGGACACGGAGCCGGGGCCGGATGAGGACTTCTTCGAGTTTCTCTGGCCGAACCCCGAGGACTGCTTCAAAGCCCCGGACTGGAGCTCTGGACAGGTCTACTATCAGCTCTTTCCCGAGAGGTTCAAAAACGGCGACTCATCGCTCACGCCGGAGGGCGCGGACGCCTGGGGCTCCGTCCCCACGCGGGAGAACTTCATGGGCGGCGACCTGCGCGGCATACGCGAGAAGCTGCCCTACATATCGGCCCTCGGCGCGACCTGCCTGTACCTCACGCCGGTGTTCGAGGCACTGTCCAACCACAAGTACGACACGGTGGACTATTACCGCATCGACCCTCATTTCGGCACGGAGGAGGATTTGCGTTCGCTCATCTCGGACGCGCACGCGCTCGGCATCCGCGTGCTGCTCGACGGCGTTTTCAACCACTGCGGGTACTACTGGCCGCCCTTTCAGGACGTGGTGAAAAACGGAGAGGCCTCAAAATACCGAGACTGGTTTTTCATCAACACCTACCCTGTCACGCACGAGACGCGCACCTACGACTGCGTGGGCCACTACAAGTGGATGCCCAAGCTGAACCTTGCAAACCCGGAGCTGCGGCGCTATTTCATCGAGGTGGGCAAGCACTGGCTACGCGCCGTGGGGGCTGACGGCTGGCGGCTGGATGTGGCAGACGAGGTGCCTGCGGTGTTCTGGGAGGAGTTTTCCCGTGAAATGAAGCTGGCGAAGCCGGACTGCCTGCTCCTGGGCGAGACCTGGGGTGACGCCTGGCGGCTCGTGGGCCCCGGCCGGCTGGACAGCGCGATGAACTACCTCTTCCGCGACGCCGCACGCGACTGGCTGGCGCTCTCAAAGCTCGGGGCCTCGGGTTTCGTGGACAGGGCGAACCGGCTGCTCTCGCTCTACCCCTACGAGGTGTCGCTGCGGATGTACAATCCCCTCGACAGCCACGACACGCCGAGGTTCCTCACATTCTGCGGCGGGGATATCGAAAAATACCGCCTCGCCGTGGCCTTGCAGATGTGCTTCCCCGGCTGCCCCGCGGTGTATTACGGCGACGAGCTGGGCATGGAGGGCGAAAACGACCCGGATTGCCGCCGGGCCATGGACTGGGAGGCCGCGGAGAGGGAGCCGGAGCTGTTCGGCTGGTTCCGGGAGCTCATAGCCCTGCGCAAGGGCTCACCAGCCCTCCGGGAAGGCGGGTTTTACAACTCCGTCTGCGACGACGGCGCCAACGTGTTCGGTTTTTGCCGCACGCACGAGAGAGAGGACGTGCTAGTAGTCATCAACGCAGGGGAGCGCTGGTACAAGGGTGAGGCGCGGGTGCCGGACGGCTCCGGCGAGTGGCTCGAGGCCTTCTCCGGAGAGACAGTGACTTCTGTGATAAACCCCGCAAGGGATGCGTATTCGGCGGAATGCCCGGCGGTGCTCAGCCTGAGCGTACCGGCGCGGACCGTGAAAATATTCAAACAGGAAAGAAAGCGAGGTCAGAAATGAAAATGAAGAAGTACGCAAAAATGCTGGCGCTCCTGCTTGCCGTGGCAGTAATGGTAGCGACATTAGCTGCCTGCGGCAATGAAGCGCCAGACACCAGTTCACCCCCGCAGACCGACGAGACGCCCGGAAGCAGCCCGGACGCCGCGGAGCCGACAGTCATCAACTTCTGGCACCATTACAGCGCCCAGTCCGCAGAGAATGAAACCCTTATGAATGTGCTCATCCCCAAGTTCGAGGAGGAGCATCCCGAGTACAAGGTCAACGCCGTCTCCCACGAGTGGGCGGACCTGCACGACAAGATATTGATAAGCGCGAACTCCGACACCCTGCCCGACGTGGCGAGGCTGGACATAGCCTGGGTGCCCGAGTTTGAGTCCATGGGCATACTCGCCGCGCTCGACCAGGAGATGGCCGACTTCGACGACGTGGCCGCAACGCTCCTGCCCAGCGCCATGAGCACCGGTATGGTCAACGGCAGCTATTACGCCCTCGCGCTCAATACCAACACGAAAATACTGTTCTATAACGCCGAGGCCTTCGAGAATGCGGGCCTTGCCGCACCCGAAACCATCGACGACATGTTCGCCGCCATCGCCGCGCTCTCCGGAACGAACGAGAACGGCCAGCAGGTCTGGGGCCTCAACGAGCCCGCGCTCGCCGGCTGGAACATCCTGCCCTACATCTGGAGCATGGGCGGCGAGATCACCAACGAGGACTACACCCAGGCCACCGGCTATCTCAACAGCGCCGAGACCGTGGCCGCCGTGCAGATGCTTGCCGACCTCTATAAAAACGGCCAGTTTACCGGCTTCAACAGCGGCGACATCCCGATGACCGACGGTTTCGGGACCGGGCGCTACATGATGCTGCTCGAGGGCCCGTGGAAGACCGCAGAGATGGCGGGCGCATACCCCGACTTCAAGTATGCCACGACCGAGATGCCCGCCGGCTCCGCCGGTTCCATTTCCGTACTCGGCGGCGAGGACATTGCGATGTTCAACACCGGCAACAAGGAGGGCGCCTGGGAGTTCATGAAGTTCATGGTCAGCGACTTTGCCCAGGAGGAGATGGCCAAGGTCGGCCAGATCCCGGTGAACACCACCGCGCTCGAGAGCGACACGGTGAAGAACGCGGACTACGCGCCCTTCCTGGAGGCCATCACCACCGCCAAGGCCCGCCCGCCCGTGGCGGCCTGGTCCGACATCGACAGCGAGCTCACCACCGCCGTGACCGACATCATCGTCAACGGCGCGGACGCCCAGACCACTCTGGATGCGCTGGCTGCGAAGGTCGACACGCTGCTTGCCGGATAACACTAAAAGTATACCAGAAACTGCCCAAAATCGCAACAGCTTTGCGCGCGGGAGCGCCCACGCCGGACCTCCCGCGCGCTTTTTGAAAGGAGCCTCGATATGGAGCTGAAGCCGAGGCGAAACCGGATGCAGCTTGCGGCGCTGCTACTGCCGGGCGTGCTTGTCTTTGCCATGTTCACCATCTACCCGATAGTGAAGCTGCTGTACATGAGCTTTCTTGAGTGGAACCGTGACAACATGTTCGAGCACAGCTTTGCCGGTCTTTCGAACTATGCGGCCGTGCTGAGTGACGCCACCTTCAGGACGGCCTTTGCAAACACGCTCATCTACACCCTCGTCACCGTGCCGGGGCAGATGGTGCTGGGCTTGCTGGCGGCGGTGCTCATAAATTCCATCCCGCGCTTTCGCGTGACCTTCCGGGTCATTTACTACCTGCCGGTCATAACCTCCTGGGTCATCGTCTCACTGGTGTTCAGGTACATCTTCAACACCGAGGGCATGCTCAACTACCTGCTCACCAATGTCCTGCACCTGAGTGAGAGCAACATCCGCTGGCTGGATACCCGCTGGGGCGGGCTGACCGTGGCCATGATGCTGGGCATCTGGAAGGGCGTGGGCTGGAACCTCGTCGTGTTCCTCGCAGCCTTGCAGAGCGTGCCGCAGGAGCTTTATGAATCTGCTTCCATCGACGGCTGCGGGCCCTTCGCCCGGTTCTTCTACATAACCCTGCCCAGCATAAAGCCGACCATACTCTTTGCCCTGGTCATGCTGACCATCGGCGGCTTCAACGTGTTCACGTCGATAAAGATGATAACGGACGGCAAGCCCATGCACCAGACCGAGGTGGTGCTGACGTGGATGTACTCCAAGGCCTTCAGCTCCGGCGACTTCGGCTACGCTGCGGCGCTGTCCTTCATAGTGGCCGTGACGCTGGCTTTCCTGGCGGTGCTGCAGTTCAAGGCCATGCGCAGAAACGGCGAGAGCCAGTTTTGAGGTGTGATATGCACAGGAGATTTACAAAGAAAAATGCCGCAAACGCGCTCAAATATCTGCTGCTGCTCATAGGCGGAGCCGTGTCCGTCATGCCTATGGTGTACATGATAAGCACCTCGCTCAAGCCCAACGGCGCGCTCTATGAGTTCCCGCCGAGGTTCTTCCCCTCGGCCAAGGAGCTGACGGCGGAGAACTATCAGTACATCTTCGCCCAGGAGAAGTTCTATCAGAACTTCCTAAACAGCGCGGCGGTCACGATACTCACCGTGATTATCGCGGCCTTCATCGCCACGGCGCTGGCTTTCTGCCTTGCCCGCTTCCGCTTCCCAGGCCGAAAGCTGCTTTTCGGGCTTGTCATAGGCACGATGATAATCCCGGGCACGACGCTTATCATAACGCAGTATCAGCTCGCCACCTTCCTCAAGCTCACGAACAAGCTCTTCGGCCTCGTGCCATTTTACGTCGCATGGGTCATTCCGTTCTCGACCTTCATGATAAAGGGATATATCGAGAGCATCCCGCGCGACTATGACGAGGCGGTGTATATGGACGGCGGGAGCGTGTTCACGGTGTTCTTCAAGGTCATCTGCCCGCTCGCGAGCCCGGCCATAGCCTCGGTGAGCATCTTCAACTTCCTGACCGCTTGGGAGGAGTTCCCTTGGGCAATGACGGTCATCAACGACAACGCCAAGCGCACGCTGCCCATAGCTATCTCCGGCTTCTTCGGTCAGCACCAGTTCACGCAGTGGGGCTACGTCTTCGCCATGAGCGTCGCGAGCCTCGTGCCGGTGCTGATAGTGTTCATCTGCTGCCAGAAATACTTCGTCTCCGGCCTGCAGGCAGGAGGCATTAAGGGATAATTATAACGGGAGGTATAGTATGCATAGCAAAAAAACAAGCTTTAAAGCAACTAGTCTACTGTTGGCATTGCTCCTCTGTTTCTCGCTTATACTTACACCCGCATTTGCAACTACTTCAAATGTTTTTGGCTCCGTTCTGCCAGGTTCTGATATTGGAGAGAATTTTACTCCCACAGATGCAATGGCGGACTCGGATATTCAAGAGATCACAGATACAAGCAGTGTCCTTGATGAAAGCGACATCATTTATATGGTGCTTACGGACAGATTCTATGACGGAGACAGTTCCAATAATGGGACATTGAATCTGGAATACCGTCCGGGAGAACTGAAATATACCCAGGGAGGTGACTGGAAGGGTCTCACTGAGAAACTCGATTATATAAAAAATCTTGGGATGACAGCCATCTGGATCTCTCCGCCATCGGAAAATGAACTGCTGAGCAGGGATGGCAGTGAGTCGGGATATCACGGTTACTTCACTCATGACTATAATTCCGCAGATCCCCACTTCGGCACCAAGCAGGAGCTCGTCAATCTTGTAAATACGGCACATGAGAAGGGACTAAAAATTATTCTGGATGTGGTTCCGAATCACTCGGCAGACTATTTTGCCGGAACAAGTACTACATACAGCTCTGCCGACTATCAGCCAGCGGCTCCGTTTAATAATCCTGACTGGTATCATCACTATGGTGATATTACGGATTGGAACAACGAATTCCAGGTCTTGAATTACGATTTGGGTGGTCTGGATGACTTGAATCAGGACAATCCCGATGCCAGGCAGGCCATAAAGGATGCGTACAAGGACTGGATCACTCTTACCGGTGCGGATGGAATCAGAGTTGACGCAGCTCGCTCTATACCCAAAGATTTTCTTAAGGAGTTCGAGGAGTATGTAGGAGTTCCAACATTCGGAGAGATATTCGTTGGCGATGTAGACTATGTCAGCGCGTTTTCAGAGTATCAGTGGGGAGTCCTAGATTTCCCGCTGTTCTTCCAGGCCCGTGAAGTGTTTGCGCATGATGCCAGCTTTGAAACTGTAAAGGCAATTTTTGATCAGGATTATAAATATGAGAACGTAAACCATCTGATAACGTTCATAGATAATCATGACAGGGACAGATTCCTTTGCCTTGCTGATGACAATTATCAGAAACTAAGGCTGGCGCTTACGTTCCTGTTTACGGTGCGCGGTATACCTGATGTATATTACGGAACAGAACAGAACTGCTATGGCGGCGGCGTGCCGACCGAGTGGGCAGGTATTGCAAATAAAGAAAACCGTGAAATGATGCCGAGCTTTTCTGAAGATGGGATTAACTACAAATACATACAACGCCTGGCTGAGATACGGAAAGAGTACCAATGCCTGCAAACCGGAACGCAGCGCGAAATGTGGTGTGAGGCCAACATTTACGCCTACTCGCGCCGCGATGACTCTACGGGTCAGGAGATAATCACCGTCATTAACAATGGCACGAGCAATGAGACAAGGCAAATACCTATCAGGGCCGAGAGCAGTCTGACGGTTGGAACGATTCTCACCAATTTGCTTGACACATATGTGACCGCCCAAATCACTTCCGGTGGTGTTACGGGCAAGCAGATAGAACTTACTATCCCAGCCAAAACGGCATTTGTGTTTACCTCTGACTCCGTAGAATACTACACACCGACCGCCCGCACAGTTACCACCATAAGGGTGCATTATGATGTCGGATTGGGCAATACGATGTATTTGCGCGGCGACGAGTATCCGCTCACCTGGGATAGAGGCCGCAGCATGCTGAATATAGCTTCGGACTGTTGGATATATGAGAGCGAACGAATTCCTGCGGGCGAGACTTTCGAATTCAAACCCCTAATAAACAATGAGACATGGTCAACGGGCAATAACTTTGTCGGAACCGGCGGAACGACTATCGACATATATCCAACGTTCTAAGTGGCTAGCTTGCCCTTAGAAAGCAGAGTACAGAGGGCCCAGACCCTCAAAATGTGAGGAGCGCGGGGATGTCCCCGCGCTCCTTTTGTTTGTTGGGGCGGATGCACAAACCACGGATACTTCGCAACGGCGCGCCCGGGCGGGCGCTTATCTCTCGCCACGGGTGCGGCGGTTTTGCTCAGTATTGTCGTCGAGGAGTAAACTCTCGACGTTTTGCCGGTGAATCAGCAGCTCACGCTGCTCATCACGGAGGGCGCGGTACTCGGCATAGGCCGCACGCTTTTCTGCAACGAGAGCGTTGAACTCGGTGTTCAGGTCTTTGACCTTCGGCAGCTTTTTGAGACCGTGGTCGTTGAAGTACCGCTTAGCCTCGCGGTGCCGTGCTGTGTCAGCTTCGTGCTTTTTGTAGAACTCTCGTGAGTATCCGCTTGCCTTGTATTGTATGCGGTAAAAACTTCGCGTGTCCTTGCATAGCTGACTATTTGCTTCCGCAGCTGGGCGATCTCGTCTATACTTGCCTCAGCTGCCTTGATATCCTTTCTGATGTCAGCTATTTTTTCACTTGCAGCATCGGCACAGGCGATAAGCTTTGCGCAGCTGCTGATGCCATGCTCCTGCAAATACAGCAGCGTTTTGGCATTTGCTTGACATTGAACAGTTTTGCCAATCGCTCATAGCCCGCACCCTTTCCTTCAGCCAGTTTTGCCTCAATGCCTATGACTAGGCCTGTACATTCGCGCTTGCCGCGTGGAGAATGTGCTGCACCTCCGGCAATGACCGCCCGCAGCTCTGCCTCAGAATAGCCCTCGCCGAGCGAGCGGAGCCGTATGGCGTGCTGGCCGGCTCTGCGGAAAGTGACGTGCGCTCCGGCGCTGACTTCCCAGCCGGTTTGCCTCAGAAGGTAGAGCAGTTCGTCAAAGCCCTTTGGCTTTTCGGGAAGTGCAGTGCCGATGCCTGCTCGCAGGATGCCTCTATGAGATGCAGGCTTTTTCTCACTGAGCCACTTGTCGTAGGTCAAGTGCGTGTAGCGGTGCGGGTTTTGTATCACGGACTCTCCTTAATGTGGTCGAGCACGAACTCGACGTGGAAGCGGTTGAGCTTCAGCAGCCTTGAACGCACAACATCCGCGCTGCGGCTTTCGCCGCCAACGCGGATGTAGTCTTTTGAGGAACTCACAGCGTCTACGATCTGCTCCACAGCCTCGTCCACGCAGTCCTTGTCGTAGCCGTCCTCGCCGATAATGAGGTCGTACTCGATGTTTTCAAGGATTATCTCCCGCCACATCGCTTCGTCCTCGCTTCGCCTCGGGGCAGAGGAAGGAATTGAATGAGTTCTTGATTCATTTAGTTTTTTATTCTTGGGTTCTTGATTGAATTTAGTATTTAATTGCGGCGGGGTTTCCGTCCGGCGGTTTTATAGAGCGCGGTACCTCGTAGATGACGTGCTCTTTGTCTATGAACCGCTCATGCTCGTCACGCAGCTGCCGGCGCTCAAGGTAGCCGAGGCGCTCCAGCTCGTTGTGCCCGGTGGAGACATAGCTCTTGCCATGCGGCGAGATCGCGGTCAACCCCGCCAGCGTGTAGTCCCAGTCATCCCTCGGCGTGAGCATAGTCCCCAGCAGCCCCCGCCCCTTAAACGACAGCCGCATATCCCGGAACGGATAGTTCGGCATGAGGGTAAAGTCGCTGTTTTTATCAATGCGGAAGACCGCCATGTGTGACACCTCCAAAATAAAAGGCCCACAAGAAAAACTTGCGGGCTATCATATTGCCAGATAGAGGCAACGAATATATAATGATTAAAAACGTACTTTTAGAAAGGGGAATTAATATTAACTCGCATATACAGCTGCCAAAAGCAATACTCAAGCAGTTTAAAGAAAAAACAGGAAGGTTTTTTATCTGAACCTAGATTGTAACGAAATAGGTCTTGCAGGAGTTAGTGTGCTAGGAACGGAGAGAGACTATTATTCAGAAGAAATTGAAAAGCTGTTGAGCAAAGAAATTGAGAAGCCTATTTCAGATTTAGCACATAAAGTGACCGATTTCTTTGAGTCCGAAGACAGACAGTTAGTTTTAACTCTAGAGGAAGAGCAAATACTAAAGGACTATATGAGCTATTCTGTGATACGCAGCAAACTAATGCAAGCGATAGGTGAGCGCAGAAGTAATATAATACCTATGTTAAGTTACCAACAAAAGCATGATGTTTTAGTATACTTTTTAAAAAATAAAGCCAGAAATTCCGTATGCGTCCAGAGATTCGTCTTTGTCTGTGCTATATAATTGTACCGATGTCAGCTTTGTGGTTCCTCAAAACTGTTTTTATACAATAAAGAGTAGCGGCATGTTTTGTACAATTGCTCCAATTAGCCCCAAGATAGTACTTGCGTTGCTTCCGAACGGATACACAGGCAATATTGTAAACGGTGAAGAACTGCGCCTTGGGAAAATTAGCAATACAAAAGATATTATGAACTTTAACATTGCTGCTTTAACCATTGAGTATGTGATGAATAAAGGTTTCGTTGTGTCCGACAATTCAATGGTTTTGCGTGAATTGCAGCAATACATTGATGAACACTGGAGCGAACTTGATGCATTAAGGAAAGATGTAATTGATATTCTACATAAACAATAGATTAGCGTTTAACTTCGCGCTTTCTTCGTTTCTGCCACTGTTCCAGCAGCCTTATGATAGTCTCCTCCATGCGCTTTGTCGTGTAGCTGGCGGGAAAGTATTTACGGAGCGTGTCGCCTTTGATGGTGACGCGCTCCGCTTCTTTTTTCTCCTCGGTCATGATGGATCGCATGACCTCGGCGGTCAGCTCACCACGCTGGGAGAACTGCTTCAATCGCTGCGCCTGCGACAGCGACGGCGTGGCCTGTTCACTATCCATAGCGTCGATAAGGAGCCGCTGCTCACTTTCGGATAAGTACGACAACAATAGGCACGAGCACGCCGAAAGTCTTAACGCTTTCCGCTGTTTCACGCATGGATTCGTCATCGCGCACTTTGTACGGATGACAGGAGAAGTCCCTCAGACTGCTTATGGGGAGCTTTACGACAACGTCCGACTTGGAATCACTTTTTGCTGACATAATACCTCCTAAAATGACAGCACCGGATGCAAACATGACGAGGGTACTGTGTTTGCATCCGATGGTGAAAATGCGTTATGTGACCCGCTTGGCAGCCGCGTGAGATACAGGGAGCGGGGCAGGGGAGAGACGAAAAATGCCTCAAGAACAATCCCGGCCCGCTTGAGAAAGCGTTCGGTTCGCATCCGAGAGGCCGAGAGTTCGAGTCTCTTCAGGTCCACCACAAAGACGGCAAGCGTTTTAAACTTGCCGTCTTTGCTTTTTGTTTATTAAATCCTGTGGGGTTTAGCCGTGGAGCGAGAGGCCGTTTATTGCGGAGGTGGCTTCGACCCAGGCGCCGGAAGCGTCCTCTATTTCAAACAGCTCGCGCACCTTGAGGTAGTGCTGCGCGCCGGAGGTGTCCTCCGCCAGGGCACAGGAGCCGTGCGCGCCCTCGCCGGCGTCCCAGCTGCCACCCTCGCCATAGATCGAGAGCAACGTGCCCGCCTTGATGACGTGCTGCTCGGCGCCGTCATCGGGCGCGTCGTAGGCGTAGATGTCAATGAACGTTTCCTTGTCCGCAGTCTTGTATCGCTCGTCGGTGTAGAAGTCCTGCTCCACGAGCTCAAGCCCGCTGTCCGTGAGGACGTAGTCCGCCGAGAAGGCCCAGTTTTGCAGTACACCGCTCAAAATCGAGGCGCTGACGCTGCCGTCGCCGTTTACCGTCACGGGAAAATAAACCGTGTCCCCGATGAGCCCGGGAACCCGGCCAAGGTAGACGGCCACCTCGCCGTCGAAGCGGATGAAATTCGTGTAGTAGTCCGCGCTTTGTCCGTCCTCCGGCACGGCGAGTTCGATATAACCGTCGGCGGTGTCGAGGTCAACTGCGGCGCACTCAGCGTGGACGTTGGTGGCGTTGAAGCCCTGCTCAGCAAGGCTCTTGTCCAAGGAAACGCCGTCGACGCTCAGGCGGCACCGGCTGCCGGGCGCGCCCTCGCGCGAGATTGCGCTGTACTCGACCGTTTCCTCTTGCCCGTCGCCGTCCAAGTCCGCAGACAGACTCTGGGTGCTGAGCAGTTCTTCCCCGGAAACTGTAGCCTCTCCGCAGGCCGAAAGCAACAGGGCGGCACATAGAATATACACCAGAGCACGACATTTTGCATGCATCGTTTCGCCTCCTTTTGATGTGATAAAGCACGATTATAAATTTTGGAAGTGTCTATAAAGACTTTAAACCTGGCCACTCCCAATGTCAAGGAAATGGATCATGACTGAGCCACATGTGTAGCGCCCCGCTTCCGTCATCGGACTGAGGCGGGTCTTGACACGGATGGAGGTCTTGATGCTCTCGCCGGAGGCCTGCCAGTAGCGGATGTAGTTCATCAGCTTGTCAACGTGCATGTCAAATCTCTGGCGTCGCGATCTCGGGCCGGGACTATGCTCCAGCCGTGAGCCACCGCAAATTCGCGGAAGCACTGCTTTTGCATGGGTATGTCATCCTTTTTGACCTGACCGAGAGTGGAGACGCGGTAAAGGCAATAGACGCGCTTGACGGAAAAGTAAGTATTGTAGTTGTTCATCAACGCTTCATTTTGATGTGTCTGATCTTTGCCGTCTGTCCGCAATATGTGATTTTAAAGGTGCATTCGTAGACGAAGACTCATGTCCCTCCAATTATCAGCGACAAGCCCGGTGGAAAACAGACACCCGATTTCAAAAATACTCATACAATAGTTTTGACTGTGTTTTTAACCCGCGTAAAATACTATAATATATACGCCTGAAAGCAGCTCTCTCAGAGCTGGTTGTTTCATTAGGCGTCATACCGAGCCACAATTGTGAGTAGTACGTGGAGATTGATTTTCGAGCAGTGATTACACTGACCTGAGCAGCTGTTTACAAAGTAGCTTTTGTTCCAAGACCTACCCAAGTGTTGGCGAAGGCTTTGACATAGCCTATTCAACCACAATGCCGCAATTGAGAGAAGCTCAGATTATTTCGATGGAGCTGACGCCTATACGTTTTCTGAGCCCTTCGTCAGTCACTTCCGCAGAAATATCTGCATTGTACGTTTCAGGTTAATGCTTTCTAAGATTCAGCTTTTGCAACATGTGTTTCCGACTTAATTCAGGATTTGTATGCGGTTAATCAAATGCAGGGGGACAACAGTCTTAACAAAACCAACAGGCTTTAGGAGAACCTATGTTTTTGTAGTGGTTATAAGAAAACCTTGCCTAAAATAATGGTGCGGATAATCGCTGTGTTATCCGCACCATTATTTTTAAGTGACGTGGATCTGTCACATATTAATAGTCGCTTTTATAAACAAGCTTGTAGATACCCGGGCTGCAAGTTTCATATACAGCTTCGAGATCCTCATCCACCCATTCTATGAGAAAGCTTGCATTGAAGCGGACGCAGGTTCCGCAAGAGGCGGAGAGCTTCCGCGGCACGGGCGCCATGGCTGCGCTCTCGCCGAGCTTCTTGAGCCGCCGCTCGAAGCGCAGCGCCCCGAGGTGGGTGTGGAAGGTCGCGATGCGCTCCATCACTCGATGGTGATCTCGAACTCGCCGTCCACTTCCTTATAGCTGGTCTTGTAGCCCGCGTTGGAGGCGAAGCGGCAGATGTTCTGCAGCGGTATCTCGCTCTCGGCGAGCACGACGAGCGGGGTGCCCTTTTCAAGGGCCCTCTTGGTCATGAGTACTGGTTCCGGGCAGGAAAAGCCCCTGGTGTCTATCTTGTTCATAACTCACGCCTCCACTTTCTTGGTATTCATCGCCGCAACGACGGAGACGACCACTATGCCGATGACGACGGCGATCTTGCCGTTGAGGGTCGGGCCGTCGCCGGAGGAGGCGAGGCCGAAGTTGTGGCAGAAGGCCGCGCCGACGAACATGCCGAGGACGGCGACGGCGCTGTCGCTGTTGCCGCTGCCGGCGAGGATGAGCTGGCGCAGCGGGCAGCCGCCGAGCAGGACGGAGGCAAAGCCTACGAGAGCCATGCCGAGGAAGTTCCATAGGAAATCGGTGTGGGCGACAGGCTGTCCGGCGAAGCCGAGGTTGAACTTGTTGAGGATGATGTTGCCGACGAGGACGGCGACGAATATGGAGACGAAGCCGATGAGCAGGTGGAAATCCTTCAGCAGGATGGCGTCGCGGATGCCTCCGGCCATGCAGAGCCTGGAGCGCTGGGCCAGCGCGCCGACGACGAGCCCGGCTATGAGCGCCGCGGCGATGGGGGCGCGCATGGAGCCGGGGCCCTCGGTTGAGAAGAAGATGAAGGCGGGCGCCGCTATGACGAGCACGAGCAGCGCGACGCTGATAACGGGCATCGCCACGCCCTCGAGCACGGGCTGGGGGTTGTTGCGGCGGAGGGTGAAGCCCCTCTTGAGGAAGATGGTGCCGACCCAGATGCCGACGGCGAAGCCGACCAGGCCGAGGATGGCGTTGAGGTCGCCGCCGCCGAGGCGGATGACCATGCGCAGCGGGCAGCCCAGGAACATCAGCGCGCCGACCATGACAAAGAAGCCCAGCACGAAGCGGGTCACGGGCGAGGAGCCGCCGCGGACCTTGAACTCCCTGGCGCCGAGGCTCATTATCATCGCGCCCAGCACGAGGCCGATTATCTCGGGACGTATGTACTGCACTATGCCCGCGCGGTGCAGGCCGACCGCGCCGGCGATGTCGCGCAGGAAGCAGGCTATGCAGAAGCCCATGTTCCCCGGGTTGCCCAGCGCGACGAGGACCACCGAGGCTATGCCGACCACAAGGCCGGTTATTATCACCCAGAGATGCTTTTTGACGGTTGTCATACAATTTTCCTCCAGATTCTCTTTTTTTATCGAATCTGCGCGGCGGAAAACATCAGCCTTTTCCGCCATGCCGTTTCCGATATATAAAGCGCCCTGCAAAGCTCAGCCCCTTTGAAGGGAGCCCATAGACCAACGGCTCACTGCTTTTTCAAGAGAACGCGTCTGTCTCCGATGAGCTTGGTTATCTTCTTGTCGTCAAAGTTTTCGAGGTACATAACAGCGTATTTGCGCGAGACGCCCAGCCGGGTGCGGTAGTTGCCGAGGGTTATGAAGTCGCCCTCGTGGAACATGTCCAGCATGACGTTATAGGCGCGCTTGTAGACGCTGTAATGCACGGCGGTGCCGGTGTTGAGCGGGATGAGCGTGCCGTCCTGCACCATGCGGGCGAACACCTGCTTGAAGAGCCGGAGGTCGTTCCTGAAGCGCTCCTGCAGCTCCGCGTTGGACGGCGGCTCTAGCGCGGCCTCGAGATATATGCTCTCCAGCTTGTCGTGCATGGCCGTCTGCTCCGAGGAGAAGCCGGAGCTGAACTCCGCAAGGGCGGCGACGCTGCCGTTGAAGCGGAGTTTTTCCTGCTTTATGAAGTGCTCCAGTATGGCGTTGGCGGCCCTGGTGGAGGAGGAGAAGACGCGCTCGCGCAGCTCTCCGAGGTTCATGCCGTCGGCAAGGGACTGCTCCTGGTGGAAGCGGCGCAGCAGCTCTTCTATCCTCTGCCACACGTCGTCCAGCCTGCGGGCGGATATGAGCCCGCCGCTTATGTTCACGACCTTGTCAGACTGGGTGAGTTCCTTCACAGCGGCGCGCACCTCGGAGGCGGAGAGGCCGCTGACATTGGCCAGCTCGCTCTCCTTTATGAGCGTGCAGCCCGCGTCGTCTATCATCTGCATGATGCGCGCGAGCGGCCGCCCGCTGAGGCGGTCCAGCCTCTCGAGCACGGCGGGGTCGTTGCGCTTGAGGCGCGGCGATTCCATGTCCAGTATCACGCCGCCGCCGATGGTGGTCATGGGGGAGAAGAAGCGGATGATGAACTTGTCCAGGTTCCTCGCCGTCAGCTTTTCCTCGAACATGATGAGCGCGTAGCCCTTCTGCCCCGGCTTGAGCACGTTGCAGGAGAGCAGGCGCACCCGGCCCACCAGCTCCTGCGTGCCCTGATAAAAGTGGACCAGGGAGGCGTTTTTCACGCTGTATGGGGAGTCCTTGGTGAGCTGGATGGAGGCGGCGATGCGGTATGTGAGCTGCATGGAGTACGGCTTGGCTATGGTGCAGCCGCGCATGAGCTCCTTCTTCTCCACGCCGCCGAGGTTTATGGCCACGCGCATGCCGGCGCTCACGCGCTCTTGCCTGACGTCGTGGTTTTGCAGCTCGCGCACGCGGGCGAGCTTTTCCAGGGGATAGATCTCTACGCTCTCGCCGGTCTCTATCTTGCCGTCCACCAGCGTGCCGGTCACAACGGTGCCGAAGCCCTTGATGGAGAACACGCGGTCGACGGGCAGGCGAAAGGGCCTGTCGGTCGGGCGCTCGTCCGCGTCGCGCACCAGCTCCACGATCATCTGTTTGAGCTCGTCTATGCCCTCCATCGTGTAGGCGGAGACTGCGATCATCGGCGCGTCCTCCAGAAAGCTGCCCTTAACATGCTCGCGGATGTCGTCCTTGACGACCTCGAGCCACTCCTCGTCCACCATGTCCTTCTTGGTCACGACAATTATGCCCTTCTTGACGCCGAGCATGGTGAGGATCTCAAGGTGCTCCTTCGTCTGCGGCATGAAGCCCTCGTCCGCGGCGACCACGAGCAACACCACATCTATACCCGTCGCGCCGACGAGCATGTTCTTTATCAGCTTCTCGTGGCCGGGGACGTCTATGATGCTGGCGGTCTGGCCGTTGGGCAGAGTGAGCTGCGCAAAGCCTATCTCTATCGTGATGCCGCGCCGCTGCTCCTCCTTCAGCCGGTCGGTGTCCACGCCGGTGAGCGCCTTTGTGAGGCAGGTCTTGCCGTGGTCGACGTGGCCCGCAGTGCCTATTATTATGTGCTTCATTTTTCCTTCCCCCACAGTTCGCCGACGGCCAGAGCCAACTCCTCGCCGTCGCGCTCGAACAGTGTCCGCACGGAGAACAACACCCCGTCGCGGTTCACCCTCGCGATGATGGGTACGCTTCGCGCACGCAGCCGCGCCTCGGCCTCCTCCACGGAGAGGCCGGGGAAGTCCACAGCCACGGCCCAGCCGGGCAGTGTGACGCCCGGCAGAGAGCCGCCGCCCGCCTCGTCGCCCACCTCCACGAGCCTGGACTCGCAGCCGGGCACGCGCGCCGCTATGAGCTGCCTGAGCGCTTCCGCCCGCTCGCGGCACTCCTCCGCCTTCATGGACAGCATCCTCAGCGAGGGCAGCTTTTCGGCAGCGAGCTGTGAGTCGCGGCAGTATTGTAGGCAGATCTCCAGCGCCGCAAGCGAGAGCTTGTCTATCCTCAGCATGCGGGTGAGCTGGTTTTTCTTTATGCGCTCGATGCACTCGCGCCGGCCGAGGAGTATGCCTCCCTGGGCTGTGCCCAGCAGCTTGTCTGCGGAGAAGCAGACTATGTCCGCCCCGTCGCGCAGGCTGCTCCACACAGCGTGGCCGTCGTGCAGGCCCAGCGCCTCGGCGGGGAACATGAATCCGGAGCCCAGATCGTGCATCAGCAGCCCGCCGCGCTCGTGGGCTATCTGCGCCAGCTCGCGGACGGACACCTCCTCGGTGAAGCCGAGCATGACGAAGTTGCTGGTGTGCACTTTCAGGAGCATCCCGGCGCCGTAGTCGTCCATGGCGCTTATGTAGTCGCGCGGGTGGGTCTTGTTCGTCGTGCCGACCTCGAGCAGTTCCGCGCCGCTCTCGCGCATTATCTCCGGCACGCGGAAGGAGCCGCCGATCTCGACCAGCTCGCCGCGCGAGACGGCCACGCCCCGGCCCTTCGCCAGGGTGTTCAGCGCCAGGAATACCGCGCCGGCGTTGTTGTTCACTACCATAGCGGCCTCCGCGCCTGTGAGCTCGCACAGCAGCTTTTCAACGTGGGCGTAACGGCTGCCGCGGCTGCCCGCGGCCAGGTCGTATTCGAGGTTGCAGTAGCCCTGCGCGACGGCGGCGACATGCGCGGCCGCCTCCTCGCCGAGCGGAGCGCGGCCCAGGTTCGTGTGCAGCACGACGCCCGTGGCGTTTATCACTCGCCTGAGGCTGTACAGCCCGCCGTGCTCCAGACTGGAGAGCACCGCGGCCTCGATGCTCTGCGTGTCCGGCATCTCCGTGAGCGCGCCGGACATGGCCGCGTCGCGCAGCGCGTCGAGCTGGGATTGCACCGCGGCCTTTACCAGGGCGCGCGAATAGCGCTCCCCGGCCTCGCGCAGCGCGGGGCGGGAGAGCATAAGGTCGGTTTTGGGTATTTGTCGGAGAAGTTCGCTGGACATATGCAGCACCTCGTTATCAGGATACAGAAAAGGCAGGAGACATGCTGTAAAAACACATCTCCTGCCTGTCTTGGCGAGAGTAGGTGGGAATCGAACCCACCCGAGCAGGCTGCTGCTCATACTGGTTTTGAAGACCAGAGGGCACACCAGTTACCCTTCTACTCCCATATGGCCTCTTGTGGTCGCCGGGTTCCGGTTTTCTGCGGGCAAATATATTATAACTGCGATTAGTTAAAAAGTCAACCGGAACCTCGGCAATCTTTTGCAGGGGGCTGTGTCTTGACTTGGTTTGCCGCGCGCCGCGGCATCTTCAGTTTTGCTGCTACTCCGCCCTGACATATGCACAGTCGTAGGGGCGGAACTCGCCGATGAGCGCGGAGACGACGCCGAAGTCCCTCAGACGCCGCAGAAGGCTCTCCGCGTCGCGCGCGGCGACGGCGAACATCAGCCCACCCGAAGTCTGCGGGTCGAACATGATGTCGGCGAGCTCGGTGGATATGCCGTCAAGGGCGGTCCGGCCACCGAAGTGGCCGCGGTTGCGATAGGCGCCTGCGGGGATCAGGCCCATACGGGCCATCTCCACGGTCTTGGGGAGGATGGGCAGGCTGGAGGTATCCACCACGGCGGTCAGGCCGCAGCCCTCCGCTATCTCGCAGAGGTGGCCCGCCAGGCCGAAGCCGGTTATGTCCGTGCAGGAGTGCACGTCCAACCCCTGGGCGGCCTCGGCAGCCCTGCGGTTGAGTGTGCGCATGCTGTCCGTCGCGGGGACGAGCTCTGCGTCGGTGAGCATCCCGCCCTTGTGGGCCGTCGTGAGTATGCCGGTGCCAAGGGCTTTGGTCATGATGAGCGCGTCGCCCTCGCGGGCGGAGCTGTTGGAGAGGATGTGCCTAGGGTCGACCACGCCGTTCACGCACAGGCCGTATTTCGGCTCGTTGTCGGTTATGGAGTGACCTCCGGCTATGGAGCAGCCGGCCTCGATGGCCTTGTCCGCGCCGCCGGCGAGTATCTCGCCCGCCACCTCCAGACTGAGGCAGTTCGGGAAGCACAGCAGGTTCATGGCGTGGGTCGGCCTGCCGCCCATGGCGTATATGTCCGAGAGCGCGTTGGCCGCCGCTATCTGGCCGAAGAGGAAGGGGTCGTCCACCATCGGCGGGAAGAAGTCGACCGTCTGCACGATGGCGACGTCGTCCGTTATCTTGTACACGCAGGCGTCGTCGGATGTGTCGAAGCCTATGAGCAGGTTCGGGTCGGGCAGTCTGGGTATGTCGCGCAGCACCTGCGCGAGAGCTCCGGGCGGGAGCTTGGCCGCTCACCCTGCCGCGGTGACCATCTGCGTCAGCTTTACCTTCTTCGTCTCCATCGTACACACCCCCTTCCGGAGCCTGTTTGCCGCCCGTGTCAGGCCAGAGCACGGACGGCGCTGACAGCGTAGTCTACCTCCTCGGCGGTAGTGGCCCAGCCGAAGGAGAAGCGCACCGTCCCCTGCGGGAAGGTGCCGAGAGTTTTGTGCGCGTTGGGCGCGCAGTGCAGGCCACAGCGCGTCATGATGCCGTAGTCGCGCTCGAGCCGGTAGGCGATCTCGCCGTTGTCGCGCCCGGTGAAGTCCAGCGAGACTACGCCGACCTGTTCGTCGGCATTTGCCGGACCGGCGACGCGGACATTCACCCCGCGCAGGCCGTCGAGGAACTGCGCCGTACAGCGCCTGTCGTGGGCCTCGAGCGCCGGAACGCCGCGCTCGAGTATGAAGCCCAGCGCCGCATTCAGGCCGATGATGCCCGGTATGTTCACGGTGCCGGACTCGAACCGGTCGGGCATGAACGCGGGCTGCTCCTCGCTGTCCGAGGCGCTGCCCGTGCCGCCCGTGACGAGCGGCGTCAGCCGGGAGGCGAAGTCCCGGTCCAGCAGCAGCGCGCCTATGCCCTGCGGGCCGAGCAGGCCCTTGTGCCCCGGCACGGCGAGCGCCGCGAGATGCAGCGCCGCAAAGTCGACTGTCCTGTGCCCGGCGGTCTGCGCCGCATCCACGGCCAGCGGCAAGCCGCGCTCATGGCACAGCTCGGAGAGCTCCTCGAGCGGGAAGATGGTGCCGCTGACGTTGGAGGCGTGGCTCACGAGCACCAGCCTGGTGTTCGGCCTGAGCAGAGGCAGCATATCCTTCGCCCGGGTGCGCCCGGCGCTGTCCGCCGGTATGCGGGAAAACTCCACGCCATGCGCGGCGAGGTCCGTCAGCGGGCGCATGACGGCGTTGTGCTCCATGCTGCTGACGACGACGTGGTCGCCCGGGCGCAGAAATCCGCGCAGTATCTGATTCAGACCATAGGTCTGGCCGGGCGTGAACACCACCTCGGTCACGCTGCCGGGGAAGGAGAACAGCTCTGCCAGATGCTCCCGGCACTCGAGCACGGCGGCCTCGGCGCCCGAGGCGCGCTCATAGGTACCGCGGTTGATGTTGGCACCGTTTTCCGTGATGTAATCGGCCACGATCTCGCCAACGCAGGGAGCCTTGGGATAGCTGGTCGCGCCGTTGTCGAGATAGCAGAACCTCATCTGTGCCGCACTCCTTCCCTTAAATATTATGTCAACCTACGTAGCCCGCGACCTGGAGCAACTCCAGCGCCCTAGCGCGGTTGGCCTCGCTCATCATGACGAGTGGGCCGGTGCAGCCCATGCCAGACTCGGCGTAGATGCCTGCCTTCCAGAGCACCTTGACGGCGTCCTCGAGGTCCATGACCTCAATGCCGGGGATGCTGGCGGTGCAGACCTCGGCGGGAGGGGCCTTGACCTCCTCGGCCTCGGCGGGCTTTGATGAGGCGCGGCGCGCCTCGAGTATCTTCGAGAGCCCGGCCTTTTCAGCCTTGGCAAATTCGGCCCTGGCCACGTCGAACACCTTGCCGCGCACGAGCCGGGCCGCAAACTCCAGCGCGTTGGCTATGAGCGGGGCGCCGGAAGCGCGGGAGATGATGAGCACCAGCTTCTCGTAGTCGGGGCCGATGCCGGGGCCGTAGCCGTAGCCGGTGGTCTCGTAGCTGCCGCCGCTGTTGAAGGCGGCGAGCATCTTTATGAGCACGTTGCCGGTGAGTGAATCCATGACCATGACGTCGGGCGTGCCCTCGAGCACGTCGTTGCCGCGCATCACGGCGCCGCCGTCGGCTCGGGCGGAGCTGGCCCATTTGAAGTCGTAGCCGCCCTCGCGCAGCTGGTTGAGCGCTATCTCGGCCTGGCGCGCGCCGTCAACATTTAGAATGCCGACGGTGGGCTCGGCGATGCCGCAGGCCTTGGCGGTGATGATGCCGTAGACGGCGTTCTTTATCATGCCCTCGATGCGGTCGCCGCTGGAGGTGCCGGTGGTGTTGGCGATGAAAATCTCGCGGCCCTTAGCGGGAGTGACGGCGCGGCCGACGGTGGAGACGCCGATGGGGAAGGGGTAGTGCATCGTCACGGCGCCGTCCACGGCGCCGGTGTCGAGCAGCTCGTCCATCTTCCCGTGGCCCTCGTCCTCGCTCGCGACGTGCACCGTGGTGACGCCCTCGGCCTCGAGCGTGCCGATGTAGTAGACGTCGACGCCGCGCTTGGAGGCCGCGACGGCGGCGGCCATGGCGTTGGCCTCGCCGTGCTCGCTGCCCATGCCGGTCAGGGCTATCCTGGGCTTCGCGCCGTAGGAGCCGCTCTCCAGGCCTTCGGCCATCTCGAGGAAGGCCTTGGCTATGGTCTTTTCAATACTACTCATGCTCGCGCCTCCTCACTCGGCCTGGGCCATGAGCGTGGCTGCGAACTCCTTCATAGCTTTCGCTATCATGCCCTTGACCTCGTCCTCGCTGACTCCGGCGGCTGTGGCGCTCTCGGCGCTCGTGTTGGCCTGGATGACGAAGGATACGCCGTCGAAGAGGTTGGTCATGCGGCCGAGAAAGAGCGAGCCCTTGCCGATTATCATGGCGCGCTTGATCTTGCCGGACATGATGTCCTCGCGGGCGAAGCCGATGTAGGGCACGCCGGAGGGTATGTGGCCCTGAGTGGGTGCCCAGCCGGTGAGGCCGTGCTCGGCGAGGAAGGCGGGCATGGCGCTCTTTTCGATGTCGCCGCGCTTTACGGCGAGGGCGGCTATCATCTTATAGTTGGACAGCGGCACATCGCCGGCGCCGGCGGGCTTAGTGATGTCCGGGTTCTGCATCTCGGGGGAGAACTTATCGACGTCCGTGACCTTGAGCCCGACGCGGTCGAGCGGGTCGGTGACGAGGGAGCTTATGACGTTCTGAGGGGCGGAGCCGGTGCCGACGGTGTGGCGGCCAAGGATCTCAAGGTTTATCTCAGGGCTGACGCCGTCGTTGGCGGAGACGATGACGGCGAAGCCGCCGATCATGTCCTCGAGCGCGGGCAGGCCCTTTTTGACGTGGTCCTTGCCGTTCATGCCGAGCTTTGCGGTGCAACCGCCGGCGGTGACGGCGACGGTGCGGTAGGCTCCGGACTCCACGAGGGCCGCCGCCTCCACGAGCGCGTGGGACGGACCGGCGCAGAAGCCGCGGGTGTCGGAGCCGGAGGCGGAGCTCAGTCCGGCGATCTCGGCCGCGGCCTTGGCAAAGTTGCCGCCGCCGCGCTGGTTCATGTCGCCGCAGGCCTCCTCGCAGCAGTCAATGACGTATTCTATGTCCGCGCGCTCGACGCCGGAGTTCTGCACGGCGGAGACGAGGGCCAGGACGGAGGACGCCTTGGAGACGATGTTCTCGAGCATGACGTGGGCGGAGAGGTTGGCGTCTATGTCGTGGGCGCGCTTGACGCAGCCGACGAGCTTGCTGCCGTCGTAGAGGCCCTCGGCGTGCTCGTCGTTTACAAAGTGCTCTATCTCGGAGAGCTCATAGCCCTCGTGGATGCGCGCGACGATGCTCTCATCTATAGCGCGGTTGGCGGCGAAGCCGGCCTTGTGTGCGGCGACGAAGCCGCGCTCGAGGTGGACGAGGTCGAACACGTCGCAGGCCTGCATGAGCAGCAGGAACTCCTCCTGGGGCATTATCTGGCCGAACTTGCCGTAGCGGTCGGTGACGTCGCAGGTCTTGTCGTACCAGGGCTGGGGCAGCGCGGCGAGCTCGTCTGGGGTCTTGTTGCCGATGTAGACCTGGTTCGGCCAGTAGCTCAGGGCCTGCTCATAGCTCCTTATGTGCGACGGCAGCTCCTTGAGGTATTCACTGTCGGGGTTTACGATGAGCTCGGTGGTCTGCGTGGTGCCGTTGTGCAAAACCATGTCGGGGGTGTGCACCAATATGTAGCCTGCGCCTTTGATAACACTTTTCATGGCAGATATTCCTCCATAGAGATTATTCAGGGCTGACAGCCATGGGTCAGTGCAAAGGGCCGGGCCCTTCGCATTCATACATGGCTGCCATGCGGCGGATACCCAAAAAGGACGGCGGCAGCACCGCCGCCCTTTTTGGACGTTTCGCTTTTTATTTGCCCAGGTACTTGCAGTATTGGCTGCGGATGCTCTCCATCTCCTTGCAGATGTCGTCAACATCCAGGACCATTTCCATCATGCTGATCTGCTCGTCATAGGTCGCTTCGTCAAACTCTGCCTTTACCTCGGGTTCGCAGACATGATAAACCGTGAGTCCCAACGAGACTCCTGTCAACGGACCGGCGTAAGTCGGGTCACCAGCGGTGACCGTCTCAGCCGCGAGGCCGGAAGCTTCGCCTTCAGCAGCGCCTAGGAGAACGACGACGTTCTCCGGGCTGTACTGTTTGGCAAACTCCAGGACACGCTTCTGGTTTTCCAGGTCCATTGCACCGGCGGCAGTTCACACGAAGCACTCCGTAGAGGCATATACGACCTCTGCGCCAGCGGTCAGCGCGCACGCTTCGATGGCGGGGCCGGGGATACCGTCGCGGTCGCCGATGATGATCACTTTCTTGCCGGACAAAATGCTCATATTTATTACCTCCTTTTCTCAGAATTATAAAAAGCCGTGAGGCCTTTTACCGTGGTTGGCGGCTCAGATGTGGCGCTTTATCATCTCGAGGATGGAGTCGCTCGTGGCGTCATCCTTCACGACGGAGTCAATCATCTTGCCGTTTTCGTATATCGCCATGACAGGCAGGCCGAGTATCTTCTGGCTGATGGCCAGGCGGCGGGCCTTGGTGGTGTTGAGGGAGCAGAACTTCAGCTTGTCGCCGTACTCCTCGGCGTACTGGTGCACATAGGGCATGAGCGCCGCGCAGGGCACGCAGCCATCGCCGTAGAAGTCTACGAAGACCTTGCCCTCGGCGTTGAGGACTTCCTGCTCGAAGTTGTCTTTAGTGAGATCCAACATCGCTATCTTCTCCTTTGATGAAATAGTTGGTATTGGGTAAGCTCAGAGCTTGAGCGAGGAGACGTATTTCCCACACTGCATGGCGGCGATGGCGCCGTCCGCGCAGGCGGTGACGACCTGGCGCAGCGGGGTCACGCGCACGTCGCCCGCGGCGTAGACGCCGGGGACGTTGGTCTCCATCTTCTCGTTGGTGATTATGTAGCCGCCCTTCATGTCGAGGATGCTCTCGAACATGCCGGTGGTCTTTTTGCCCGTGAAGCCGAAGAGGCCGAAGAAGCCGTCCTCCTCGTCGGCCTTGAGCGTGGTCAGCTCGCCGGTCTTCACGTTGCGTATGACTATCTCGCTGAGCAGCTCGTCGCCGCCAAGGTCGTCGACCTCCACGTTGAGCATGACGTTTATGTTCGGCGTCGCCTCGAGCTCGGCCTTCATGGCCGGGGTGACGTTCAGCTCCGAGCCCTTGTGCAGCATGGTGAGCTTCCTGGCGTACTTGGCGAGGTAGAGCGACTCTTCCGCCGCTATGCCGTTGCCGCCCACGACGTAGATCTCGAAGCCCTCAAAGAAGTTGGCGTCGCACACCGCGCAGTAGCTGACGCCCTTACCGACATACTTGGCCTCGTTCTTGCAGCCGATGGAGCGGGTCATCGCGCCGGTGCAGACGATGACGGACTTGCCGAGATACTCGCCCTTGCCGCCGATGAGCTTCTTTATCGGGCCGCCGAAGTCCACAGCGCTTATCGTGTCGCTGACGCGCTCGCAGCCGAACTTTTTGCACTGCGCGGTCATGGGCGCCACAAGCTCCTGGCCGCTCATGCCGTCGACCTTCGGCTGGCCGGGGTAGTTCTCGATGTCGTGGGTGATGGCGATCTGGCCGCCGTCGATGCCCTTTTCGATTATGAGCACGGACAGCTTGGAACGGCCCGCATACAGCCCCGCGGCAAGTCCGCCGGGCCCGCCGCCGAGGATCAGTACGTCGTAGATCTTGGTGTCCATTTATACTTCTCCTTTATCTTCGTATTATGGCTCTGCAACATTTGATAATCGCGATTACTAATTTCGACTAGCATTATATTGCCCTTACTATGATTTGTCAATATGAAAACAAAGATTTCCGACAAAACCTCTCAGGGGGAATCAAAATGGCCGGAAACTGCGTGAACAGTTTCCGGCCAAGAGTGGTGTGCCACGCAGCTTTACTTCAGCTTCAGGAGCAAATGGAGGACGTGGATGAACTTTTCCGTGAGCTCTGGCCCAAGGGCGTCGTCGTCGGGCCGGGCGCAGCGCTCTTCCAGGAGCTTGCGGAAATAGCATATGGACATGTCGTTTATCATGTCCGTATGCTCGCGGCTGACGAGCCCCGCGTCGGCGAGCGGCGCGATGACGACATCGCAGCGCTGCTTGAGCGAGCCGCCCTTGAGCATGTCGTATATGCTTCCGGAGATGTCGGCCAGCTGCTCGGGATAGAGTTCATAGTACTTGTCGATGGTGTCCTCGAGAGGGATCTTGTTTTTTGTGAAGAAAAGGCGATAAAACACTTGCGGATAGGTAAAGGCGTATTTGCAGAAGAGCCCCCAGGTGTGCATATATGCGGCCAGCGGCTCCTTCATGAGGGACATATCGGCCGCGAGGGCGCGGCAGTACTGCTCGAGAAAGCTGACCGACGCGAGATTGATGAGCTCGTCTACGTTTTTGAAGTAGAGATATATCGTGGCACTGTTATAGTACAACAGGGAGGCTATCTTTCGGATGGAGACATGCTCTATACCCTCAGTGGACATGATCTCCCTGGTCGCCTGGATAAAGGCTGTCAAGGTTTTCCGGCAATCGCCTTCGCTGTTCCTGGCTCTGCCCATATTGCAAACCCTCCGACGGTTCAAGGATCATAGTTTGACTGTTCCCCGCCTGGTGTGCCTTGTAATATATGATTTCTACTCTTGCGTGATATGGGAAGTATCACACAACGGGCGTCGCCAGCCAGCGGCGCCCGTCTGTATATGTGAGAGGACAAGCTCCAACAGGGAGGGAATTTCGACCGGATCAGAGCCTCCTCAAGTTTTCACTTTGAACACTGTCTGCTCTGTGACCGGAGTTGCGAGCGCCTTAAGCGCAACGCCGACCCGGTAGTAACGCAGCTTCCACTGCTCCTCCTTGGGCGTGTTGGGATCTCCAAGGGGATAGGGAATAGAGATGGTGGGCACGATCCTGTTCGCGCCGACCGTGATCGAGACAGGCACAAGGTTGCACATGTGCACGACAGGATAACCGGCCTTCTCGAACTCTTTGACCATCGTTGCGCCGCAACGAGTGCAGGTCCCTCATGTAGAGCCCATGATGATGGCGTCTACATGGTCCTCCTTGAAGAATGGTATCATTTCACGCGCCATACGGCGTGCCTCGGCCTCCGTGGTGCCGGCGCCGACAGTAGAATAGAAGAAGTTGTGAAGTCTGCCTATGACGCCCTCCTTCTCGTACGCGCGCATGGCGTCGAGGGGTACGATTACGTTCGGGTCGTCGTTTGCAGCAGCAGGATCAAAGCCTGCGTGGATAGTTTTGAACACTCCGGCCTCGAGTCTGTCCATGCCGGTGATGTCATAGCGCCCCCAGCGGGTGGCGGAAGCGGATTGTATCCTGTCCGGGTTGTCCACGGGGACGATGCCGCCAGTAGTGACCAGGGCTATGGTGGCCTTGCTCAGGTCCGCGACGGGCGGGGCGATGGGGACGAGCTCCTTCTTGGGGATGACAAGCTCGGTCTGATAGGGCTGGCCGGTCATCTTCTTGATGAGCATTTGTACGCCGCGGTAGGCGGCGGTGTTCTCGCGCTTGTCCTCCAGAAAACGCTCGTGACGGCAGCCGCGGGCGAAGTAGCCCTCGATGTCCGCGCCGAGAGAGGGCTCGCCGGCGAGCACCTTGTTGACATAGGCGACCATTGCGGTGACGTCTTTTCTCATCTTCACGGCACCGTTGCCGCCCTTGAAGATGATGACGTCCTGCTTGAACATCTCCACGCCGGGGTTCTCCACGTTCATGGAGGTCACGGCGGGCACGCCAAGCTTGTCCTCTATGGCCTTGCAGATGTAGCCGCAGGCCACGCCGTAACGCCCTGCCTGGAACGCGGGGCCGGCAATGAACATGTCGAACTTTACGCCCTCAAGCAGCTTCATGATGCGATCGACAGCCTCGTCTGTGTTCGAGCCCATGAAGTTGTCGCCGCAGATTATGGTGTGCGTTACCTGTGCGTCTTTGAGCGCAGCATTGATGGCCATGGAGGGGCCCACAGTGCCTTCTATGATATAGGGCTCCTGATCGGCCTTGTCCTCGCCGCCCACGCCGCCGAAAAACTGATTCAGGTAACAAACCACATTTTTCATGCGCTTTCTCCTTTCTGTACGAAGTCCTGAAGCTGATCAGAACTCCGCCATAGTTTTGACCGAAAATCCGGAGATATGGTCCCCGCAGAACCAGTTGTTGTCCTCCATGATGATGGAGCCGTCGTCCCTGGCGGACTTGCCGAGGACCTCATCGTAGCCCCAGGAGCCGGACATGCCGTCGCGGTTCATCGCCTCGAGGCAGCCTATGACCGTCTTGCATGCTGGGAGACGGGTGAGCTCAGACACGTTGCCGGTGGAGACCAGCGCCGTCATCTTCTCGTCGAGGGTGACCAGCGGCTGCGAGCGGCCGTCGCGTCCGGTGCACTCGTTGGAGATGCCGACGACGGGGATGCCCGCGTCCTCGAGTATCACCTGGCAGCGCACATAGTCCGTATCTGGGTTGCCGTAGCCCTCCTCGGTGACTATCGCGTAGTCCACGCCTAGGTTGAGTGCTATATTGCGTACCATGACCGCGGCGCGCTCCTTCTGGTCGAGGGCGACATTGAGCATGGACATTATAACGCCGACGAAGTTCAGGCTCTTGCCGTCCTCGGCGAAGAGCTCCTTGATGGTGGGGAAGTTCTGCATCTCATAGGTGGACCACTTGGAGGACGAGGGCATGAACGAGCCGGAGATTATGCAGCCGTCCAGCACCTCGGTAGGGCTGAGGAAGGTGGGCAGATACTTGTTCATATCCCAGCCGTAGAGAAGGTCGTTGTAGCCGAGCGCCTCCATTTGGGACTGCGGCTGCAGCACGATGGCCACGTTGGGCAGCTTGGCGCGCTCCTCGGAGCGCTTCAGAATGGGGTCGAACACATACTCCTCGGTGTCCTCGGCCGCGATGTCCTTGGCGATCTGGCCGATGTACTCGGCAAAGCGGTGGCCTGCCCAGCGCAGCGCGTGGTTGCACTTTTGCTGCTCGTGCCGCTCAAAGTCCTCGTCCGTCTCTCCCACCAGGCAGATGTTGATGAGCTTGGACCAGTAGGTGTGCTTTGCCCCTTCGCCGCCCATATCAATGACGCCGTCGCCGAATGAGCCGTAGGTGCCGCCAACAACAGTGCCGCAGCAGCCCTTGAAGGCTTTGAGCTCGCCGTCGCCCGCCGGGGCCACGTCGCCCGTGACGCCGGGGAATACGCAACGGTCGTCCATGCGGCAGCGCGGCTCTATGGTCTCTATGACAGGCACGATGCGGGTGTCGTCGCCGGGTCTGGCGATGACGATGTCAAGGGAAGTGATGTGGTCGTCGCACTCCATGAGGTAGTCGATGGCGGCCTTCTTGTTGATTGTAAGAATGCCCTCATTAAAGGAATTTTCTTCCCCCAAGCGGACATCCTTGACGTGTAAGTTTCCGATGGTTAGCTTCATCAGATCACTCCTCTCACGAATGCCGTAAGGTTGATTAAGTTGTGTGTTTTGGGAACCTTGATAAAAAAGTCGGGCCCTGACTTTTATCTAATCGCGATTATAATGAAATGTGAAGCATTTGTCAACCGTCGTAAAAAAATAAATGCCCATATAAAAACAAAAAACTCTGGTAAAAAGCAACAAAAAGCGCCAAGCATTAACGCAGGCTGGTGACCTGCGCTGCTTGGCGCATTATCCTGACACCGTCAGAGAGCGGAGTTACTCAGTATTCTTTTAGAAGGTATTTGATGCCCCGAAGGAAGTCGCCCTTCAGTTCTGAAATGGACCTTTCACCGGGGACGCAGGCGTCCTCTAAAAACTTACGAAAGTAGCAAACGGTGATGTCGTTGACGACGTCCACATCCTTCTCGCTCAGCAGCCCGTCGTCGGCGAGCAAGCGGAGGACCTTCAGGTTCCGGTCGCTCAGGTTGCCGGAGAGGAGCATGTCGCGCACGGAGCCGCCAGCATTTTCGATCTGCTCGGGGAACATGGCGTAGTATTTTTCAATAAGCTTGCCTAGCGGCAGAGTGTGCCGGCCAAAAAAAAGCTGGTAGTACACCCGAGAATTCCTGAAAGCGTAGTCGCAGAAGAAGTCCCATGTCCTCATATAGAGGTCGTAAGATGAGATGTGCTCAGGCAGGGAAGCGCAGAGTGCTCTGCAATAGTCCTCAAGGTAGCTTATAGCTGAGAGGGTCACAAGTTCGTCTAGATCCTTGAAATACAGATACATCGTTGCGCTGTTACATCCGGTTTTCCTTGCTACCTTGCGTATCGACACATACTCTATGCCTTCCTCGTCGATTATCTCTCGGGCAGCGTTGATATAGCCACTTATGACACGGTTGCGTTCTGCATCGGTATATTTCGCTCTTCCCATTGTTTCCCGTTTGTTAAAACGGCCTCCTGACTATAGAGATAGTTTTCTAATCAATTGTAATCTAAATCGGCGCGATTATCAAGAGTTTAATCATTCCGGCCCGTTTCGTTTCTGCTTGACAAGACTTTGGCAGATATACTATAATTATAATCACGATTATTAAATGCGAAGCCTGTTCTTTTACGGAGCCGCTGTCCTGGGAACCGCAGCCGCTCTTCTAAAACGATATAATTGGGAGCGCATTCGATATGAAAAAAAACAATATCGTGTTTCTTGCAGCGGTGGCGATAGTATTCATCATCTCCGCCTGCGGCCTTTTCTTCCCGGAGGAGTTCGCCTCCGCCGCCGGGGCTGTGTTCAGCGCGCTTACCGGCAATTTCGACTGGCTGTACACCCTCTCCATGGCTCTCTTTGTGGGTTTTTCTGTATGGATCGGCTTCTTCAGCAAGTACAAAAATATGCGCCTGGGCGCGGACGACTCCAAGCCGGAGTACAGCACCGCGTCGTGGTTCGCCATGCTCTTTTCTGCCGGCATGGGCATCGGCCTGGTGTTCTGGAGCGTGGCAGAGCCGATGAGCTTCTTCGCCGAGCCCCTGGGGGCTGAGCCCGGGACGCCGGAGGCGCTGCGCTTTGCCATGACCAAGGCCTTTCTACACTGGGGCATCCACCCCTGGGCAAACTACACGGTCATCGCCCTCGCCATTGCCTATATGCAGTACCGCCGCGGCAAGTCGGCCATGATAAGCTCGCTGATGATCCCGCTCTACGGCGACCGGGGCGCCCGGGGGCCGCTGGGAAAGGTGATAGACATCTTCGCCCTGCTCGCCACCGTCGGCGGCGTGTGCACCACGCTCGGCCTCGGCGTCATGCAGATAAACTCCGGCATGAACTATCTCTTCGGCCTCGAGATCACGCCACAGGTGGTCATCATCACGGTGGTGGTGCTGACCGTCATCTACGTCTCCACTGCGGTGGCCGGCGTAGAGAAGGGCAGCGCCATCGTCTCCAACGCCAACGTCATAATCGCCGGCGCGGTGATGGTGCTGATGTTCATAATCGGCCCCACGGGCGACATACTCAACAATCTCATAGAGGGCATAGGCGAGTATTTCACGGACTTCATCTCCAACAGCTTCGCCATGGGCGCCTTCGGCGGCGAGGACTGGTACAGCAGCTGGACCATCTATTACTGGGCCTGGTGGATAGCCTGGTCACCCTTCACCGGCTCCTTCATCGCGCGCATATCCAAGGGCCGCACGGTAAAGGAATTCGTCACCGGCGTGCTCTTCCTGCCTGCGATAGCCTCCGTGATCTGGTTCGCCATCTTCGGCACCCTGGGCACGGACCTCGGCCTCGGCGCGGCGAGGGAGGCCATCACATCCACCGCCACGGCGCTCTTCTACGTGCTGGACCACTACCCGCTCGGGCGCATCTTCTGCTATGTCATGCTCATCCTGGTCTGCACCTTCTTCTGCGCCAGCGCCACCAGCGCCACCATCACGCTCGGCACCTATTCCGAGGGCGGCACGCTCAACCCCTCCAACCGCAGCAAGGTCATCTGGGGCCTGCTGCTGGCCATGCTGTCGCTCTCGCTCATGCTCTCGTCCGACAACGGCATAGACATGCTAAAGACCATATCCATCGTTGTCGGCTTCCCCTTCGCCATCATAAAGCTTGTGTCCATGGCCGCCTTCGGCAAGGCTCTCCGCGAGGAGAACCCCGAGGCGATAGAGGCGGCATACAGGGCCTCCGGGCCGCAGGCAAGGTGACGGAATGGAGACCATTATCGCCTGGACCCGGCAGGTGCCGCAGGTGCTCGACGAGCTCGAGGCCACGGGGCGCTATTACGTGCGCGAGGAGTACGTGCGGCGCAAAAACGGCGAGATATCCGACTACTATCTCGAGCTGTACCGCTGGTATACGGAGAGGTGCAGAAGTCTCATCCATATCGCGCCCGGACTCACCCTGCCCATCTGGCTGTCCCTGACCGAGGATTCGCGCCTTCCCGCCGCGCCGAACACGGTGGCGCTGACGCTCGAGGTGCCGAGGGACGCGCTCGTCATCGTCGACGCCGACAAGTGGGGATACCGCGTGAACGACTGGTACGTGCCCCTCAACGCCGCCGACGAGCGCCGCCACAACGAGGAGCTGCGCCGAGCCGGGATAGGCAACGAGGCCCTGCTGATCATGACCGGCAAGGGGAACTTCTACCCTCAGTTCAGGCAGAAGATCATCCGCAGCTGGGACAGGGTCTTTACAAGCCCGTCTGCAAACATGTCGAACAACATCGGCACCGTCTGGGAGATAAAGTCCGAGTGGGTGAAGAAGGTGGAACGCTATGGATAAGGTAACGCTCTACACCGCGCAGCGGCAGATCGTGCTCGACACAATAGAGCGCGACGGGGTGTACTACGTCAAGCGCGAGTACATAAAGGCCAAGTACGGCGAGTCCGCCTGGGTGTTCGCCGAGGCCTACGCCTTCTTCCGACAGATGGCTCCCAGATATCTGCCCTGCCCGCCGGAGGCGGAGAGCGGCATCTGGTTGTATCAGGACCCACGTTGGACCTACGCCACGCCGGACACCAGCCTCATCGAGCTCAGCATCCCACGCGACAAGGTGCTCTTCTTCGACTTCAGACTCTGGAACAGGATACTCAACCTGGAGTACATCGGCGCAGACGAGCGCGACGAGCGGGAGTTTGCAGAGCAGCTCAGGCGCCTCGGCCTCGGCGACACGCGAAAGCTCTTTACCACGGCTTTCTACCCCCTGGAGAAACGGCGGGTAAGGGAGAGCTGGAACCGACTCTTTTCGAGCGGCGGCTGCGAGCCGATATACCTGCAGGCCGCGAGCTGGGAGCTCAGGAGAGAGTGGATCGTCGACATAAAAACCGCACAGTGACAAAAGAGGTATGGCCTGTGTGCCATACCTCTTTTTTGTTCATTCGAGCAGCCGGGCGCAGACGGCGCGCCAGGTGAGCGCTGAGAGGTCCGGGTGCGGCGGCGGCGCGGTGGCCGCGCGCTCTATCGCCCCGGCCAGCCTCCGCTCAAAATCGGGCAGGCTGCCCACGGCGGGCGTGTCCATGTCCAGCAGCGGGGGAGGGGCGACGAACTCCACGCCGTGTCCCGGGACGAAATCGTCCAGGTGCCGCCTTATGCCCGGCAGGTCCGTGCACACGGCCCTTGCGCCGCAGGCGAGCGCCTCGAGCAGCACGAGAGGGAAGCCCTCGTAAAACGACGGCAGCACAAAGACGTCCGCCCACGAGTACTGCTCAGAAAGCTGCTGCGCATCGAGGCGGCCGCAGAGCTCTATGTCTGCGCCGGACCCGGCTATCGCGGAGCGCACCCGCTCGAACTGCGCCACGCCGCCCCAGCCTCCGGCGAGGCGCAGAGAGCAGCCGCCGCGCGGCGCGTGCAGGTATTTCAGGGCGTTTATCAGGCAGAAAACGCCCTTTTTCTCGGATATCTTGCCCGCGAACAGCAGCCGGAGGCCCTCGTGCTCCGACCTCAGGCCGCGGTCATAAAAAACGGTGTCGTTGTACCCGGTGCCGCAGAGGGAAATGCGTCCCGCCTCCACGCCGAAGCAGTCGGCGGCCTCCTCGCGCTGGGCGCGGTGGAGGCAGTATATCCTGTCGAGCCGTCGTATGCCGCCGATTATCTCTGCGCGCCGGAGCGGGTTGGTGCGAAGCTGGCGGATGTCGGTGCTGTGGCAGACCCCGACGACCCGCCGCTCCGGGAAGAGCCGCCTCACGAGCGCCGTCAGCAGGTAGAGGTGGTGGCAGACCAGCACGTCCGGGTCGAACTCCTCCACCGCGCGGCGCAGCACGAGCGCAAAGGCGTGCTCGAACTGCTCCGCCATCTCCGGGGTCATGTCGCGGTAGCGCGTGCTCTCATACGGCATCTCGTCGCTCATCCCAGCCACGGGGAAGGGCAGCTCCGGCGTGCCAAACTGCACCGGATAAAAGCGGGTGCCCTCAGGAAAGACGGTGCTGTCGTCCGGCGCGACTCCGGCAACCACGGCGTTTTCGTGCCCCAGCCGGGCAAAGGCGCGCACTGTCTCCGTCAGGAAGACCCCGCTGCCGGTGGAGTGCGGCTTCTGCGCCGTGACGGAAAGTATCCTCACTGTGCGTCCTCCGTGCCATCCAGCGCGCGCTTCATGTAGGGATTGCACTCCCGCTCGCGCTGCAGCGTGGTGGCGTCCGCGTGGCCGGGGTAGACCTCATAGTCCCCGGGCAGCAGCGCCAGCTTCCGCAGGCTGCGCAGCTCCGCTGCAAAGTCGCCGCCGAGGTCGGCGCGCCCCGTGGAGCCCTTGAAGAGCGTGTCGCCGGTGAAGAGCGCCCTGCCGCAAGCTATCGTGACGCCGCCGGGCGTGTGGCCGGGGGTCTCGATTATCCGAAAGCGCAGCGTGCCTATCTCCAGCTCGTCGCCCTCGGCATACGTGCGCAGGTCGTCCGGCTCCTGAAAGCAGCGCCCCGTCCGCCGCACGGTCAGCCCTATGTCGGCGGCGTGCAGATACACCGGCGCGCCCGTGGCCTCCTTCAGGCTGTAGACACCGCCGACGTGGTCGTCGTGCGCGTGCGTGAGCAGTATAGCCTCGCACTTCAGGGCGTGCTCGCGCAGATAGCCGAGTATCTTCTCCGGCTCCCCGCCGGGGTCGATGACGGCGCAGAGCCCGGCCTCATCATCCGAAACGATATAGCAGTTGGCGCGCAGATAGCCCACAGGAAGGCATTTGACCGTCATGGTCCCGACCTCCAATAATAAATAATCGCGATTAGATTATATCCCGCTGCCCGGCATAAATCAAGCGCCTTCTGCCGGGATCCGACAGGTTCAGAGAGAATACAATGTGTGCCGATGCTTATTGACATTTTCATCCGAACATAATATAATCGCGATTGTTAAATGTGAGATTTCATTTTCTAATCAATGATTACCAAGGAGATGACATCATTGCAGCATACCGAAATAACTCTGCCCGAGCGTTTCACCAGCTATGGGGAGGCCCGGAAGTCGGGCTTTCTGCGCATGAAGGAGCTCAAGGAGTCCGGGGCTCGCGTAGTGGGAATGTTCTGCTCCTTTGTCCCAACGGAGCTCATATACGCGGCCGGGGCCATACCCGTGGGGCTGTGCGCCTTCACCGACGAGCCCATCCCCGCCGCCGAGGCGGACCTGCCGCGCAACCTCTGCCCGCTCATCAAGGCCAGCTACGGCTTCGCGCTGACCGACACCTGCCCTTACTTCTACTTTTCCGACTTTGTGGTGGGGGAGACCACCTGCGACGGTAAAAAGAAGATGTTCGAGCTGCTCGGCGAGATAAAGGACACCTATGTCATGCAGCTGCCGCACCGCAGGGATGAGGCGGCGCTGGCCTTCTGGCGCGGGCAGATCCTCGACTTTCAGCGCAAGCTGGAGAGTTTTTACGGCATCAGCATAACGGAGCGGGACATCCGCGAGGCCATACGCCGCAAGAACCGGGAGCGGAGCGTCATGCGCCGCTATCTGGAGCTGGGCAAGCTGGACCCCGCGCCCATAAGCGGCTACGAGATGGGCACCTGCATCGACGCGGGGAACTTCTCCTTCGACCTGAAGGAGCGCTGCACGGAGATAGAGCGGCGCACCGAGGATGTGACGGCCCTCTGGGAGAGCCGGGAGGACAAGGGCGCGTCGGACCGGCCCCGGCTGCTCGTCACCGGCTGCCCCAACGCGGGCGTGAGGGAGAAGATAATCCGCGCCGTGGAGGAGCTGGGCGCGGACGTCGTGGCCTTCGACACCTGCAACGGCATCCGTGAAAAGGTGGAGCCCGTGGACGAGGGCGCGGCGGACGTGTACGACGCCCTCGCGCGCAAGTACCTGAACATAAACTGCTCGGTGATGAGCCCCAACGAGAGCCGCCGGTCCTACATCGGGCAGATGATAGACGAGTACCATGCGGACGGCGTGATAGAGATCGTGCTCCAGTCCTGCCACACCTACGACGTGGAGGCGCACTTCATCCGCCGCTTCGTCACCGGCGAGAAGGGCGTGCCCTATCTGAACATAGAGACGGACTACTCGCAGACTGACAGGGGCCAGATAAACACCCGCCTGGCCGCGTTCCTGGAGACGATAGTCAAATGAGATATTACGCGGGCATCGACATCGGCTCCACCGCCTCCAAGGTGGTGGTGCTGGGCGAGGACGGGATGGAGGACCGCTTCGTCCTGCCCACGGGCTGGAGCAGCAAGGAGACGGCCCGGGAGATAGCCGCGCGGCTCGCATCCGGCGGCCACCCGCCGGGCGCGGACATGAGGGTCGTGGCGACGGGCTACGGCCGCATATCCGTGGACTATGCCGACAAGACCGTCACCGAGATAAGCTGCCACGGCCGCGGCGGCTGGCAGCTGCTGGGCCGCGACTGCACCGTGATAGACATCGGAGGCCAGGACACCAAGGTCATCACCGTGGAAAACGGCCTGCCCACCAGCTTCCTGATGAACGACAAGTGCTCGGCGGGGACGGGCAAGTTCCTGGAGATAATGGCCAACCGCCTGGGCGTGGACATGGGGGAGCTCTTCGACCTCGCCGCGGCGGGTACGCCCCTCGCAATAAGCTCCATGTGCACCGTCTTTGCCGAGAGCGAGGTCATCAGCCACATAGGCGCGGGCGAGCGCCGGGAGGACATCGCCGCGGGGGTTGTGGATTCCGTCGTCAGCAAGGTGGCGGGGCTGTGCGCCCGGCACACCATGTCCGGCGAACTGATGCTCACCGGCGGGCTGTGCAACAGCGCCTATCTTGTGGCGCGGCTCTCGCAGAAGCTGGGCCGGAGGGTGAACACCCACCCCCTGGGCCGCTACGCCGGCGCCCTCGGCGCCGCGCTGATAGCCAGGGGAAAAGCAAAGCCGAAAATATGACATCCGGGAGGTAATCATCATGCTAAAGCAAGTAAACGCGATAGGGGACGCCTGCCCCACGCCCGTTATCAAGACCAGAAAGGCCATGGCGGAGCTCGGCGGCCCCGGCACGGTCGAGACGCTGGTTGACAATCCCATCGCCGTGCAGAATCTGACCCGCATGGCCGTCAACAGCGGCTGCGGCGTCAAGTCCGAGAAGCTGGAGGAGAACAGATACCGCGTCGTGATAGAGGTCGGCGACGGGGCCGCCGCGCAGGAGACCGACGAAGCCTGCCCGGTGCCCGGCGGCAGCCGGGACGACACCGTGGTGGTCATCTCCTCTTCGGCCATGGGCAGCGGCAGCGACGAGCTGGGCGCCATGCTGATGAAGAGCTACATCTACTCGCTCACGCAACTGGAGACACTGCCTAAGACCATGCTCTTCTATAACGGCGGCGCGAAGCTGACCGTGGAGGGCTCGGCCTCTCTGGAGGACCTCAAGAGTCTGGAGGCCCAGGGCGTGGAGATACTCACCTGCGGCACCTGCCTGAACTACTACGGCCTGTCCGAAAAGCTGAGCGTCGGCGGCGTCACCAACATGTACGACATAGCCGGCAAGATGGCCTCCGCCGGGCGGCTGATCAGGCCCTGAGCGCCATGCGTGAGAAGAGACCGGCCCTCGTCATAACATTTCCCACCACCACGGACGCCATGGGCATGGAGCGGCTCTGCCGTGACAGCGCCCTGCCGGGGCGGCTCATCCCCGTGCCGCGGGAGATAAGCGCCGGCTGCGGCCTGGCCTGGAAGGCCCCGACGGACGCGGAGGAGCTGCTCAAGTCCGCCATGGCCGAGGCCGGGCTCCGCTGGCAGGAGAGCCGGGTCGTGGAGCTGTGGGAACTCTCCGGGCAAAGGAGCTGAGTTTTTCGTGATATATCTGGACAACGCGGCCACCACCATACAAAAGCCGCCCGAGGTCATAGAGGCCGTGGTGCGGGCCATGACCACCATGGGCAACGCCTCCCGCGGCGCTTACGGCAGCGCGCTGGAGGCCTCGCGTGCCATTTACGACGCACGGCAAAAGCTCGCGCGGCTGTTCGGCTGCCCGCGCGCGGACCACGTGGTGTTCACATGCAACTCCACGGAGGCGCTCAATATAGCCATCCGCGGCACGCTGTCGCCGGGGGACCATGTCATCTCCACCGACCTCGAGCACAACTCCGTGCTGCGGCCGCTCTATGAGATGGAGCAGCAGGGCGTGTCGCTCAGCTTCGTTCCGGCTGACGGGCAGGGACGGCTGGAGCTGCACGACTTCGAGCGGCTCATCACCCCCGGCACCAGGGCCATAGTCTGCACCCACGCCTCAAACCTGACGGGCAACGTCGTGGACATCGCGGCGGTGGGAGAGATAGCGCACAAACACGGCCTGCTCTTTATTGTGGACGCCTCACAGACGGCGGGCGCGCTGCCAATAGACATGGAGGAGATGGGCATAGACATCCTCTGCTTCACCGGGCACAAGGGCCTGATGGGGCCGCAGGGCACGGGCGTGCTGTGCATCCGGCCGGGGGTGGAGATACGGCCCTGGAAGACCGGCGGCACCGGCGTGCAGTCCTATCTCAGGACCCAGCCGAGCGAGTACCCCACGCGGCTCGAGGCCGGAACGCTCAACAGCCACGGCATAATGGGCCTATCCGCCGCGCTGGATTTCATAGCCGGGATCGGCGTGGAGAACATCGCCGCGCATGAGCGGGCGCTGATTGAGCGATTCTATCAGGGCATGGCGGGGCTGCGCGGCGTGAGGGTCTACGGGGACTTCACACAGCGCCCGCGCGCGGCCATCGTGGCGCTGAACATCGGGGAGCTGGACTCCGGCGAGGTGTCCGACTGCCTGAGCCGGGAGTACGGCATTGCCACCCGCCCCGGCGCCCACTGCGCCCCGCGAATGCATCAGGCGCTGCACACCACGCAGCAGGGCGCCGTGCGCTTCAGCTTCTCCTGGTACAACACCGCCGAGGAGACAGACGCCGCCATACGCGCAGTCTCCGAACTGGCGCAGTCCGTCTGAGCCGGGGACAATCCCAAGATATTGCTGCTTTATGCAGAGAAAAGAGGTCGGAGCACCGTGCAGTCCAAAAAGTCAAAGCATATCCAGCGGCTGATAATACTGCTGCTCATCGCCGCGGCGGATGTCAGCTATTTCTTTATCCCCGCGGTAAAAGACCTGGTAAATCAGATAGTGCATATGTTCTCCACGGGCGACTTTGCAGTCGTGGAGGAGTTTGTGGCCTCCTACGGCTCTTACGCCATGCTGGTGTCCGCGCTGCTCATGGTGTTCCAGTCGCTGATAGCGCCGCTGCCGGCCTTCCTCATAACCTTCGCCAACGCCAGCCTCTTCGGCTGGTGGCAGGGCGCCATCCTCTCCTGGAGCAGCGCCATGGCGGGCGCGGCCCTCTGCTTCTGGCTGGCCAAGCTGCTGGGCAGGGACTTCGTGGAGAAGCTGACCAGCAAGACCGGCCTTGCCAAGATCGACGAGTTCTTCGCGAAGTACGGCAGGCAGAGCGTGCTCATCGCGCGGCTGCTCCCGTTCATGTCCTTCGACATCGTCAGCTACGCGGCGGGACTGACCTCAATGGGCTTCTGGCCCTTCCTGCTGGCCACCGGACTCGGACAGCTGCCCGCCACGATCATCTACTCCTACGTCGGCGGCATGCTCACGGGCGGCGCGAAGCTCCTCGTGACAGGACTGCTCATAGTCTTTGCCCTCTCCGTGCTGGCCGTGCTGCTCAGGCGGATATTCGCCGCCCGGCAGAAGGCAAGATCCTCCGAAAAGCAGCCCTGAAGCGCCATGAAGTGGGCCAAAGCCGCAATATTCGCGCTGCTAATAGCCGCCGCATGGCTGCTGGACCGCCGCTTCGGCTGGTCGGAGGCGCTCTTGGGGGAGAATGTGCTCGGCAAGCTCCGGGCCCTTGCGGAGCGCGAATTCTGGCAGGCGGCGCTGATATACACGGCGGTCACCGTCGTCGGATGCGTGGTTCTGGCCGTGCCGGGCGTCACCTTCGCCGTGTTCGCTGGCGTGCTGTTTGGACCCTGGCTGGGGATACTGCTCTGCCTGACGGCCACGACCCTGGGCGCCTGCGCCTCCTTTCTGGCAGGCCGCTTTTTCCTGCGAGACTTTTTCAAGCCGCTGGCGGAGAAAAACAGGCGCCTAAAAAGACTGCTCTTTGACTCAAAGCCGAAAAACGAGGTGCTTGTGCTCATGATAACCCGGCTGGTGCCGCTGTTCCCATATAACCTGCAGAATTTTGCCTACGGCATCACCGACATCAGCTTTTGGAAATACACCGTTTGCACCTTCGTGTTCATGCTCCCGGGTGTCGCAATGTTCACCGTGGGCGCGGCAGGATTCACCGTGAGCGAGGGGCAGGCGTGGTATTTCCTGGCGGCGCTCGTACTGCTCGCAGCCGTGCTGGCCGTCGGCTGGCTGCTGCGGCGGCGGTATGTGTCGGAAGGGGATGACAAAGACGGCTGAACCGAGCCCCGCCGTCGGGCGGGCCCTGATATTGTTCACTCGGGTGCCGGAGGCGGGCCGGACCAAGACCCGTCTCTCCCCGGAACTGAGCGCCGAACAGTGCGCCGGGGCGCAAAGCGCCTTCCTGCGCGACATCTTCGGGGCCTGCCTTGCACCAGGAGAGTGGGATACCCTGGTTTTTTACGGCGACGAGGGCCCGATTGAAGACCTGCAGCGCCTCTTGCCCGTCCAGCGCGCGTTCTTCCCCCAGAGCGGGGACGGCCTGGGCGAGCGGATGGACGCGGCCATACGCCGCACGCTCGGCATGGGCTACACCGAGTGCGTACTGACGGGCACGGACGTCCCGGAGCTGCACCGGGGAATCATAACCGGGACCTTTGCGCTGCTGAATGGTCACGACCTTGTCCTGGGCCCCACGATGGACGGCGGCTACTACCTGATTGGCTGCCGCCGCCCCTGCACGGCGGTGTTCGCCGGTCAGACCTACGGCGGCGGCAGCGTCCTTGCAAACACGCTCGAAGCGGCGCGCCGCGCGGGATTGAGCTGCGCCGTGACGTGGCCGATGCAGGACGTGGACGAACCCGGGGATCTGCGCGCGCTGGCCGCGAGACTAGCGCGCTCGGGCGGCGTCTGCCCGCACACCCGTGCTTTTCTGCGAGAACTGGGCTGGATAACTGACACGAAACAGAGTGGATGACAATGAGCGTTACAACTGAAGAGCTGCGGCGCTGCGCAGCGAGTGAACGCTTCAGAGCCGTGCTGGACATCCCCAAAGAGGCAGAGCTGGAATTTGCGCTGCTCGGGCAGGGCGAGTACAACATCAACTACGTTTTTACGCACCCGGTGACAGGCAAGCGCCTGGTGCTCCGGCTCAACACCGGCAGCCAGATTCACCTCGCGGACCAGATCGGCTATGAATACTGTGCCCTGCGCCTGCTCGAGGGCAGCGGCAGAACTCCGCGCGCGTACTATGTGGACGGCAGCCGGGAACTCATCGATGAGGGCCTGCTGGTAATGGAGTTCCTGCCCGGACGCCCGCTCGACTATGACGCCGACCTGGAGCTGGCCGCGGAATGCCTCGCGGACATACACAAGACACCCTGGCAGGCCTCCGACCTCATTTGCCCGGATGACCCGCTCGAGGCCATGCTTGATGAATGCCGGCAGATGGCCGGGGCATATCTCCACGCCCCGCAGGGGGAGCGCCGCGTCAAGGCCGCTCTCGAGCGGTTCCTGGACCGCGCCGCGCGGCGTATGCGCTCCGATGTGCTGATGCCGCGCTGCATCATCAACACCGAGCTCAACTCCGGCAACTTTCTGATCAACGGCCCCGGCCCGGGCAACTACCTCATCGACTGGGAGAAGCCGATCCTGGGCGAGGCGGCGCAGGACCTGGGCCATTTCCTCGCGCCCACGACCACGCTCTGGAAAACCGACGTCATGCTCTCCGCAGAGCAGAAGGAGCGGTTCCTGGGCCGCTATCTCAGCCGCAGGCCGGACATTACGCCGGAACTGCTGCACCGGCGCACGGCGGAGTACGAGACTATGACCTGTCTGCGCGGCATCACCTGGTGCGCGATGGCTTGGGTGGAGTATCAGTCCCCCGACCGGCCGATAAAAAACGAGGAGACCTACCGCAAGATCCTGACGTACCTCGACGCAGGTTTCCTGGACTGGCTGTGGGACGGCTATTTCGCCTGAGGTGAGGACGGTATGAAGCTGCTTTCACTCATCATCCCTGTGCTGAACGAGGCCAAATGCATAGACGGCTTTCTGGAGCAGCTGGACGGCCTCCCCGGGAACTGGGAGGCCGTGTTCGCCGACGGCGGCAGCAGCGACGGGACGTATGAAAAGCTGGCCGGGCGATACAGCGTGATCCGCTGCCCCAGAGGACGCGCCCGGCAGATGAACGAGGCCGCAGCGCACAGCAGGGGAGAGGTGCTGCTCTTCCTCCACTGCGACAGCGTGCTGCCCCGCAACCTGTGCGCACAGGTGTGGGATACGGTGGAACGGGGCTATGCCTTCGGCTGCTTTCGCATCCGCTTCGACAGCGGACGAGCGCTGCTGCGCTGCTGCGCGCTGATGTCGAACCTGAGGGTCCGCTGGCGCAGGATAGCCTTCGGCGACCAGGGCATCTTCCTCACCCGGGAGGCTTTCGAGCGCGCGGGCGGCTTTCCGGAGCTGCCGATAATGGAGGACTATCAGCTCTCGCTCACGCTGAGGGGCGTGCTGCCTCTCGGACAGACGCGGGGGTATCTGGTGACCTCGGCCCGGCGCTTTGAGGCGGGCGGGGCGCTGCGGACGATACTCAAAATGCAGCGGCTCCAGCACCGCTTCCGCAAGGGGGCGCCGATAGACGAGATCGCCCGGCAATACGCGGACATACGCTGAAGGGGGGGACGCGAATGGAGTGCATCCACTGCGGAAAATGCACACGCAGCTGCGCTTTTCTGGGCAAATATGGCCTGGACCTGGAGGGCTTTTCCCGGCGGCCGGAGCTGGCATATCACTGCTTCCTGTGCGGCGAATGCGCCCGAAACTGCCCGCGCGGCATAGACGGCAGGGCCATCGCCCTGGACATGCGGCGCGAGCGGGTGGAGGCGGCGGGCGGGGAGTTTTCCCGCCTGAGCGAGTGCCGCCGATTGAGGCCCCTGGTTTGGGAAAAGCGGCGCTATATCTTCCGCAGCTACCGCCGCGCCGCGCCGGGTGCGGTCCTGTTCCCGGGCTGCAACTTCCCGTCCTTTTTTCCTGAGACGACGAAAAAGCTCATCGCGCTGCTCCGCGCCCGGGCGGGCATGGGCGTTGTGATGGACTGCTGCGGCAAGCCCATATATGAACTGGGCATGGAGCGCGAGAGAGGCCGCATCGCTCTCACGCTGGCCGAACGGCTGCACCGGCGCGGCGTGACGGAGCTGGTGGCGCTGTGCCCGAACTGCTATTACTATCTCAAGTCCACGCTGGACATACCGGTGGTCGGCATATACCGGAAACTGCGTGAGCTGGGTCTGGCGCAGGCCCTGGAGGCGGAGCGCTTTCGGCTCTACATACCCTGCCCGGACCGGGCGGCGCGCGAGATATTCGGCAGCCTCGCGCCGCTGCTGCACGGAGAGGTGCAGGAGGTGCGGGACATCCAGTGCTGCGGGCTGGGCGGCTGCGCTGCGCCCTTTGAGGGCGAACTGTCCGCTTCCTTCGGCGAGCGGCTGAAGTCGGGGCCTCCTGCGCCGGTGTACACCTACTGCGCCTCCTGCGCCGGAAAGCTGTCGCGCGGCGGCGCGGATGTGCGGCACGTCCTGCCGGAGCTGCTGGGCGTGGAGGAGACGCCGGCGCGCGGGCCCGCATCTCTGGCGAACCGCGCTAAATTCAAGCTGCTCTGAGGAGCACATAAGAGGAGTGTGGAAACGTGAAAAGAAAGAGAGCACACAAAAGATCGGCCGCCCTGCTGCTGAGTCTGGCGCTCATCCTGGGCCTTGCCGCCTGCGGCCCGGCGGACGCGGCTGAGCTGGATCTGGACAAGACGACGTTCGAGGAGCTGACCGAGCTCGCCCGGGGCAGCACCGTGAGCTTCTACGGCTGGGGCGGGGATGAGCTGATAAACAACTGGATCGACGAATACTTCGCCCCCAGGATGAAGGAGCTCTACGACATAACCATCGACCGCGTGCCGATGGACATAGACCAGATACTCAACAAGCTCTCCTCCGAGGTACAGGCCGGAAAGCAGCAGGGGAGCATCGACGTCATCTGGATAAACGGCGAGAACTTCTTCTCCGCCAGGGAAAACGACCTGCTGTACGGCCCCTTCACCCAGGCCCTCCCCAACTTTGCAGCCTATGTGGACGCGGACGACGTGGAGACGAACTATGACTTCGCCTATCCTGTCGAGGGCTATGAGGCGCCATACGGCAAGGCCCAGCTCGTGCTGATAGATGACTCGGCCAAGACCCCGGAGACACCGTCCAACGCCGAAGAGCTGCTGGAATTCGCCAAAAAGTATCCGGGCCGGGTGACCTATCCCGCGCCGCCGGATTTCACGGGCAGCGCCTTTGTGCGCAACATCATATACGAGTTCGTGGACCCGCAGGTGTTCGTGGACATGGAGGCCGACAAGGACACCGTGCGCGAGGCCATAGAGCCGGCGCTGGAGTATCTGCGCGAGCTCAACCCCTACCTCTGGAAGCAGGGCGAGAGCTTCCCGGCCACGGTCTCCCAGCAGGAGACCATGTATATGGACGGCGAGCTGCTGCTCCACATGCGCTACGAGTCCTATTGGATAGCCACCGCTATCGAGAAGGGCATGTGCAGCGAGACCAGCCGCAGCTTTGTCTTTGACGGAGGCACCATCGGAAACACGAACTACCTTGCCGTGGCGCGCAACTCCCCGAACAAGGCCGGAGCGCTGGTGACCATCAATGAGATGCTCTCGCCCGAGGTGCAGGCGTCCAGATACGAGGAGCTGAAGATCCTCCCCGTGCTGGACCCGACGGCGTTCTCGCCGGAGGAGGCCGCGCTCTTCGACTCCGTCGACCCCGGCCCCGGCACCATACCCCAGGAGGAGCTGCTCTCCCACCGCCTGCCGGAGATGCCGGTGAGACTGGTGCCGATCATTGAGGAGCTCTGGCTCGAGGAGGTAGTGGGCAAGTGAGAGGCAAGGCCCGGGCGGCGCTGCTGCTGCTTCCGTTTCTGCTGCTGATGGCGGTGTTCCTCGCGGGGCTGCTGTGCGGCCTGGTGCAGAGCCTGGGCGTAGTGCCGTCGCTGGGGCTCACGGAGCCGACGCTGGAGTATTACGCCCGGCTCCTGGCCTCGCCGGAGCTCTGGCGCTCGCTGGGCTACAGCCTCTACCTGTCGCTCGTCTCCTCCGCGCTGGCGGTGACGGGCGGAGTCGTGCTCTGCGCTGCGCTGATATTCAGCGGCAAAAGGCGGGGATGGGTGATGAGACTGCTCCAGCTGCCGATAATGCTGCCGCATGTGCTCGTGGCGCTGTTCGTGATGAACATCCTCTCCCAGAGCGGACTTCTGGCCAGACTGTGTTACGGCCTCGGCCTCATATCCGGGCAGGAGGGCTTCCCGGACCTGCTCTTCGATGCGCACGGCGCGGGCATCATCCTGGGCTATCTCTGGAAGGAGATACCCTTTGTGGCCTTCTTCGTGGTGGACCTGATGTCTATGGTCAGCGACAACCTGGGCGAGGCGGCGCGCAGTCTCGGAGCCACGCCGGGACAGGCCTTCCTTCGCGTGACGCTGCCGCTGAGCCTCCCGGCAATACGCGACTCCTTCCTGATAATCCTGGCCTTTTCCTTCGGCGCGTATGAGCTGCCGTTCCTGCTCGGGCCGACCAGTCCCAAGGCGCTGCCGGTCGCGGCGTATCTCGAGTATCTCTCGCCGGACCTAAAAAACCGGCCGGAGGCCATGGCCATGAACGGCATAATGCTCTTCATCAGCCTCGGAATGGCCTGGCTCTATTACCTGCTGTTCAAGAGCCGGACGCGGCGCCTGCAGGGAGGTGCGGACGATGACTGAAAGGCACGGCGGCTGCCGCCTCATAGTGTATCTCGCCGCTGCGGCCGTTGCGCTGCCGCTAGCCGTGCTCGCGGTCTGGGGCTTCGCCGAGCGCTGGGCCTGGCCCGACCTGCTGCCGCAGCTGTTTTCCCTGCGCGGGGTCCGGGAGGTCCTCAGGGGCGATGCGCTGCGAGTCCTTTACTCGAGCATCCTGCTCTCGGCCTCGGCCGCGGTCATCTCGACTGCCGTCGGCATACTTACGGCGCGCGCCGTCGTCTTCTGCCGCTTCCCCGGACGGGGACTGCTGCTCATGAGCTCCATGCTGCCGCTCATTGTGCCCGCCGCCGTGTTCGGCATGGGCGTGCATCTGCTGCTGCTCAGGGCCGGATTGAGCGACACGGCGGGCGGCGTGCTCCTGACGCATGTCATCTGCTGTCTGCCGTATACGGTCAGCCTGATGACTAACGCCACGCGGGCCGTGGGACGCCGCTTGGAGGAGCAGGCCCGCGTCCTCGGCGCCGGAGCGCTGCGCGCGTTCCTTAGCATTACGATGCCTGCCATCACGCCCGCGGCGCTCTCCGCCGCCGCCATGGCGTACATCGTGTCCTTCAGCCAGTACTTCCTTACGCTGCTCATCGGCGGGGGCAGTGTCAAGACATTCACGGTAATAATGGTCCCGTACCTGCAAAACGGGGATCGCACTCTGGCCGCAGGGTACAGCCTGCTGTTCATGCTGGTCACGATCCTGGCATTCATACTGTTTCGCCGGGCGCTCAGGGCCGTGTATCCCTGCGCCGAGAGCGCCTTGGGGCCAAAGGAGAGGGGGCGCCAGCGTTGAGCCGGCCGATGCTTGAACTGCGAGGATTGAGCGTGTCGCGCGGCGGGCAGGAGATCCTGCACGGGATAGACCTGAGCGTCTGCCGCGGGGAGCTCATGGCGCTCCTCGGCCCCTCCGGCTGCGGAAAGAGCACCCTGCTCAAGGCGGTGACCGGACTGCTGGAGCCCGGCAGCGGCGACGTGCTCATAGACGGCGCATCCGTGCTGCGCCTGCCGACGGAAAAGCGCGGCGCGGTCATCGTCTTTCAGGACCTGCGGCTGTTCCCGCACCTGAGCGTGGAGGGCAACATTGAGTTCCCAATGAAGCTGCTGGGCGTGCCTAGGTCAGAGCGCGCCGCGCAGGTGAAGCGCCTGCTTGAGACGGTGCGCCTGCCGGGAACGGAAAAGCGCCGCGTGGACCAGCTCTCCGGCGGACAGATGCAGCGTGTGGCACTCGCGAGGGCCCTGGCCGCGCGGCCGAGGCTGCTGCTGCTCGACGAGCCGTTCTCCAGCCTGGACGAGGAGCTGCGCTGCGAGATGGACGATTTCGTAAAGGAGCTGCACCGCCGCTCCGACATCACCATCGTCATGGTGACCCACGACAAGCGGGAGGCCCTCTCCATCTCCGACCGCATCGCCCTGATGATAGACGGGCGGCTGGCGCAGGTGGATACGCCGGAGGAGATATACCTCCGCCCGGCAAGCAGGAGCGTGTCCGACTACTGGGGCGGCTGCAGCTACATCAGCGGCCACGTAAAGGCCGGCATATTCAGTTCTCCGGCGATAGACATCCCCGTCCAAGGCTGCTCCGACGGCGGATGGACAGCATGCGTCCGCCCAAACGCCGTGCGGCTGCTCGATCACGGCGAGTGGGAGGTCGTCAATCTGCGCTACCAGGGCGAGTCCAGTCTCATCACCCTGAGCCTGAAAGGAAGTGAGCTTGCAGCCAGAACACAGGAGCCGGTTCGGCTAGGGGATATGCTGGGCGTGGAGCTAGACTCGAACAAGCTGGTGTTTTTCCCGGCGGAACAGGCTGGATGTACCGAACAGTAAAGAAGATATTGAACACATATCCATTCAAAAAGAGAAAGGCAGTGCTGCATCATGAAAATAAGAATGGCCGCACTTCTGGCGGCCCTCGCGCTGGTCTTCGTCATGGCCGGCTGCGGTACCGGGGCGAACGACCCCGGCGAGGCGCAGACCGCGCAGCCGGTCCAGGCCGCCTTCACGGGCGAATATGTGGCCAACCCCGATTATATCAAGAGCCGCATAGGTAGCAACGACGTCATCTTCATTGATGCCCGCGGCGAGGAGGCCGCGGCAAAGGGTACGGTCCAGGGCGCCATCGCCACGGCATGGCAGCCGCTCGCGCGCTGCGCCGATGGTGCATCCGGCGACGTGATGTGGGGCACAATCCTGCCGATGGACGAGCTGAGCGAGGTCCTGAGCACGATGGGCATCACCCCCGAGAAGGAGATAATCCTCTTCTCCGACGGCAAGGACGGCTGGGGCGACGACGGGCGCGTCGCCTGGGAGCTCATCGCCGTGGGTTTTGAGCGCGTCAAGATCGCGGACAGGGGCTTCTCGGCCCTCGAGGCCGCCGGCGTGCCCACTCAGAAGAGCGCGGAGCCGTTCACCCCGGCCGAGGTGACCGTGTCCACGCTCGACGAGACCCACCTCATAAACACTGACGACCTTGTCGACATATACGATACGGTCAAGACAGTGGACGTCCGCGCCGACGAGGAGTATGACGGCGAGGTCCTGTACGGCGAGAAGAAGGGCGGACACCTGCCCGGAGCCATACATATCCGCTTTACCGACCTGTTCGACGACAACAACGTCCTCAAGTCCAACGAGGAGCTGACGGCCATGTTTGAGGCCGCCGGGCTCTCTAAGGAGGACACCATAGTCACATACTGCACCGCCGGTATCCGCTCAGCCTATATGCAGCTGATCCTGGAGATGTGTGGCTTTGAAAACAGCATCAACTACGATGAGTCCTACTACCGCTGGTGCGCGGTGGAGGATGTGGAGTAAGCTCAAGCGCGGCCGAGTGAGCCTGTCTGTGACCGCCCGCATCGTCCTGCTGGCTGCGGCGTTCGCTGCGGTGCGGTTCGCCCCGCTGTACGAGCAGTTTTTGGGACAGGTAATGCTCCTCACCCAGCGGAGCCCGCAGACCCTGGCCGGGGCCCTGCGCTCCTCGCAGGCGGCCCCGCTCTACGCCTTGCAGCTGGCGGTCTTCAGGGCGGTGATACTGCCGTGGAGCCGCCCGGCGCTCACTGTGGCCGACACTCTGGTTTTCGGCACGGTCCTGGGACTGCTGCTGGCCTGGGCGGGAAATGCGGCGGCGGACAGCGCCTGCTTCGCCCTGTCCCGGCTCCTCTTTGGCCGCGCCGCCGCCAGGCGCTTGCCTGAGACGGCAAGAGCGCTCGTGCTCGGCTGGGGCGGTGCAGCTACCTGTGCTGCGCTGCTGATACTGCCCTGGGCGGGAGGTTTTGCCGGATATCATGGGGCTGAGCCATCTCCCATGGTTGCGCTGGCTGACAGGCGCCGCCTGCGGAGAGCTTTTCAGCACGCTGGCATACGGCATCGTCGGCTCCCGCTATGCAGCAGCGATACCATCCCGGCTGCTGTATGGCATGAGGGCCCTGGCCGCGCTGCTGCTTCTCTGCACACTCGCACACCAACTGTATCGCAGGAATCACCATAGCTGATATAGCCGGTCCCTTGACCGGCACCACAAGACAATTTTATTGGAGGTTTTAAGAATGAAAAAGATACTTTCTCTCCTTCTCTGCGCCCTTATGGCCGCTCTTCTGCTGGCAGGCTGCGGTGAGAGCGCCGCGCCCGCATCCGAGCCGCCTGCTCAGCAGTCCCAGTCCGCCGAGCAGCCCGAGAACGGCTCCGACGCCATAACGGCTCCTGAAGAGGACGTGGCGATGCAGTACATATCCGTGGCTGATGCAGATGCGGTGCTCGACAGCGCCGACTACACCTTCATCGACGTCCGCAAGGCCGCGGATTACGCCACTTCCCACATCCCCGGCGCCATCAGCGCCGACATGGACGCCGCCAAGAACGGCGACTTCGACGCGGGCGTGGCCACCATGCAGGCCGCGACCAAAGACCTGAGCAACAATCTCATAATCATCTGCTACTCCGGCAAGAGCTACGCCCAGGCTACCACCAACGTCCTGTCCGCCATGGGATACGACATGTCCAAGGTCTACACCCTCGAGGGCGGTTTCAACGCCTGGAGCGAGACCTATCCAGACAACGTTGCAGCTGAGTAATTCAGCTTTCTTTAAATTAAAATAGTGGGGAGGCCTCTGCAGTATACAAGAATGTAGAGGCCTCCTTTAAATATGAAGATATTAAAATTATAATGATAAACCTGCTAATAGGCGTCAAGATCCAAAATGAAAAAGTGGGTTTCAGAAAATGTGCATAACCAAACAGAGCTTCAAAAGACATATAATGCATATCTGGGCATAGCTGGGGTAACTTGGCACCGTGATGTTGTGCTGTGAGCGGAATAATGCAGCTTCATGAGATTTTAGATATTCTTTGACCGAGGCCATGAGATAAGTTTGCACGATTTTACTTTACTGACACCCTCCGTTGATATCTTGCTCAGGGGCAAAACTGTCGCATTCCTTAAAAATAAATGGCTCACACCGGCCATGCGTGCCATGATAGACCTTATATCCGAGACAGAGGGCTTTGACCCAGGGAATAAGGCGTATTAAACGTGCGGCGCTCAGGTGTTGCGGGTGGGATAATATTCAGTACACAGCTGAAACGTCAGACTCAAGTCCGCATTTGTGGGAGCTGGGCATATAGGGGCCGTGAACCTTGAACATGTAGGCAAATTGCGTGAAGGTTATTACATTACGCTGCGCGCCATAGGCCGTCAGCCAGATCGGAGATTGAAAGCACACCAATGCGTTGTGAAATAGTCACTGTGTTTGGTCGGCTTTAATTCGGAGACCGCCCATCAAAAACGAAGGCTATATTGCAATAGAAAAGGCTCACCGTTACGGTGAGCCTTTTCTATTGCAATATAGGATCAGGTGTTTTCGCTTGCCTTTTCTACCATGAGTTTCTTCGCTCCGGTGCTGGATGCAAAGAGCAAGACGGTAGCCAGAATGGCGGCGGCAAGGCCTATGATCCAGGAGAGAGTGTACGAACCGGTGATGTCATACGGCGCAGCCATGATGATGTTGCAGACGGCAAGAGCAAGGCTGGCGAAGGCATTGACGAAGCCGAATACCTCACTGTAGTACTTGGAACCGAAGAGTTTGGACGTCAGCGTGGGCGGGAAGATCGTGCCGTGTGCGCTGCCGAGGCCGTAGAAGACGGCGACGACGATGAGCATCGGGAAGCTCTTGGCAATTATCAGGAACACATAGCACAGGCCCATGCATACGGTACCGAGCAGGATACCGGCCTTGACGCCGAAGCGGTCGAACACTGCGCCCATAATGAGCTTGCCGAAAATCGCGACGAGGCTGTAGATGGACACGAAGGTTGCTGCAAGATCGGCGCTGATGCCTAGGCTGCCGCTGATGTGCGCCGGCATGTGATACATAGCGCCCATGGTGAGCAACATGACGAAAATACCGATGACGTATACCCAGAACGTGGCGTGACGGCGCAGCTCACGCAGAGGCAGTCCGGTCATGCCGGCCTCAGCCGTGGCGCCGGCCTTGACGGCCTCGTCAGCGCCGAGGGCCTTGAGGCCTTTGTCTTCAGGCTTGGAGCGGACGAGAAGGAACACAATCGGCACGAGGATAACGAGCATTCCGAGACCGAGGATACGGAATGCCATACGCCAGCCCAGAGACTCGATGATGGAGCTGATAACGGGCGAGAGTATCATGGCACCGATGCTGCTGCCAGCAAAAGTGATGCTCATGGCTTTGCTGCGGTCCTTGACGAACCAGCGAGTGAGTACGACGGCGATAGGCACGGTGGTGCAGAACACGCTGCCGGTGCCAATCACGAAAGCCAGAATGTAAAGCAGCACGACGTTGTTGACAAAGGAGAGGCAGGTGTACCCAATGACCGCTATGAGCAGGGAAACGGTCATAATCTTGCGGGTGTCCCTTACGGCCAGCACCTTACCGGCGACGGGCGAGAGTATCATGCCAAGGATGGAGGTGATAGTGCTGAATGTGCTGAATGCGGTACGGCTGATGCCGAGATCCTCGGTCATGGGGACCGTGAAGAGGCCGAGGCAGCTGAGCAGCAGCGTGAAGAACGTCGCCATTATGAGCGTACAGGCGACGACTATCCACCAGCCGTAGAATATGCCTTTCTTCTTTTCCAAGTTAACACCCCTTTTCCAGGTGCCGCCGCGCTTATTCAAGCGCGGCGGCGTTTATGAGCTCAGTCTTTCTTGTATTCGCCAACGAGCTTGACGTCGGAGAGCTCGACAGGGCGAACCTTGTCAGCTATCCACACGCCCTGGGCACGCAGCAGGCCGTCATACTGGTCGTGAGTGAGTATGTAGAAGCACTCGGTGCCGAGCATGTTAAAGACCTTCTCGATGGTCTCATCCAGAGGTGCGGAGTTGTCAAGGACCTTCTTGCTGATGCCTTCCTGAGCCTTGTACCAGTCGGTCTGGTAGTATGGATCGTCGTTGATGGCAAAACGCTCAGGACGGTGGCGGTCGGTCTTCCACATCTCGGTCTGGACGAAGCCGGGGCAGAACACGGAGACATCGATGTCGTTGCCTTCGGCCTTCATCTCTTTGTAGACGACCTCACTGAGGGCGACGGCGGCGTGCTTGCTGCTGAAGTAAGCGGGGCTGCTGCCGATGGTGATGAGGCCGGCGATGGAGCAGACGTTGAGGATCTGGCAGTGGTTGCCCTGAGCCTTCATCTGGGGGATGAAATAGCCCATCATGTACCAGTGGGAGTAGACGTTTGTCTCATATACCCAACGGATATCGCGCTCGGGGATATTCCAGACGTCGCCGTTGGTGCTGACGCCGGCGTTGTTGACAAGAATGTCGCAGCGGCCAAAGACCTCCATGCACTTGTCGAAGATCTTCTTGCAGTCGGCCTTGATGGTGACGTCGGCCTGGACGGCACATGACTCACGGCCCATGGCCCTGATCTCTTCGCAGACTTTTTGGACCTCGTCGCCGTGAATGTCAGCCACGAGAACGTCGGCTCCGCGCTTGGCCATGCCGAGAGCGAGGGCGCGGCCGATACCGTTGGCGGCGCCGGTGACGACAGCTTTCTGACCCTTATAATCCTTTATCATTGTTCGCAGCCTCCTTTAGCCGATGGGGTGAGTTCCTTCGTAGATGGCTTTTACGCGGACCTTCTGCATCTCGATCGCCTCGGGATGAGTGAGAACATAGAACTTATCCTCCTCGAAGGCGGTAAAGACGGTCAGCCCTACGGAGTCTATGGGGATACCGCTGGCAACGCCACGAGCGGCGCGAATATTGCCTGCGACAAACTCTTCGCTCTTGTAGTAGGGGTCATCATTGATGGCGAAGCGTTCCGGGCGGTGCTTGTCGCTCTCGTGTATCTCAGTCAGGACGTAGGCCGGGCAGAGCACATGCATCTGGATATTGGTGATGCCGCGGCTCTTCAGGGCAAGGTAGGTAGCTTCGGTCTGGACAACGTCGGCTGTCTTGGTGGCATGGTACATGCAGGAGCTGTAGGACACCATGAGTCCGGCGCCGGAGGCGACGTTCATGTAGGCGCACTCATCGCCCTGCTCGATCATCTGCTTGATGAAATAGTGCATGCCGTAGGTGTGGCCGAGGAAATTCGCCTGAGCGATCCAGTCGATATCCTGAACGGGCAGCTCCCAGACGGGTCCGGGGGCGGTGACGCCCGCATTGCTGACCATGATATTGACCTTACCGAAGGCATCGAGGGCAGTGTGCAGCAGAGTCTCTATACTTTTGGCCATGGTAGCATCGGCGACTAGGGAAGCGCACTCCGCACCCTCAGCTTTGACCATTTCGACAGTCTTTTCGAGGCTGGGGGCATCGATGTCATTCACGACGACCTTCATGCCGCGCCGCGCGCCCTCGAGGGCTATAGCGCGTCCAATGCCGCTGCCCGCGCCGGTGACTACGAGTACTTTATCCTTGAATTCCTTCATAGCTTTAGTCCTCCCTCTTTCCTCGATTAAAACACATAAGCTTTGCTGTTGGCCTCACGGAGCGCATCGCCGATGAGACCGGGCTTGGAAGCGTCGCCGACAGTGGTGACCTTGTCAAAGGCAGCATAGAACTCGTCGGCCATAGCCTTGTTCGGACGGACGCCTGCCGCGAAAACGACCACGTCGGCCTCGAGCTCGGTTTTGAAGGCGGTAACGCTGTGGCGCAGTATGACCTTGCCGGGCTGGATCTCGGTAAGGCCCTGGAGGTTCATGATCTTTGCGCCGTTTTCGGTGAGCACTTTGCGCAGGTAAGCCTTGACGCTGGGGTAGAGCGGCTCGCCGAAGTTGGCGGTCTGCTCGACGACGGTTACGTCGTTGTCGGCGGAGAGCATCTCAGCGGTCTCGAGGCCGGTGACGCCGGCGCCGATGACGATGATCTTCTTGCCGGAGAAGGTGTACTTGCCGTCCACGACGTCCTGGGCTATGTAGACGTTGTCGCCGTCAGCGCCGGGGACAGGGATGCGGATCGGGCTGCCGCCGGTGGCGAGAATGACGCCGTAGGGATCCATGGCCTTCACGGATTCGACGGTCGCCTCGGTGTTGAAGCGGACCTCGACGTTTTCCTCAGCCAGCTCGTTTACCATGGTTTTGATGAGCTCGCCGACAAGTTCCTTGTGAGGTGGCTTGCAGGCGTAGTTCATGGAGCCGCCGAGACGGTCGGACTTCTCGAGAATGATGGGCTTAAAGCCGCGCTTTGCGAGAATGAGGGCGGCCTGCATGCCGCCAGGGCCGCCGCCGACGATTGCGACCACGCGACCGTCGCCGTTCTTCTTCAGGGTATCCTCGTTGTAGATGGTCTCGAGACCGAGGTTCGGGTTGGCGTTGCATATGATGGGCATACCGCTGGCAGCGGCCTTGAAGCAGAACATGCAGCCCATGCACTTGCGGATGAGGTGTTCCTTGCCCTCCTTGGCCTTCTTGGCCCACTCAGGGTCAGCCAGCTGTGCACGGCCGAGAGCGACGAAGTCGCAGACACCCTCTTCAAGGAACTTCTCGGCAGTAGCGGGGTTCTTTATGGTGTTGACAGCGATGACCGGAATCTTGACCGCAGCCTTTATAGCGGTGGCGAGGTTCTTCTTCCAGCCCTCATCGCGGAAATAGGGCTCGACAATGGTGTTGCCGGTGGCATAGGTGCCGCAGCTGACGTTTATGGAGACGATGCCGAGACTCTCAAGATAACGGGCGATGCGGACGCCTTCCTTAAGGTCGATGCCGCCCTCCTGATACTCGTCGGCGCTGATGCGGACGCTTACCGGGAAGTCGGGGCCGCAGGCGTAGCGGATGCCGATGATAATGTCTGCGATCATGCGCATACGGTTGAAGAAGTCTCCGCCGTATTTGTCGGTGCGCTTGTTGGTCAAGGGGCTCATGAACTGGTTGAGCAGGTAGCCATGAGCGGCGTGCAGCTCGACGCCGTCCATGCCGGCGGCCTTGGCGATGACGGCGCCCTTGATAAACTTCTGCTCCATGGCTTCGCACTCAGCGGTGCTCATGGCTCGCGGAGTCTCACCGACTACCGGACAGGGAATAGCGCTCGGGGCGATGCATTCACCAGCGGGTTCCATAGAGCCGGAGATCTCACGGCCGGGGTGGTGCAGCTGGAGGAACACCTTGGTGTCGTATCTGTGCACGGCCTGGGCGAGTTTCTGCAGACTCTGGGCATGTTTCATGCTGGTGGCGTGCAGCTGGTAGAAACCGCCCGCGCCGGTCTCCTCGTCAATGCAGGTAATCTCGGTGCAGATGAGGGCGCAGCCCGCCTTGGCGCGCTCCTCATAGTACCGGATAATCTCCGGCGAGGCTTCGCCGTTTGCGCTGGACATGCTCGTGCCCATGGGGGGCATGACGATCCTGCTCTTGAGTTCAAGATTGCCAATTTTTCCCCTGGAGAACAGCTTCTCGTACATAGACTTTCGTTCCTTTCCTGTTCAGATTTAATGGTGTTGACACTTGCGTCTGATGGCCTTATAATAATGCCAACGATAATTTTTTAACATGTTCCCGCTGCACAATATTATTTCGATGGCTTGTTCATTGGGCATATGAGACTGTATTAGCAGATAAAAGGGAGTAATTTTATGCTTTTTACTCATTTGGTTGACCTTATTCACACCCGTTTCGACCTTATGTCATGCATAGGCAATTCTGCAGGACGTGTAAACATTTTTCTGTTCTGCAACTCGGAGAGCGACGTATCCGTGCACGACAATCTCTATGTCTTTAACGCTGCGGATTATCTTTCAGCTCCGGAAAAACCCATAAATTCCCTTATCATATGCAGCGAGGACAGACAGCAGGAGCTGCTTGACTCGCTCCGTGGCAGCGGCAGGAACGTTTTGTTTTGCAGGCCTGAGATGCAGACTGAGGTGCTGAATTTTGTTCAGCTTGTGCTCAACCGCTCACTGAAAGAGTCGGACAATTACTCGGTGTTTTTGCAAATGATAATATCCGGGCGAGATCTAAGCTATGTCCTGAGCGAGGCGGCGCGGCAGTGCGGAGGACAGTTGGTTGCCATTGATTTCAGCGGAAAAGTCCTGGCACACTCCAGTCCGTGGAAGGATATAGACCCAGAGTGGCGTATGTTTATAAAAGAAGGGTATTGTCCGGCGGATCACATGCAGCATTTCTACAGCCGGCTGCTGCAGCGCAAGGAGATATCTATTTTGGCATATAGCTACCGTTGCGAAGATACTGGTATATACTACTTAAGTTGTCCCATAGTGATAAACGGGTATGCGCACGGTTATGTATTCACGCTGTCCACGGAAGAACTCAAGAGTCCGCTGGCCAATGCCATAACTCAAATAATGAGCCGTGTTGCTGCGGATTACATACGTCGTAATGATCCCGAGGTAAATTCCCACACGCAACTATATCGCAGGCTGGTGGTTGATATACTTGGCGGCGAATCGCGTGAAGCTATAGCTGATCGCCTTACATCTGGTAAGTTTTCACTTCCATCCCGTATGCGAACAATGTTTGTTAAACCGCTCTATTACAGCTGCGGAGACTTGCTCAAGACGCTGGGCTCGCAGCTTTCGGCCGTGTTCAATGCAGCGCCGCCGATACAGTATAGGGATGGACTGATGTTGCTTCTACCCGCTGACAGCGCATATGAAGATACCGGCCGGGCAGCGCTTGCCTTTTTGGACAAGCTATCAGTTGCAAACCACTTGCGCACCGGAATAAGCAATGTGTTCAACACGCTTCAGGACTTGCCACAGTATTATGCGCAGTCACGTGAGGCAATTGCCCTGGCCGATAGGCTCAGACTCACGAAGCATACGATACTATACTCAGACGTTGCGTTCTTTTCTCTTATAGGCCATCTCAGTGAAGGGGCTCATATAAGAGACTTTTGCCATCCGGCGCTCGCAGCGCTGAGCAGTTATGACAGAGAGAATGGCACCGAGCTGTTTGACACGGCACGCGTGTATGTGGAGACGAATTGCAATCAGAAAGAGACCGCGGAGCGTCTGCATACGCATCGGAACACCATATCCTATCGCAAGCAGCAGATACAACAGATCACAGGAATAGATTTTCAGAACACGGAAGAGCTATTCCAGCTTCGGTATTCATTTAAGATTTACGCTTACCTTGCAGCGTAAACAACGAAAAGCAAACAAAATGCGGAGCCCCTGAAGCATTAGGGGCTCCGCATTTGTAATGAGCGGCAGCGTTTGTAAACAATCTCATAGCGTCAGAATTTTCGCTTCAGCGCTATGAACTTGCCGTCCGGGCAGAAGATCGCAACATCGTAAGCTCAGCGCAGCAGCTCGAAGTGCATCATTTTTCCAGCGCTTGACCATTATTGCGGTCCTGAGACTAGTCAAATAGTTTCTCCTACAGCCTTGGAGCTTGTTCGCGTGGTAGTTGCCCGCTCACCCAAGTGCGCTTTGATGGCAACACACAATCACAGCCGATCATGGGGTCTGCAGCACATGAGATATAGGGCAAATAGTCAAGCGTGACGTTGTTCTCAGGGACATTGCGAAAGAGAAGCATGCCATCGAGGTTTAAAGAAGACTTGCCATCAAAAATATGCCGGCGTTCATGATCTGGCATGAAGCCGGCCTGGAGAGCGGCGTAGAGATCGGAGTGGTGCTCGCCGGAGTGAAGCCTGACAGCGGGCTCCTGGCAGAGTGTTTTTCCCAAACGAAAAGGGAATACCGGCGTCAGTAAGTGCATGAAACCTAGTTTATGCATCCAACTTCTTGCGCTTTAAAAGAATTGACACCTCTGTCAGAGGTGTCAATTCTTCTATCTACGTCAGTTGTTTTTCTTTCGCATCTTCAGCACCTGGCAGATACTTTCAATTCTGGTGGACATGGTTTCCTCAGTGTAGTCGTGATCATCGTAGAAGTCGCATTCCATGTAGAAGTGCGGTACGCCGGTTCTCTCCTCGACACGCTTGGACGCGGTCTTCTGATGTGCTCCGAGCCAGCGGTCAAAGTCGAAGAAGCCCATGACTACTCCGTCCGGGTGATAAGTCTCGCAGCGTTCGACCATGCCGTCTATATCGGAGCCCATGTTTTGTATGGAGCCGCGGCGGAGCCAGGTCTCGGCCATGATCATAAACGGGTCATCGGATATGAACTCACGGTTGAGCTGCTTCTTGGTGGGGGTGGTGATCAGGCTGTACGTGGTGCAGACACCGTTGCGCAGAAACAGCTTGTCAAACCAGGGAACAGCAGGGGAGTCAAAATATGTGGCGACCTTCGGGGCGCCTTTCGGCAGTATTCCGTCGCCCTCCTTGATAGCCTTGCGCAGCTCCACAATTAGCGTATCCACAGCCTCTTCCATCTTCTTCAGGCCACGGTTGTATGGGAAGAGCTGGAACGAGGATATTACGGTCATGATGTTGCCGGACAGGACCGGGGGATCAGCCTTGCATATCATCTGCGTCAGCATAGAGACTTTGAATGTTATGCGGTTGAGGTCGTCATTTGCGTTTTTGAAGTCCTCGGGCTTAACATGTACATTGATGATGTCGCAGATAGTGTTGAATCCGGTGCGGTATTCCTTCGCGACGAGATCCAGACGGCGCATGACTTCATCATCAGGTACTCCGAAGAGAGAATCATGCGGGGCACGCGAGATGACGTATCTCCATTCATCCCCACACAGGTTCTGAATGAGCTCATCAGTTTTGGGACCTTCATCACAGTTGAAGCCCCAACTCCAGATAACGTCCGGAGGAGCGATTATACCGCTCGTGTATGCGGCGAGGCGCATTTTGTTCAGCGGGCAGTGGCGGCAGCCGGGCGTGATGGCGTTCTCAGCCTTTGCAAACCACGGACCGGCTTTGTGGAAGATGCCGTTGAGAGCCATGGTCAGAAGAATGTCGGGGAAAGAAATGTACACGTCGGGATCCGCATATTGCAATGCATAGTAGAGATTGGAATACGCAGGAAGAATGCCGTATACGAGTTTCTTGCCCTCGGCTTTGAATTTGATCGTTTGGCAAACGTCTATCAGCTCGCGTACGACTACGCCAAGAGCCATGCGTACGCCCTTATACTTGGTGCACCAGTTTTCGGGGATCCAGACGTCCTTTGCGTATGCCACATCTTCCTCGGTAAGATCAGTTCTTTCGCAGGCGTACTTGAAGTTCTCCAGGTCCTGAGCGATGTCTTCCTCAGAGAATTCAAGGTACTCCAGAAACTCTCTGTAAACGTCCTTGCTCATTTGTTTTTAACCTCCTTAACCGAGTCTACAAAGCTTTCGATCCTAGTTGTAAGCGGCGCCATAGATTCTCTGGAATACTCATACGAGGATTCGATTTTCACAAGGGGAACCTTCATCTCATCCAGCCATTTTGCAAGGCAAGCGAATTCCATGTTGTATATTTCATCGAATACCAGCTGATAGGAAACGACGCCGTCTACGCGGTAGTCGCTTATGAGCTGCTTTGTATAATCGAACCTTGTCTTCCACGACGGCTGGAAAATGTTTACCGGGGGTTTCTCCAGATAACGTGATTTTGCAAAAGCAAGGAGGAGGTCATCCGCCTCTACATCCACATCCCATTTGAAGGGACGTATGCCCTCGTCAAGGAACTCGGTGACAAACACTGCACCGGATTCCTCAAAGACACGCGGGACGGTGTAGTCGCCGATAGCGACTGCATGGCCGAACAGCAGGAGCCGGGGGGCGTTGGGAGCAAACTTTCCGGGGGCGTCCTTAAGTTCCTCATAGAGCTCATCAAGCTTTTGTATCATAAGCTTTGGCTCTATCATGTAGGAATGGTGGACGAGCTTTATGAATTCCAGCTCTCCTATGGGGGGATTGTCCTTTTTCCTGAGCGCGTCGATCTTGCGCAGGCCGGCGTTTATCCGGTTGGTGTCAGACATATATTCGCGGGCCTTTGTCATATCCACCTTGTTTCCGGTCACTTCTTCAATTTTGGCCACCATTTCTTTGAGGCCATCGTAATAGTATTCAAATGCGAAATCGCGGTCCCAGTCCACAGGAACTCCTACCTTTGCGACAGGCAGGCCCCAGGCCTCGAGCAATTCAGTGATTCTGCCGGTATGGCACTCATTCTGATGCGTGATTATCAAATCCGAGATAGGAGTGACCGGATCCATGCCCATCTTATAGAACCCGGCCATGGAGCGCGCCAGCGGATTCATGAACCTGAGCATGTCGTCCAGGATGACTTCGGTTGGTTCGGGTTCACCTCCGCGGCACATGAGATAAGGTTCGGCACCAGCAGCTCTTATTATCTCGTCAGGAATAAAGCTGCTGGTGTACTGAATCACCTTGCGGCCTTCTTCCTTAGCCTTTTTGAGCTGATTGGTCCTGTCTGCAGCCAGTCTTTCAATCTCCTGCAAAACTTTGCTCATAGAGAACGGCCTCCTTTTGTTCCTTGTATTTACATGCTTTTACTTCTGAATAAAGCTCTCACTTTTTGTACTCATTTACGGCGGTTATCGCCGCCCCTAAGGCTGCGGTTGACTGAGGGTTTACCGACGGCGTGACCGGCTTGCCAAGCAGCTGTTCAAATATTCCGGCTATGCTGCGGTTATTTGCCACGCCTCCGGAAAATACAATTTGGGAGTTGAACGGGATCCTTCCGGAGCGGCCCATGCCAACAATACGCCGGGCTATCGCCCATCCAACGCCAGCAATTATATTTTCCTTTTTCTGGCCTTCAGACAGATGCGATATGATCTCGGACTCGGCAAATATGGTACACATGCTGCTGATCTGGCTTGGAGCGTCGGCAGCGGCTATCATGTCGCTGAGCTCATCCATCTCCACACCCATCAGGCGGTTTGTAAGAACTTCAAAAAAGCGGCCGGTGCCGGCGGCACATTTGTCGTTCATTTCAAACTTGACAACCATTCCGTGGTCAACTTCAATAACCTTGCTGTCCTGACCGCCTATGTCTATTATGGTTTTTACGTCGGGATAAAGCTCCGCCGTACCAATACCGTGCGCTATTATTTCTGTTATCGCCTTGTCAGCGCACAAAAACGCCTTTCGTCCGTAGCCCGTAGAAACAATTCCGCAGAGATCGTTCCTGGATGCGCCGATTTTTTGCAGGGAGGCATTAAGAACCCGCTCTCCACTTTCGTTTCGGTCGGCAAGAGTGTAGTCTCGGTGGAATACGAGCTGTTCTTTGTTTTCGTTCAAAATCACACATTTGCTTGTGGTTGAACCTATATCTACGCCGGCGAACAGTATTGAAGACACGCCCTTTCGTTACTGCGTTTTGTTGTAACTGAATCTTAATTCAAAGGTTTTGCTTTGTAAATAACGCACTTTTTTAAGATTAACTCACAAAAATGAAAGCGGTAGTGGAAGTAAGCACGCAATGTACAATGAAAAGAAGCTCGCCAATGCTTTAAGCATTGGC
>OLZO01000105.1_pt1 | contig 71136 bp, 59 predicted proteins | sample 1644431 | NCBI WGS metagenome assembly OLZO01 (sample SAMEA103958145, study PRJEB25191) | human gut metagenome | biome: human-associated habitat [ENVO:00009003]; feature: intestine environment [ENVO:2100002]; material: feces | place: Germany | collected 2013/2015
AAGCGAAATTACTTCGTGGCCTCGACAGCCTTGGCATCGCCGGTGATCTCGCCCTTCGCCTGCTTGACGAAGGTCTGGATGCCGCTGATGCTGACGACGACAGCGAGGATGACCAGAGCGGCCGCGAAGACGAGCTGGAACCAGTCGCCCCAAGCAGCGGTGCCAGCACCGATGGCGCCGACCTTGCTGATAATGGTCATGACGAGGGAGGTCAGAGTGGCAACCAGCATGAAGACCATGGGGATGAAGAACATCTTGTTGCTCTTGCCGATGTTGCCGAGCCAGCAGGCGACGGCCATGAGAGCCAGGCCGGCAAGCAGCTGGTTGGCGGCGCCGAACAGACCCCAGATCTGGGAGAGGCTCAGGAAGCCGATGCCGCAGCCGACGATGACGAGGAACAGAGTGCCGACCAGGGGCTTAGCCAGGAAGCCGCGGAAGCCGGGGATCTTGGTGGGATCCTCGCCCTCGTGCACGAAGAGCTCGGTGAACATGTAGCGGCCCAGACGGGTGCCGGTGTCCAGAGAGGTCAGCGCGAAGACGGAGACGGCCAGGGTGATCAGGGTGTAGATGGTGTCATACAGCGGGTTGGTGAAGTCGGCAGCGCCGCCGGTCATCCAGGAGACCATGGAGGCAATACCGGAGGCGAAGATCGCCGGAGGAGCGTTGGTGGTCAGAGGAGCACCTTCGCCGCCAGCACCCTGCTGAACGAGGTTCCACACCACGCCGACGGAGATGACGGAGACGAGAGCCAGGACGCACTCGATGATCATGGCGCCGTAGCCGATGACCTTCGCATCCTTCTCGGAGTTGATCTGCTTGGAAGTCGTGCCGGAGCCGACCAGGCTGTGGAAGCCGGAGATGGCGCCGCAGGCGACGGTGATGAACAGGACCGGGAACAGAGTGCCGCTGGAGGTGGTGAAGCCGTTGTAGGCAGGCAGCAGGAACTCGTGGCCCGCGGTGCCGCCCAGGACGCCGACGATGGCGATGATCATCATCGCGTACAGCAGGAAGCTGGACAGATAGTCACGGGGCTGGAGGAGTATCCAGACCGGGAGCAGAGAGGCCAGGGTGATGTACACGGCAATGAAGATAACCCAGCCCGTACGGCTGATGTTGACACCGACGTTCAGGCCGATGATGGTGATGACAACGATACCGATGACGCCGATAACGGTGGCGGGACCGACCTTCGCGCCCTTGCGGTAGACAAAGAAGCCGAAGATGATGGCGATGACTATGAACAGCAGGCTCGTGGTCGCCGTGGAGGCGTTACCGGAGCAGTTCTCGCGGCCCACAGTGATGATGGGCAGCGCCTCGCCGTCAGCGCCGACGGACACGAAGGTGCCGGCAACGACGGAGGTGAAGCTGGCGATGACGAGGATGAGCACCAGCAGCGCGAAGATTACGAACAGCTTGTAGGCCTTGGGACCGATGTTGTCCTTAATGACCTCGCCGATGGAACGGCCGCCGTGACGGATGGAGGCGAACAGAGCGCCGAAGTCGTGCATAGCGCCGAAGAAGATACCGCCGATGACGACCCACAGGAAAACGGGCAGCCAGCCGAAGACAGCCGCCTGGATGGGGCCGTTGATGGGGCCGGCGCCTGCGATGGACGAGAAGTGGTGGCCCATCAGGACGGCGGGGTTAGCAGGGACAAAGTCCTTGTTGTCAAACTTGGTGTGAGCAGGGGTCGGACGGTCGGGGTTCACGCCCCACTTCTTAGCCAGCCAGGAACCGTAGAATATGTAGCCCAGGCCGAGAAGAACTATGCCGACAACCAGAATGAGAATTGCGGTCATACTTTTTCACTCCTTAATAATTTCCTGAAAAAACTCACAAGATTGCCGCCAGCTTTGTTTGTCTCGATCAACTCCTTTTCAAGTTCCACGGCCGCGACCTTCAGGGCAACCCATCCCTGCAAGCCGAACTTGAAGCTCTTGTACAGCTTCGCGCCGCGAATAATTTTCTGCGCTTCTGGATCTATTACATCCGCCACAAACAGTGCGATGATGTACGATTCCCTGTGCTCAGGGTGCGGCTGCACGCGCGGCATGCCGTCCTTCAGAGCAAACTCGATGCATTCAGACGCCGTCTTTGCGTCCAGTACAGGCACAGAGAAGATATAGGCATACTCGTTCGTCTCAGCAGCCCATATCTTCGCTCTCTTTATAAGTACATAACCTTCGCTCCGCACATGAAAGGCCGCGCTGTACAACAGCGGCAGTCCCGTTCCCGCATCGCCTTCGGTTATATCATAATAGTATTCGTAAGACTCCCGCAGTTTTTCCAGAAGTCCGGCTCTTTCCCAAGCCAAATATAATGCACCGCGCTTTCAAGTACGTTGTTAATTAATTGTTCAAATTTCAATACATAATATACCTCTGACTGGCAAAGAAATCAATACCAAATAAATTTAGATTCCGTACATTTCTGTGGGTTAGTGTTTAGTTAAACTCACAATATGTGCACTATGTATAATAATTTGAAAATAATTTGTGAACGATTTAGGCTCCTCTGCAACTGGGCTATTTACAAGGAGGACAGATTATTGTATCTTAATAGAAGCAAAAAGACAGAAAAACGGCTCAGATGGTGATTCGGAATGGTCAAGAAAGACCCCAGCGCGCAGATACGGCTCTGCGCTCCCTGTCTCTTTGGGCTGGAAGGCCCGCTCGGCAACGAATTGAGACACATTGGAATGAATGCGGTCGCGCCCGAAAACGGGCGCGTGCTCTTTGAAACGGATATAGCAGGCCTTGCCCGGGCAAACATAAGGTCGCGTTTTGCCGAGCGAATACTGCTCGAGTTGGGGCGCTTCCCCGCACGCAGCTTCGACGAGCTCTTCGAGGGCGTGCGTGCCATAGCCTTCGAGGACTGGCTGCCCCGTGACGCCGCCTTCCCAGTCAAGGGTTGGTCTCTGGAGTCTCAGCTCCATTCCGTGCCCGACTGCCAGAGCATCATCAAAAAGGCCGCCGCTGTACGCATGGGCAAAGCCTACGGCATTGAGCACTTGCCCGAGACCGGCGCGCTCTATCAGATACAGTTTTCAATAATGAAGGACGAAGCCGTCATCTATCTGGACACCACCGGCACCGGTCTGCACAAGCGCGGTTACCGACCCGCCCAGGTGGCGGCGCCGCTCCGCGAGACTCTGGCCGCCGCTATGGTAGACATCGCGGGCTATCGCGGACGCGGAGACTTCTGTGACCCCTTCTGCGGCAGCGGAACCATCGCCATAGAGGCCGCGCTCGCCGCCAAGGGCCGCGCGCCGGGCATAAACCGCGGCTTTTCCGCTGAAAAATGGGTCAGCCTGCCTGAGAGCATTTGGCATGATGAACGTGAGGCCGCCCGGAGCCGCGAATATAATGGCGAATACCGCATTTTCGCCTCCGACATCGACCCCAAGGCCATAGAGATATCCCGCGCCAACGCGAAGCGCGCGGGCGTTGAGAATATTATCAACTTCTCCGTCGCCGATGCGAGGGAGTTTTCGCGCGCGACGGAGCGGGGCGTCATTGTGACGAACCCGCCCTACGGCGAGAGGCTCATGGAAAAGCGCGAGGCCGAGCGGCTTTACGCCGATTTCGGCAGGGCACTCGCCGCCGTCCCGGGCTGGGACCTCTACCTACTCAGCTCCCACACCGAGCTGGAGCGGAGCCTCGGCCGCAGCGCAGACAGGAAGCGCAGGCTTTATAACGGCATGATAAGATGTGAGCTTTACATATATAAAAATGGGGGCAGCCGCAGATGAAGCATCTCTTTATAGTCAACCCCGTGGCGGGCAAGCAGAAACCTGAGGACAAGCTGCGGCTCATCAACGAGGCCATAGACCGTCTTCCCGCCGACAGGCGCGAGCGGGACAGCTTTGAGATCTACGTCACCGAGGCGCCCATGGACGCCTGCCGCCACATCCGTGAAAGCGCGGCCGACGGCGAGGAGCTGCGCGTCTACGCCTGCGGCGGCGACGGCACGCTCAACGAGTGCGTCAACGGCGCGGCGGGCCTTCCCAACGCCGCCGTCACCCACTTCCCCTGCGGCACGGGCAACGACTTCATCAAGATGTTCGGCAAGGACAAGGATCGCTTCTTTGACCTCACCGAGCTCATCAACGGCGAGGTCCGCCCCATCGATGTCATCAAGTGCAATGACCGATACAGCGTCAACATCTGTTCCATGGGCCTCGATGCCCATGTGGGCACGGACGTGCACAAATACAGCGGCATGCCCATAATCGGCGGCCCCGGCGGCTATGTCGTCTCCCTCGTCGCGAACTATATCAAGGGCATAAGCACCACCATGACGGCCCGGACCGAGGGTCTCACCTGCGGTCCCGAGCTCAACCTCGTCTGCGTCTGCAACGGGCGTTTTTACGGCGGCGGCTTCAACCCCACGAACGATGCCAGGCCCGATGACGGTTATATGGACGTGCTCATCGTCTCCGGCGTCTCCCGTCTCACTATCGCCGGCGCGCTGATGAGCTATGCCAAGGGCAAATACCGCTCCTTCCCCCAGTACATAACCTTCGTACGCACCCGGCACCTTGAGATAGATGCCGCCGAAAACGAAGTCATCAACGTGGACGGGGAAGCCGAGTACGGCACGCACGTCGTTTTCGACCTCATACCCGGAGGCGTGAATTTCATTTTTCCCAGGAATATGGCATTTTTCAACTGAAGCCGCGCCGGGCAAAGCTGTCCAGTCTGTAAGTTAACAAAAAATTCTCAACTTTTTATATAATACTCCTTGACAATTTTCAGAAATGTGTTATTTTTATAAGCGGGTTAGCACTCAGGGCGTTTGAGTGCTAACCCGCTAAAGCTGTATTTTATAATTACTTAGGAGGTAATATATAATGAAACTCACGCCTTTGGCCGATAGGGTCGTTCTCAAGCAGAAGGAAGCCGAGGAGAAGACCAAGAGCGGCATCATCCTCGCCTCTTCCGCGCAGGAGAAGCCTGAGCTCTACGAGGTCATTGAGGTAGGCCCCGGCGGCATGGTCGACGGCAACGAGGTCGTCATGACCGTAGCCAAGGGTCAGACCGTGCTGGTGGGCAAGTACAGCGGCACGAAGGTCAAGATAGACGACGAGGAACTCACGATAGTCAAGCAGGGCGACATCCTTGCGATAGTTGAGTAATTACTGGAGGGAAATACAATGGCAAAGCAGATCATATATGGTGAAGAGGCCCGCAAGGCCATAGAGCGCGGCGTGAATCAGCTCGCCGACACCGTCAAGATAACCCTCGGCCCCAAGGGCAGGAACGTCGTTCTGGGCAAGAAGTTCGGCTCCCCGCTGATCACCAATGACGGCGTGACGATAGCCAAGGAGATAGAGCTTGAGGACGCCTTCGAGAACATGGGCGCGCAGCTCATCCGTGAGGTCTCCACGAAGACCAACGACGTGGCCGGCGACGGTACCACCTCCGCCACCCTGCTGGCCCAGAACATGATCCGCGAGGGTCTGAAGAACCTCGCCGCCGGCGCCAACCCGATGGTCATGCGCCGCGGCATCCAGAAGGCCACCGAGGCCGCTGTCGCCGAGATCCGCGCGAACAGCCAGCCGGTCTCCGGCAGCCAGGACATCGCCCGTGTCGGCACCATCTCCAGCGGCGACGAGCTCATCGGCCGCCTGATCGCCGAGGCGATGGAGAAGGTCAGCCAGAACGGCGTCATCACCGTTGAGGAGAGCAAGACCGCCGAGACCTACAGCGAGGTCGTCGAGGGCATGCAGTTCGACCGCGGCTACATCACTCCCTACATGGTCACCGACAATGAGAAGATGGAAGCCGTTATCGACGACGCCTACATCCTCATCACCGACAAGAAGATCTCCAACATCCAGGAGATCCTGCCCCTGCTCGAGCAGATCGTGCAGGCCGGCAAGAAGCTGCTCATCATCGCCGAGGACGTCGAGGGCGAGGCTCTTGCCACCATCATCCTGAACAAGCTGCGCGGCACCTTCACCTGCGTCTGCGTCAAGGCCCCCGGCTTCGGCGACCGCCGCAAGGAGATGCTGCAGGATATCGCCATCCTGACCGGCGGCCAGGTCATCAGCTCCGACCTCGGCATGGAGCTCAAGGACGCCAACGTCACCATGCTGGGCCGTGCCCGCCAGGTCAAGGTGACCAAGGAGAACACCATCATCGTCGACGGCGCCGGCGAGAGCGCCGCGATCAAGGACCGCATCGCCCAGATCAACAACCAGATCGCCGTCACCACCTCCGACTACGACCGTGAGAAGCTGCAGGAGCGTCTCGCGAAGCTCTCCGGCGGTGTGGCCGTCATCAAGGTCGGCGCTGCCACCGAGACCGAGATGAAGGAGAAGAAGCTCCGCATCGAGGACGCCCTGAACGCGACCCGCGCGGCCGTTGAGGAAGGCATAGTCGCCGGCGGCGGCAGCGCCTACGTCATGGCCTCCAAGGCCGCGGCCAAGCTCGCCCGCACTCTGAGCGGCGACGAGAAGACCGGTGCCGACATCGTCGCGAAGGCCCTGCTGGCCCCCATCTGCCAGATAGCCGCCAACGCCGGCGTCGAGGGTGCGGTCATCCTCGAGAAGGTCTCTGCTTCCCGCAGCGCCACCTTCGGCTACGACGCCGCCAACGATAAGTTCGGCGACATGATCGCCATGGGCATCGTTGACCCGACCAAGGTCTGCCGCAGCGCCATCGAGAACAGCGCCTCCGTTTCCGCCATGGTCCTCACCACCGAGAGCCTGGTGGCCGACCTGCCTGAGAAGGCCGCTCCGGCCCCCGCTGCTCCCGACATGGGCGGCATGTATTGATAAACTCCCACACAAAACACGGCAGAGCCGGCGCACAATGCGCCGGCTCTTTTTTTACCGCCAGGTATATTCCCTGCTCGGAATCTGTGGTATTATGTAGTCTATCACGAAAAGAACAAGGGAGCGAATCATGGAAAACATTGAAATAAGACATGCCGTCCCCGGGGACGAGCTGCTCATACTGGAATTCATCCGCGAGCTGGCGGACTATGAGCACATGCTGGATGAGGTCGTGGCAACGGAGGCGCTGCTGCGCGAGTGGCTTTTTGAAAGGCGCGCGGCGGAGGTTGTCTTTGCCGTGGCTGAGGGAAAAGAGGTCGGCTTTGCGCTGTTCTTCGGGAATTTCTCAACCTTCCTGGGCCGCGGCGGCATCTATCTGGAGGACCTCTTCGTGAAGCCGGAGCAACGCGGCCACGGCTATGGACGGGCGCTGCTGCGCCATCTGGCGCGCACGGCGCTCGAGCGCGGCTGCGGCCGCCTCGATTGGGCCTGCCTCGACTGGAACAAGCCGAGCATAGACTTCTACCTCTCCCTCGGCGCCGCTCCCCAGAGCGACTGGACCACCTACCGCCTCACCGGCCCCACCCTCGAGGCCATGGCAGAATGAGCAACCTAAGGGGTGTCTGCATATGAAAGCGAAGGCGTCCAAATGGCTGGAGCTAGTCATTGAGTCCATCAATTACATCATAATCAATTACGCCCTGTCCAATATGGCGATGATCCTCAAAAGCAACCCGCTTTTTATTTTGTTTTTTGCGTCGGAAGTGTGGATCATGAGCACCTATTGGCGAAAGGCAGTTGAGCTTACAAAGAGCAAGCTGCTCTCGGCGGTCCTGCTCATCGCCTGCTTTGCCATCCACATCGCAATGGTGTATTTCCTGGGGCGTTTCGTGGGGGATATTGTCCCATTCAAGCAGTAATAACCCCGCCGCCCACATATGCATACTCCGTCTGCCCTGCAAAAGACCGCCCCGGACGAGATGTCCGGGGCGGTTTTTTACTTTTCCCCCCGATAGGGCTCGGAGTGTTTGGTGTTGACGGCCTCGCAGATGCGGCGGAGGCCCTCAGTGAGGGTGGCGCGGGGGCAGGCCAGGTTGAGGCGGATAAAGCAGTCCGAGTTCTGCACGAACATGTTCCCGCCCTCGAGCAGGACGCCCGCGCGGTATGCAAAGAACATGGGCAGGTCCTCATCAGGCTCGAAGTACTCGCCGAGGTCCACCCAGGCGAGGTAGGTCGCCTCCGAGACGCGGTATCGCGCCCTCGGCAGCTGCTCCGCGAGGTACTCGCCCACTAGGGCAAAGTTCGCGTCGAGGTACTCCTGAAGCTCGCAGAGCCAGGGCTCGCCCTTTTCATAGGCCTCCTGCGCACCCGCTATGCTCAGGGGGTTATCGAAGTTGTAGTGCCGCTCGAGCCAAATCTTGCGCAGCCCTTCGTCGCGGATGATGATGTTCGAGAGCATCAGTCCCGCCATGTTGAAGGTCTTGCTCGGCGCCATGCAGGTAACGAGGCGGCCGTAGTCCGGCATGATTTTGCCGAGAGGTGTGTGAGTGAGGCCGCGGCGGAGCAGATCGCAGTGTATCTCGTCCGAGATGACCCACATGTTGTGCCGCTCGAGTATCTCTGCAAGGCGCTCGAGCTCTTCGGCGCTCCAGACTCGGCCGCTGGGGTTGTGGGGGTTGCAGTGGATGAAGAGCGTGGTCTTTTCGTCGGCGCACTTGCGCTCGAAGTCGTCCCAGTCGATGGTGTAGTACCCGTCCGTGTTGATGAGGTCGGAGCAGACGTACTCCCTGTGGCCGTGGTCGGCGGCATACTTGAAATAGGCATAGGACGGGGTCAGGAACAGCACCTTCTCATCCTGGGCGCAGATATAGTCCACCAGCTCGAAGAGCGCGGGGATGACGCCGTTCGACATGACCAGCTCCCGCTTCGGAAACTCCCAGCCGTAGCGGCGGCGGCACCAGGCGGCGAAGGCCTCGTAATAGCTCCTCTCAAACACGCGCGTGTAGCCGAAGATGCGCTTGTCCAACCGCTCGCGTATGCCGTCGATGACCACGTCCGGCGTGGCAAACTCCATGTCCGCCACCCACATGCGGATGAACTCCTCGTCCTTGTACGGGAACACCATGCTCTCGTCCGCGTGGAAAATGTAGTCGCGGAATCCGTCCGTGTTCATGGCGTTTGTGTGGCGGCGGTCGATGATCTCGTCAAAATTGTACATGGGCAGACCTCCTCAGGCATTTTTTCGCGTTTCTGACCCCATCATAACACGCCGCGCCTACGCTTTCAAACCTTTCCGTCTCCGGTGTTGACAGCTGGTAATATAGTGGTAAAATGTCAAACAAAGGAGAGGATGGAATGAAAAAGAAGTTTTACCAAAAATGGTGGTTCTGGCTAATAATCGTACTGCTGGTCATCGGCGCCATAGGCAGCTCCAAGGACGACGCTCAGAGCCCGGCGGAGAGCCCCGTGCCCGCTGTCAGCGAAGAAGTTGAGTCAACGCCCACGCCTACGTCTAGCCCAACTCCGACGCCTGCGCCGACACCCACCCCGGCACCTACTCCCACTCCGACGCCTGCTCAGGCGGTCTCCGGCGACGGCTCGACCGGCTCCGGGCAAGCCCAGTCCGGCAGTGTTTCCGACGGCGCGTCCTCCGGCGGATCATCTGATGCCTCAGGAAGCGTTTCCGGCGGCACGTCGTCGGGTTCTTCCTCGGGCACTTCGTCCGACACCTCCGGCAGCTGGGATAACGGCGGCACGTCCGACAGCGGAACATCCGGAAGCGGCACCATGGTCTGGATAACCAGCACCGGCACAAAGTATCATCGCATTCCCGACTGCGGCACTACAAAGACCTCATGGCAGGTTTCGCTTGACGAAGCCAAAGCCCAGGGCTACGAAGCCTGCAAAAACTGCTGGTGACCCGGCTTGCCGCATCGGCGCGGCTGTGGTAAACTTGCGCTGACAACTTCTGCGAGGGGGAACTGCGCCATGCTGGCCTATACATATGTTGAGCGCGGAAAATTCGCGCTGCTTGAGAAGCCGAAGCCCGTGCTGCTCGACGAGCGGGACGCCATCGTCCGCGTCACACTCGCGAGCATCTGCACCAGCGACCTGCACATAAAACACGGCTCCGTGCCGCGCGCCGTGCCCGGCATCACGGTCGGACACGAGATGGTGGGCGTCGTGGAAGCCGTGGGCTCGGCCGTGAGCAAGGTCCGGCCCGGGGACAGGGTCACCGTGAACGTGGAGACCTTCTGCGGCGAGTGCTTCTTCTGCAAAAACGGTTGGGTCAACAACTGCACCGATCCCAACGGCGGCTGGGCGCTCGGCTGCCGCATAGACGGCGGCCAGGCCGAATACGTCCGCGTCCCCTACGCCGACTGCGGGCTCGACCGCATCCCCGAGGGCGTCAGCGACAAACAGGCCCTGCTCGTCGGCGACCTGCTGGCGACTGGTTACTGGGCGGCGGACATCTCCGAGGTAAAGCCCGGGGACACGGCGCTCATCATCGGCGCGGGTCCGACGGGGCTCTGCACGCTCGAGTGCCTGCTGCTGAAATCCCCCGGCCGGGTCATCGTCTGCGAGGCGGACGCGGCGCGGCGGGACTTTGTCCGCCGCCACTGGCCTGAGGTGCTGGTGACCGGCCCGGAGGGGCTGCGGGACTTCGTGCTCGCCCACAGCGCCCACGGCGGTGCCGACGTGGTGCTCGAGGTCGCGGGCACGCCCGAGAGCTTCCGCATGGCCTGGGACTGCGCCCGGCCCAACGCCGTGGTCACAGTCGTGGCGCTCTACGACGGGCCTCAGATTCTGCCCCTGCCTGACATGTACGGCAAGAACCTCATCTTCAAGACCGGCGGCGTTGACGGCTGCCGCTGCCGCGAGACGCTCGAGCTCATCGCTGCTGGCAAGCTGGACACCACGCCGCTCATAACGCACACCTATCCGCTCAGCGACATCGCCGCGGCCTACGAGCTCTTCGAAAACCGCCGCGACGGCGTCATCAAGGTCGCAGTCGAGTGCTGACGGAGCATCCAAACAACAAAGCGCCCGCTTTCAGTGTGAAAGCGGGCGCTTTTCGCGCTCCCTTCAGCCGAGCCGCGCCATGAGTGCAGGGCCGTGCTCACGTAGCCAGGCACGGCGGGACTTGTAGTCGGGCAATATAAGCCCCACCTCTGCCCAGAAGCGCGCCGAGTGGTTCATCTCCCGGCGGTGGCAGAGCTCGTGCACAATAACATAGTCGAGCACCTCCGGCGGGCAGAGCATGAGCAGGCAGTTGAAGCTGAGGTTGCCCTCCGCTGAGCAGCTGCCCCAGCGCGTGCGCTGGAAGCGGTAGCTAAGTCGCCCGAAGCCGACGCCCAGCCTCCCGGCAAAGTATTCCACCCTTCCGGGTATCGTCTCCGCCGCGCGGCGGCGCAGCTCGCCCCGCTCCGCGTCTCCGAGCTTAGGCAATGCAGCGGCCTCCGCGAGGCGGCCGCGGGCCCGGGCCAGGTGGCTCTCTATCCAGTCCGTGCGCTCGGCCAGAAAACGCGCTATCTCGCGCTCCGGAAGCCGCCGCGGCGCGCGCACTATCACGCGCAGGTCGCGCCCTATCTCCACGGACAGCGTCCTGCGGCTGCTGCGTATTATCTCAGGCTCAAAATCCATCTCAGCCGCTCCTTCCCGCGGACAATAATAAGTCAGCGCGGCGCGGCATGTCAAGCGCAGGCAGCAGAAAGCCCCTCCTTCAAGGCGGGGCTTTCCTCTTATTCCCTCTCTTTTTTCTCCCTGGCGCGCAGGCGCTCGGCCCGGGCCCGGTTATAGCTCATGGAGTAATTTCGCAGGCACTCTCGAAGCATCAGCTCGGCCACTGCCGCGGCGCGCGGTGCGCCGGGGTCGTCCGCCGGGAGGGCCTTTTCTATGTCCGAGGCGCGGATGAGACTCGCGGCCATTATGGCCTTGTCCTTTGCTAGCCTGGTCATCTCGGTCATCGCCGTGCCTATGTCGCCGGGCAGCTCCTCATCCACGATGAAGCCCAGCCCGGTTATGATATCCCTGTGAACGGTGATCCCCAGTCTTATGAATTCGTGGCCGCTCTCGTCGCACATGACGCTCTCCGCGGCCGGAGCCTGCGGATACTCAATGGCCATCCTTTGCACCCCCCTGCTTGGTCTCCTGACATTGCCGCCTGTATTCGATAAGTCCGTCCATGTCCAGAATACCTATGTGGCTGCCCTGGAGATCTATCAGCCCCAGGCTCTCCAGGTGGTGGAGCTCCTTGAGGCAAGTTATGCGGTTTATGAACAGCATCTCGGCCAGCTGGTTCTGTGTAACGCGGTCGTTGAGATATGTGACGCCTCCGCAGATGCGGCTGCTGCGCGAGGCCATGACTATGAGCCAGTCGCTCACAAGCCAGCCAACGTTGTGGTTTGTGCTCTTGCGCAGAAGGTCTTGACAGACCATGAGATCCCTTGTGGTCTGCGTCAGCACGGCTCGCGTAAAGCTCGCGTCATTTTGCAGCAGCTTGCGCACCTTTTCCATGCTTATGGAATACAGCACGCTGGACTCCCGAGCCTCGTAGAAGAAGGCGCAGGGCCGGTCGAACACGGCATAGCTGCACAACAGCAGATTGTTGCTGTTGTACGCGTCAAATATCCGCCGGCGTCCCTTGACCGTCTCGTAGGCGATGACATAGCCCTTTTCAAGGTAGTAGCAGGCGTCCACGTCCTCACCCTGGGCAATGATTATCTCGCCCTTTTCAAACTCCAGCTGATATTTCTTTTTACACAGCTTCCTGCGCAGATAGCTCGCGTCGAGCTCCTTGTCCCTGCCGTCGAAGTAGCTGTCGTCGCCCGAATATGTGTTCTTTCCGTCCATAGTCACGCACCGCCAAGCCCCGTCCTGCGGCGCCGGGCACGCAGTTTCATGAGCGGGTCGAATTTCTTGTGGTGGGCCCAGTCGAGCACGGTCTCCGCCCAGTCGCGCAGCCGCGCCGTCGCCTCCGCCTCGGAGAGCTCGTCCAGATCGAGTATCAGCGTGCCTTCGTCGCTCTCCAACATGGAGAGTATGTGATCGTAGGCGCTTTTATCTCCTGCCAGCTCTCTGGGACACAGCGTGCCCATGACCGGCAATTCCTCGCTGAGGAGCTCCTCAAGTTTCCCGGCGATGACGGGGTTGGCGAGCTCAGGGCCGAGCACGGGGTCGAGCCAGCCCATGTCACGCTCCCTTATCTCGGCCATCACGCGCTCAAACCGGGAGGCGACGTCGGTGTCCGTCGCGGGCAGGGGCAGGCTTGCGGCGGCCGCTTCGCAGGGCTCCACAAGGCCCATTTTGCCGCCCTCGAGCTCCACCAGCGCCCAGCCGCCGGAGATGACGCGCAGGTCCGAAAGAGCGCGGATGAGCAGAGCGGTCGCGCCGCTCTGCTCCTTTCCCTTTAAAAAAACACGAAATTCCATATCAGCCTCCCGAGATCGGCGCGCTGTGGAAGTTCTCCTTCATCCACTGCAGATGCTTGACGTTCTCATGCACCCGCCCGCACTCGTCGCCGCAGGTCTCGGCCTCCGGGTCGGCGTTGTAGAACACCTTGCCGCAGACCGGGCAGGGCTTTATCGTCTTTTCAGCCAGCATCTTCTTGCAGGCTGACTCCAGCATGGTCTGCAGCGTCAGCGCGGCGAAGGGCTCCTCCACCATGCGGCCGTTGCGCGTGACCTGCGCCCTGTTGTAGAGCACCGCCAGCCAGTCCAGCCAGGCGCTGATGTTCGCGGCCTTCTCGCTGTACTCGCGAGAAAACACCCCGGCGTAGTTGTCGCCGCTGCGACCCGTCGCAGAAAAGACGGCTTCGGTCATATCCGCGCGCACGTCGGGCAGAGTTAGATAGTTGTCCTCCTCCAGCGCCAGGCCCAGCAGCCCGAAGCGGCGCACGAATTTCATGTTGCGTCCCATGACGTCGTGATCGTCGAGGACGATGTTCATGAGCTCGGCCACGTTTCGCCCAAGCTTCACCGCCACATCGTAGGCCATCGGCACCGCGTTCGCCGCGGGCTTGATGCAGTCCATGCCCCGCTCGTCCTTCACTATATCATAGTCGCTGTATTTAATCCAATATGTAGAATCCATTTGAAACCTCCGAAGAACTCACTTCCTCGCCTGCGCAAGGCGGCCCTTTTCGCCCAGCTCGGGAATGAGCATGCCCACGACGCCGCAGAGGACGAGGAAGACATAGGCGACGATAAAGACCACCGTGTAGTTATTTCGAGCGGCGCTGGCGATGATGGTGGGCAGGGCGAAGGACATGATGCCGAGAGCGGTCTGGTTCATGCCCGCGGCGGTGCCTATGCTGTCGGGCTCGAAATCACCGGTCAGCGGCAGCAGCGGCACTCTTGTGAAGCTCACGCCCACCGAACCGGAGCAGATGATGCCTCCGAGCGCCATGAGGACATAGGTCCAGGCCCCGAGCGGGAGCAGATAGCCCAGCAGGTAGAACGCGCCGCCCACGATGCAGATGAAGGCATAGGGGATATTTATCTTCCCGAGCCTGCCTATCACCGCTCCAGAGATGATGCCGCCGAGGATGAGGCAGAAGTTGAGTACGGTGCCGATCGTGCTGGCCATCTCAATGGATGCGCCGCGCGCGGTGAAGGCCTGCGTGATGTACGTATTGATGAGCAGCGAGGCGCCGACGGCGAAACCGGAGCAGAACATGACCTTCCAGAGGTTCTTGCTCTTGAGCACCTTTGCAAAGCCGCCCTTGTTCATTCCAGGGGCTGCGCCCTCGGGCATCGGAGCCGCCTCCGGCTCCTTCACCACGAGCACCCAGGCGACAAGCAGCACCGCACCGAGTATTGCCACACCGGTGAAGGCGGCCTCAAGGCTCGGATATACGTTGCCGGTGGCGAAGGCCAGTGTCGTGCCTAGGCCGCCCGCGGCTCCGAAGAAGCCCATGGCCAGCGGCATCTCCTCGGGCCGGAAAACTATGCCGACCATCTTGGGCCCGACTATGGTTATCGGCAGCAGGAAGGTGCCGATGAGCACCGTGGCGAGCAGGAGCTCTATGTAGGTGTGGGCAAAGATGCGCCAGACCATGCAGGCCACGGTCAGCGCGAGCGTCAGGGCTGTGAAGAGCTTTACGCCCTTTTTGTCCAGCACGCGGCCCACGATTATGCTGAGAAAAGCGCCGGGCAGGCAGCCTATTGTCGATATCGCGGCCAGCTCGCCCTCGTCGATGTTGAATTTGGAGAGCGTATCCAGCGCGCGGACAGCGAAGATCATGTTGGAATAGTAGAGTATTGCCGTGCCGAGCATCAATATTGCCAGCACTATCCACTTGTATGCACTGCTGCGTTTCATAAGATATCTACCCCATTTTCAGCTCTGAGCAGGCGGCAGAGCCGTGCCGCCCGCTCAGAATGTGGTTTTTTACTTGCGGATACCCTCCAGGAAGCGCTTCACCATGACGCGGACCTCCTGGATCTTGTACTCGTTGTTGCGGATGGGCAGGGCGCCCTCGACGGAGAGCTCCGCGGCCTTGGCGATGACCTCGTCGGTCAGCTCCTTGCCGGCGAGATACTCCTCGACCTTCGTGAGCTCCACCGGCACGGGGGCCACGCCGCCGAGCACGAGGCGGATGTCCTTGCCGCCGGCCTTGTAGCTCGTGGCGAGGGACACTATGGCGAAGTCTAGGCTCTTGCGGATGCGGAACTTCTCGTAGTGGGTCACAGCCTCGGCATCGGGCTTGACGACGATCTCCTTGACGATCTCGCCCGGCTCGAGCTGGTCCTTGGTGTCAAGGTGCTCGGTAAAGAACTCGGAGGCCTTTATCGTGCGCTTGGTGGTGACGATGTCGGCGTCGAGCAGCAGCAGCGCGGGGCTGATATCGGAGGCGTTGACGGAGTAGCAGCCGCAGTTCATGCAGCGCTTGGCCTCGGCCTCGGCCGCCTCCCGGCTGATGGTCACCGTGTCCTCGCGCTCGAGATTGCGCTCCTCTACCGGGATGCTGATGTCCTTCACGCCACGGTGCAGCTCGGCAAAGCTCGGGTCGAACTTCAGGAAGCCCTCGTGCTTGTACACCGGCTTCGCTATCCCCACGCTCGCGTTTATCGCCTCCGCCGCGTTGCGGCCCTGGCGGATCGCAGAGATGACCGTGCTCGGGCCGGAGACGATGTCGCCGCCCGCGTAAACGCCCTTGTGGCTCGTCGCCTGGCTCTCCTCGTCGACCACCAGGCGGCCCCTCGCGCTCGCGTAATCACCCAGGAAGCTCAGATCGACCTGCTGGCCAGCCGCCATCAGCACGCTGTCCGCGTTCACTATCGTCGTCTCGTCCTCGTCGTAGTGCAGCACCAGCTTGCCCTTCTCGTCGCGGGTGTAGAAGGTCCGCTTGAGCTCCATGCCCGTGACCTGGCCGTCCTTGTAGAGCGCGCGCTTCACGCCCCACTGAGGCATGATCTGCACGCCCTCCTCCTTGGCGCGCTCTATCTCCTCGTGGGAGGCGGTCAGCTCGTTCTCCGGCTTACGGAAGATGAGCGTAACGCTCTTCGCACCGAGCCTCTTTGCGGTAACGGCGACGTCCATCGCGACGTTGCCGCCGCCGATGACGATGACGTTCTCGCGCTTTTTCTTGTTCATCCACTTGTTGACCTCGACCAGGAACTCCAGGCCGAACTCCGTGAACTCCTCGCCGTCGAAGCCCAACACCGGGCGCTTCCATGCGCCGGTGGCGTAGAACACCTTGTCGAAGCGGCGCTCCAGGCTCTCCGCGTCAAAGTCACGGCCCAGCTCCTTGCCCAGCTCGAAGTCCACGCCCATGCCCTTGATGGCATCGGCGACTTCGTCGACGTAGTGCTTGGGCAGGCGGTAGTTCGGGATGGCGTACTGCAGCATACCGCCCGCCTTCTCCATCTTGTCGTAGACCGTGACGGAGTGGCCTGCCTTGCGGAGGTAATACGCTGCGGTGAGGCCCGCGGGGCCCGCGCCGACGACGGCGACGTTTACGCCGGTCTCCTTTTCAGGGGCCTTGTAGTATACGTCCTTGTGCTGCATGGCGTAGTCGCCCAGTGCGCGCTCGACGGTGTGGATGCTCACGCAGTCGTCGGCGTTTTTGATGTCCTCGGTGGCCATGACGGTCATGCGGTTGCAGTGGTTCTCACACAGGTGCGCGCAGACGCGGCTGGTGATGGTGGGCATCGGGTTCACGCGGTAGAATATCTCCGCCGCCGCGGCCCAGTCGCCCACGCGCAGCTTCTCCATGTACGCGCCGATGTCCGTGTTGTTCGGGCAGCCGCCGGAGCAGCCTACGGCCGTGGCGACCTTCATGCCGCCGAAGATGGAGTGGAAGCGGCTGTCGCCCTTGAGGGCATAGCACTCAGCGCCGCCCTTGCGGGCGCAGTTGAGCGCGCCGCCGCTGCCTTCGGGGTAGCGGTAGAACCAGCAGCGCACGTCCTGGCAGATGTTGCCGCCGATGGTGGCCTTGTTGCGCACCAGAGGGGAGGCCACGGAGTGGGCGGCCTCGCGCAGGACGGCGGGCAGCTTCCCGGAGGCCTCGACGTCCTTGAGCTTGGTGAGCGCGCCTATCTTCACGGTCTCGTCGCCCTCTATGTACTCGGCGCCCTCTATGCTCTTGAGGTTGACTATCTTGTCCGGATAAACCGGCTGTATGCGGGTGCGCAGCTCCGTCATGAGGTCGGTGCCGCCGGCCATTGCGAGGTTATCCACCTTGCGGCCGTCCGCCAGCTCCCTCGAGGCCTCCTCGAAGGTCTTGGCATTCACATGCTTGAATTCCTGCATCTTCGCTCCTCCTTTAACCTTCTTTGAGGGCCTGCAGCACGTTGACCGGTGTCGCAGGGTACTTCATATACGGCTTGCCTATGGCGTTGCCTATTGCCATCGCAATGGCGGCCGCGCCCGCGGAGCCGGAGATCTCACCGACGCCGACAGCCTTGAAGCGCGAGATGTTCGGCTGGCTCTCCTTGATGACAAGGTCGATGGGCGGGAACTCGTTGAAGGGACGCCACTTGTAGTCGATGAGGTTGTTGGTCATGATGCGGCCGGTGTAGAAGTCGTATATCGTCTCCTCAAAGGTGCCGGTGTCCACCATGGCGGAGCCTATGGACGCCTGCAGCTGCATCTCGCAGGCCTTCGGGTCGATTATCTGGCCAACGTCGGTGCCTATGAGCTGGCGGAGCAGCTTGGCCTCGCCCGTCTCGACGTCGACTTCCATCTCGACAAAGTTGATGCACATGTTCGGCTGCGCATAGTTGGCCTTCCAGCGGCCAAAGCCGGTGATGGAGGTGGAGTACGGGATGATCGCGGCCCAGGGCAGCTTGTTTTCGGGCTTGTTGCTGACCCAGACGAAGCCGTCTTGCGTCTCAATCTCATACGGCGAGCAGCGGAACACGGCGGCGGCCATAGCCTGCAGCTGACGCAGGGCGTCCTCGGCGGCGCGGGTGGCGGCGGTGCCGGAGGTCAGGGTGCCGCGGCTGCCGCAGAGGCCGAACTCGACGGGGTTGTCGACGGTGCCGGTGTTGGTAACGGTCACGGACTCGAAGGGGACGTTCAGCACCTCGGCGACCATCTTGGCGCAGGCCGCCCTCTGGCCCTGGCCGGACTCGACGAGGGACTGGTTGAGGATGACGGAGCCGTTGGTGTGCAGGCGGACGATGGCCTCAGAGTTGTCCTCGCCGACGTCGCCGTTGCCGTGGATGGAGACGCCGACGCCTATGCGCTTGGAGCCGTTGACGGCGGTGGGCTTGTACCAGCCCTTGAACTTCTCCTTCCAGCCGAACTTCTCGGCTGCCTCAAGGATGGCCTGACGGTAGTCGACCTCGTGGCAGGTCCACCAGTTGCAGTCACGCCACATGTAGCGGTCGCCCGCACAGACGAAGTTGTCGTGGAAGAACTGCACCGGGTCGAGGTTCATGTCGGCCAGCATGTGGGCGATGACGGGCATCATGGCGCTCTTGAGCTCCTGGCCGCCGAAGCCGCGAACCGTGCCGCAGGAGATGGTGTTCGTCGCGTACATGCAGGTGTCGATGTCCCAGTTCTGGCACTTCGCCAGGGCGACCTGCATCTCGCCCAGGCCGACGGCGGTTATGCAGTAGCCGGCGTCGTCGGTGTAGCCCGGCATGACGTACCAGTGGCCCTTCACTGAGGTCATGATACCGTCCTTGATGGAGAAGCGAGCAGTGAAGCGGGAGCCGAGGCGCATCTCGTGGATGGTCAGCTGGTCCTCCTTGTTCATGCGGAAGCGGACGGGGTGGCCGGTCAGGCGGGAGAGCAGCGCCGTGTAGAGGCACATCAGCGTCATCTCCTGCTTATTGCCGTAGGATCCGCCAACGTTGAAGACGCGGGTCTCAATGACCACGTCCGCAGGCATGCGGCCGACGTCGGGCGGCATCTTGGGCACGCGGTCGGACTGCGCCGTGGCCCACATCAGGTACTTGTTGTTGATGTCGTCGTAGTACATGATCATCTCGGGCGGCTCGGGTGCGAGGGGTGAGGGATTGGTCTCGAAATAGCCGGTGCCCTCGTAGACGTAGTCGGCCTCCTCGCAGGCCTTGTCGCAGTCGCCGCGCTCAACGGAGAAGAGCATCTTCTCGTCGCCGAAACCGAGGTCCTTCTCGTAACGGTTGTTCTCAAAGAAACCGGGGTAAAGCTGGGCCGCGCCGTCGGCCTTGGCCTGCTCTATGTCGAACACGGCGGGCAGGACCTCATATTCGACCTTTATGAGGCGGATGGCCTCCTCGCAGAGTTCCTCGGTCTCAGCCGCGACGAGGGCGACGCAGTCGCCGACGTAGCGCAGGTGCTGGTCGCAGACCTTCTTCACCGGGGGCAGGCCCTGCAGGAACTCCTTGGAGAACTCGGGCTGGTTCTTGTAGGTGACAACGGCGTAGACGCCGGGCAGAGCCTCGGCTTTGGACGCGTCGATGTCCTTTATGATGGCATGGGCATAGGGGCTGGGCATCAGCTTCGCGTGGAGCATGTCCTTCATTTTGAAGTCGTCGAGATATATGCACTTGCCGGTGACTATCTCGCGGGCATCCTTCCTGGGGCGGTACTTACCGATATGACGGTATTCGGGCTTTTTCGGAGTGCTCATTCCTCTACCCCCTTCTTAGACAGTTTTTCGAGAGCGTCCAGCACATGATAGTGGCTGATGCAGCGGCAGTAGTTTCCGGAGAGCGCCTCCGCTATCTCCTCGCGGGTCGGGTGCGGATTGTGGTTGAAGAGCGCGCGGGAGGTCATGATGATGCCCGGCGTGCAGTAGCCGCACTGGAAGGCGTACTCGTCGATGAAGGCCTGCTGGATGGGGTCCAGCTCGTTCGTCACGGGGTCCTGAAGCCCCTCGATGGTGGTTATCTCCGCCCCGTCGCACTCGACCGTCAGCGTGATGCAGGAGGCCACGGCGTCGCCGTTCATGATGACCGTGCAGCAGCCGCAGGCGCCCTCGGAGCAGGACTCCTTCGTCCCGGTGAGGTCCAGCCTGTTGCGGAGAGTCTGACAAAGCGTCTCGCTCGTCGGAATCTGGCCGAATTCATGACCAATGGCAAAGACATACTTTCTGCCGTTTATGGTCATTGAAACAGTGTTATTGTCTGCCATGCTTTCTAGTCCTTTCTCAAAGTTGTGTGCAGCCTGTGCGCTTTCTGAGTCGTTAAAAGAATAACATGCCCCTCTGTGATGTCTCAAGGCCGTGGATGTAGCCCACACTACACCGCCATAGAAAAATTTACCCGTCGTTCTTGACATTTGGAGGCTCTGCGTTTAAATAGTAGTAAAGAAATCCGGGGGTCGAAGGGCGGTGTGCGGCTTGAGCGAATGTAATATACTGCCAGACACGGTGCGTGCAAAGCTTACCGACGAGAGCTCCTGCATCCTCTTTGACGGTCTGCTCTCGGGCTCGGAATTCGAGCTTGGCAGGGCTGTCGGAGAGTATTTCCGCTCCGCTCCGGCGCAGGTGCGCGCCGACTCGCCCGAGCTGTTTTCCGTCGTTGAAAGTGCCATGGACACGGGCATTTCCGGTCAAACTCGCGATTTTTACCTCGGTCTCGGCGCTGTGCCGGAGCCCTTCACGGATATATGGAGCTGCGGCTTTGCAAGCGACGTCATATGCCTCGGTCCGGACGAGCTCTTTGTGGACGGCGGGGCCGGCGACCTCTTTTCCTCACACAGGTTTGCAAGGCTGACACATGGTAAATACAGGGCTATCATTGCCTTCGAGCCCGCTCCTGAGAGTTACCGGTGCTGTTTGACGAACAGCTCTCTGTTTGACGAACGGCTCAGGCTCTATCCCCTGGCGCTCAGCTCGCACTGCGGGAGGCTTAGCTTTGCCGAGCGCGGGCCGGACTCCAGGTTAGACCAGAACGGGGAGCTCACCGTCGAGGCCGTAACGCTGGACTCTGCGCTGCACGGAGAGGCGCCTAGCTTCATAAAGCTCCACCTTGAAGGCGGCGAGCTAGACGCCGTGGAGGGCGCGGCGGAGACGATACGCCGCTGCGCACCGCGTCTCGCCGTTTGCCTGCACCGCAGCTCCGACGCGCTGCACATACCGGCGCGGCTGCTCGAGCTGTGTCCCGATTACCGCTTCACATTCAGGCACTACTCCAGCAGCGTGACAGAGACCGTGCTCTACGCCGTGGCCGAGAAATAAAAAATGGCCCCGGATCGGGGCCATTTTATACTCGCTATCTGACTATACGCGTCCGACCAGCTTGATGAGCGCGAGCTCCTGATTGAACTTTACGCGCTCGAGCTCCTCCTCGCTCACGTTCGGGGAGTAGATGGTCATCCACTCCTTCCAGGCGCGTTCGGTACACTTGAGCTGCTCGCAGAGCTCCACAGCGACGCCCTCGCTCTCGAACCAGTGCTTCCACTCGTGAGCATACCAGAACACCGGGTTTTCGTTGCCGTCCTCTCCCTTGGCAAGGCTCTCGTCGCGGCCCAAGAGGACAAAGCCGACCTCGGCGCCCTCTCTCAGCAGCGGGCGGAGCTTCTCCTCGAAGAAGCCGGCCTCCATGCCGAAGTTGTGGTAGGCGTTGACGCATACCAGCGCGTCAAAGGCGCCGTGCGGCACCGGCAGCGCTGCGGCGTCGGCCTGTATGGGAAATACCGCGTCCTCCAGGCCCTGGTCGCACAGCATGTTGCAGGTCTCGGAGGCGTATTCGTTTTTGTCCACGGCATAGACGCGGACGCCGTATTCCTTCGCCATGAACACGGATGAGAGGGCGCGGCCGCAGCCCAGGTCGAGGACCAGCATCCCCGGCTCCAGATGCATGCTCTCGGTCAGCTCCTCCGTCAGATACAGCGCGTTCGGCCCGGCCATGCATTTGCGGACGAGGCGTTTATCATATTTCTGCGAGCGTTCAAGCATAGGACACACTCCTGTACAAGTAGAGTGTTTATATTTTATCAATATTCCCCGCCGAGTTCAACGTCCAGGATGTAGCCTGGGCAACATTGGAGGTAAAAGCGTATGGAAAGAATAGAGCTGAAGGTAAACTCCTCAGCAGAGCCGACCGAATTCGTGGACAGCATGTGCGAGCACGTCCCGGAGCTCAAACAGCGCTGGACGGAGAGCCTCGACGCCGCCCGCAACGCCATGCAGGACACGCTGGAGCTCCCGCCCTGGTCTCTGAGCAAAAAGCCCTCAAAGAACTTCCAGGTCGTCGGCATGCTCTACAAAACCGTCTGCCCCTTTCTCAGGGAAAACGAGTATCCCAGGAAGGTAATACTGAACTGTCTGAGTGAGGACGACGCGACGATGTACAGGCAGATATACAACTTCTACATTCCCAACACCAAGGCCGAGCGCATGAACAACGGAGCCTGGGACTGAAAGGTCCTCAGGCTCCGCTCTTTTCGGCGTATTCAAAACCGGCGCAGTTATCGGTGTGCTCCAGTATGGTCTCCCCGTCCCTTGTGAGGCAAAAGCGCAGGCCCGAGCTCAGGCTCTCGTGCACGGTGCGGCCCATGCTGCCCCTCACGGGCGCGCGCAGCGGCTTTGCGCCGGAATCCAGCAGCTCCACCTTCAGCAGCCAGCGTCCCTGACGGATGACCGCACCGCCGCAGGACCAGTGCTCGACCCTCGCGCCCCGGTAGGTGGCGAGGCGGTATTCGTGTCCCTCGTGCACCAGGGCACAGATGCAGCCGGTAAAGCTGCCCAGCAGCATAGGTATGGTTGCTACGGAGAGCATGAACCCCCCTCGCTCCGGCCCGCCCCAGGAACACTGTGCCCAGAGATATGAGCTCGGGAAGGAGCGACCGCGGTCGGTCTCGATGTAGCCCGTCCCTCCGGTGAAGTCCAGCGTCCGACCGTTTATGCTCAGCGCGCCCTCAAGAGAGTGCGACATACTGATGACGCCGTGACTGCACTCCATACACGGAACGTAGCTGAAGGGTCCCATTATATCGGAACAAAGGCGCGAAAACGCTCCAAAACCCACCGCTCCGCGCAGCTTGAGACCATCTGCGTCGATGTTCACGCGCAGGCCCTTTTCCGTAAAAACATTCTCACCTGCACGTATGCGCAACCGCTCCTCGCATGCACTGAAGTCCGCCGCCGGGTACTCAAGCCACCAGGAGCCCTCCCGCGAGATGACCTGAAGCGACGCGCTGCGCCGGTGTGCATCGTCCTGATGCAGCGCGGGTATGAGAGCCAGCGCGTCGCCTCCGCGGGTCTGAAGCTTGAAATACCAGCCTTCAAAATACGCTCCGCACCGCTTTTGGTGGCAGAATTTTTCCATAATCTCAGAGGAATTCCCGGATGTCGATGGTGAGCTTTTCCTCAAGATTGATCAGCCTCTTGGCGATGTCCTTGGAGACCTCATCCGCCGCGGTGTACTCGTTGAGGTACTTGTTGAGGGACTTGACTCCCATGTTGCAGCCGTCGGTCATGAGGTCTGTAATGGTCTTGTCGGAGTCGTCGATGCTCATTTTGACGCCCACCTTCATCCAGGACATCCCTTTAGCGACCGGATTGGGCTCCTTGCCCTCGTCATGGTACTGGCACAGGAGGTTGTTTATCTCACTTTTGAGCTTTTCGTGCTCTGTCTTGCAGTCTATGAGCAGCTGTCTGAGCTTCTCGCTGTGAACGCGGTCAAGCACGTCGTCGATCGACGCCACGCCCATCTTGACCCCAGCATCGCACTCCCGCAGCAGCTTTATGGTATCCTGTTCGATCATACAAGTCTCAGCTCCTTAGATAGTATAGACTTAGTGTGAACACCCAGGCGGGATTTATGCCCTATCTTTATCAAATGTATAAAAACTGCCCCCTCGATCTGATATCGAGGGGGCTCTGTTTTTAATAAATCAAAGCATACGCGCGGCCTCGTAGCCGTCCCATATTGCTCCGGCGATATTTCTTACCCTGTGGCAATCGCCCAGCGCTATGACATTGTCATAGTCATTGCAGATTTCTTCATACAAGCCATTGCACGAATTGAAGCCTATGGCCGCCACCACGGTATCCGCCTCAATCAGGTTCTCTCCAGCTTCGGTAGTAACCGTGACTCCCTCTTTGCTGACGCTCGAGGGCGAGGCATGCTCAATGATCTGTACCTTGTTGAAGTGCAGCAGATCCCGCAGCATGAAATCGTTCATCGCCGGCAGTTTGCTGCTGCGCAGGATCACGCTGCGAGCTATTATCGTTACCTGCTTTCCGCTCTGTGCCAGATGCAGCGCCAGCTCACACGCAACAAGCCCTGCACCCACAATAGCCACGCGTTTTCCTGTTTCAAAGTCACCCGCCAGCACCGAAACCGCATCGGTCACGTTTTCGCCGTTTCCGCCAGGGCAGGAGAGCTTCTTCGCCGTACTGCCAGACGCAACGAAAACGGTATCGGGACTCTGAGCGTCTATCAGTTCTTTTGCAGCCCTTGTATTGAGACGCACATCTACCCCCAGGTCTCTCAGCTGCTTGGCATACCAGGCCACAAGCTCGGTATCCGCCTTCTTGAAAGATGGAACGCCGGCATAACGCAATGCTCCGCCCAGCGCATCTGAGGCTTCAAACAGTGTCACGCTGTGTCCTCTCAGGGCGCTTACACGCGCAGCCTCCATTCCGGCCGGGCCTCCGCCCACAACGACCACACGCTTCTTGACCGGAGAGGGCACAATGCCTACCAGGGTCTCGCGGGAACACTCCGGATTGATAGCACAGGAGCCAACAGCTCCGTCAAAAGCCCGGCCAAAGCACCCCTCGTGGCAGCAGAGGCAGGGCCTGACATCTGCGTCTCGGCCGGTACGCACTTTGTTTACATACTCTGCATCTGCCAGCAGCGGGCGGGCAAGGCCTATCATGTCGCATGTGCCCTTGCGTATTGCATCGGCCGCAAGCTCCGGGTCGTCCATACGTCCGGCGGCCAGGATGGGCACGTCCACGACCTTTCTCAGCTGCTCTGCAAACGGGAGATACACGCCCTTGTCAAAATACATGGGCGGATGGGCCCAATACCAGCTGTCGTACGAGCCCGCGTCAACGTCAAAGCCCTCATATCCGGCTTCGACCAGTATCTTCGCCGCCTCAAGTCCTTCCTCAATATCACGTCCGAGCTCCTCAAACTCTTCTCCCGGGACGGCTCCCTGCCGTATCCCCTTTATGAAGCTCTTCAGCGAAAATCTGAGTATCACCGGGAAATCCGGCCCACAATACTGTTTTATCTTCTTAACGATCTCGATCGCAAAAGTAAGCCGTCCCCTGAGGTCGCCGCCGTATTTGTCCGTGCGCTGATTGAAAAGAGACATGGCAAAGCAGTCCAGCAGATACCCCTCGTGGACCGCATGGACCTCCACTCCATCAAAACCGCTTTTCTTTGCGATTACCGCCGATACTCCGAACTGCTCTACTATCTTCTCAACTTCCTCTGTTGTGAGCTCTCGGCAGTTTATGCGGGGGTTCCAGCGGTTTGTCACCGGAGAGGGCGCCACAAAGGTACGGCCATGTATCATGGCCGGCATCGCGCTGCGCCCAAGGCCGGCAGTGAGCTGCACAAACACCTTGGTCCCAAATGGGTGAACCCTGTCCGTGAGCTCCCGGGCAGCTTTTATGTATTTGCCCGGGCATATTGTGGGGCTGGGAAAGGAACCGGGGCCATGCACCTCAATGGTATTGTCGACCCAGTTTGCGCCTGTGATTATCAGGCCGACGCCCCCGGCTGCTCTGCGCACATAGGATTCCACCGCCTCAGGCATATAGGCGCCGTCCTCGTCATTATGCGTTGTCGTACCCATAGCAGCCATATAATATCGGTTTTTAAACGTGACTTTACCGATGGAGAATGGTGTAAACAGCACTTTGCGGGACTCATTCATAATATCGCTTCCTCCCTGGTTGATAATGTTAGGCTTCAGCATTGTGCTTATATTAACAATATCAGACAAGGGTCCGCGCGCACAATTTCAATGTGCCCAAATTATTGTTAATGAGAGCGGCGCACGCTGGGCATAAAGCACCATGGCGTGCGCCGCACAAGAGAATAAATATATCAGTCTATACCAAACTCGGCAAATACGGCTTCCGTATCCGCTCCCACATCTCCCGTCGGAGTATGCTGCATCGGGCCGCAGCCCTCGAATCTCATAGGCGGCTTTGCAACTGTGACCTCCTTGCCGGAATCATAGACATGGGCAACAACGTGGTCATTTATTATCGCCGGTACACAATTGTGATTATCGCGCATATGACCAAGGACGGTATATACTATGTCCTCATCATCCAAAGCACGGCATATCTCGTCGGCGGTCAGCTCAGCTGCATGCTTTTCCAGCGCCAGTATGGCATTTTTCCGGTTTTCCGGCACGACCGTTGCCGCCCTGGAATTGTATCGCGGATCGTCTATGAGTTCATAGGCCCTGAAAGCCCTGCACAATCCTGGCCAATACTTGCTGTACTTTTCCAAAGTCGTGAGTACCCACAGGTTGTCCTTTGTTCTGTACGGAGTCCCGCCGGGACTTCCCTCATATCTGCCTCTCGGCCAGCGATAGCCGTACTGCGTAGCCGAGCTGAGCGGAGAAAAGGTCCATATTGCCGTACCATACAGGGAAATTCCAACAGATGTCCCCCTACCGGTTTTCTCCCGCTGATAAAGAGCCATTCCCACGCCCCCGGCTAGCTCGGTTCCCACTATTGAATCCCCGGCGCCGACGGGAACATATACGGGATAGCTGCCCGGAGCGTCCACCATCATATCCTGCAAAAAACCGCTCTCAGCCCAGAAGCTGACCGTATCGAACCCCGGTCTGTTTACCCTTGAGCCCCGTTCCCCGTATCCGGTTATCGAAGCATATATCAGACGCGGGAACTCCTCCTTAAGCGTTGCATAGTCCAAGCTCATCATTTTGAGAGCCGCGGGCCGATAATTGGTCACAAACACGTCTGCCTTTGAAAGCAGCTTTCTCATGCGCAGCTGGTCTGCCTCGTCACGCAGATTCAGCTGCACAAATTTTTTCCCTGAATTCACAGTTTCAAAGACTATATTCTCGTCAGCTTCGGCCGGAACACCGAAAACTTCACCGAACCTTCTGTAATTGTCACCTTTTCCCGTTTCCACCTTGATTACTTCGGCCCCGTATTCAGCCAGCACCTTGCCGCAGGCAGAACCCGACACCAACATGGAAAGCTCAATCACAACGACTCCTTCAAGCGGTCGCATCCGTATCCCCCCAAGTATAATAACTACAAGCTGTGTGCAGATTATTCGTCGTTATAATATTATATTCTGCTTCAATCTTGTTTTCACCGTTCAAAATAGTTAAAAATGGAACACTGTGTCACGAAGTATTTGTACCTATTTGCTTTGACACGATCTTTGTTAATGGTTAAACCATACACTATCATGACTTCATATGGCAATCCCTTTTGTATAACATGACGTTGCTGAGCGCCAAGCGAAAACGTTAAAATTATATCCAGCAAAGCATATACACAATAACACAGTACCGGGAAGGGCTTGATTGAGTGAATTACGAAGAATTTCTGAGCTTTCATCAGCAGGGGCGCGTCGGTGTTGTCAGGCTTTCCAGGCCATCGAAGCTGAACACCATGAGCGCACCGTTTTACGAAGCAATGATAGCGCTTCAACAGGAAGAAATTGTAGGTAACACGGAGCTGCGGGCAATAGCAATGCTGGCTGATGGAAAACACTTTTCTGCAGGAATCGACCTGAACTACGCAAAAGCGGTTATTGGCACTCGTGGCAGAAGCCTGTATGGGATTTACCACTGGCGCCAGGCATACCATTTTTGGCATGAGTGCAATCTTCCTGTGGTAGTGGGCATACAGGGTGCCTGCATGGGAACTGCCATAGAGCTTGTGAGCTCCTGCGATATCCGAATCGCGGCTGAAAACGCCCGGTTTTCTCTCAGAGAGGTGGATGTCGGCATCAGCACGGATCTCGGAGGCACGTCAAGACTCACCAAGCTTATTGGACCCGGAATGACCAAGTTTTTGGCCATGACCTGCGAAGACATCGACGCCGCCGAGGCACAGCGTATAGGCCTTGTCGAGCGCGTCGTACCGCTCGAGGAGCTTGAGGCCGTTACAATGCATTACGCCGAGTTATTGGCGGACAAGCCTCCCATTGCAGTACAGATGTGTAAGAAATGCATTAACATTGCCATGGACTCGAGCCTCTCGACCGGCCTCATAGCTGAGGAAATACAGGGAATATACACCGCTTCAACCCGGGACAAGGCTGAAGCATCAGCTGCAATGCTTGAAAAAAGGAAGGGCGAATACCACTGCGAATAAACCTAACCACTTTTACATGGGGGCATAAAAATGAAAATACTCATAATCAACGGCAGTCCAAAAGACGAAAGGAGCAACTCGCTCAAACTGACCAAGGCCTTTGTGGAAGGCATTCAGGCTGAATGCAATGCAGAGGTGGAATACATAAGCGTAAGCAAACTGCACATTGAAAAATGCATCGGATGTCTTAATTGCTGGAAAAAGACCATAGGCCGATGCTTCCAGAACGACGACATGTCCGCCGCCATCGACAAAATGGTAGCCGCTGATGTCATCATTTGGAGTTTCCCGCTATATTACTACTCACTGCCCGGCTCGCTGAAAATTTTCATTGACAGGCAGGTCCCTACTATGAAGCCCGTCATGCAGGAGCGCACCGACGGCAAGGGCAATGGAAAGCATGCGTCCCGCTATGACCTGTCCCATCAGCGGAACGTGCTCATTTCCACCTGCGGCTTCTGTTCCTACAAGGGAAACTACGACGCCGTCAAGGCCCAGTTCGACCTGATGCTCGGTGTGGACAACTACACCTATCTGTTCTGCGGTCAAGGCGAGATGTTCCCGGTGCCTTTCCTCAAGGACCGTGTAGACGAGTATCTGGGTTATGTCAGGCAGGCCGGAGTTGAATACGCAAAATACGGCTGCATCCTTCCCGCCACCCGCGAAAAGACGGACGAGCTCCTGCTGCCAAAACAAAAGTTCGAGGAAATGGCTGATTCCTATTACGCCCATTGCGCAAAAAAAGCCGCCGAGGCCGCAGCCAAAGCTGCGGAAAATGGCACCAATACATGAATACAAAAACATCGGCGGGCCGTATGGCCCGCCGATGTTTTCTTTGGAATTGATATTATACGTCTCAGGCGCTGAACTTGTTGAGGCTCTCCACACATTCCTTCATCATACCCTCGATTATCTCGCGGCATGTTGGAACATCGTGTATCAGGCCTGCCGTCTGGCCCATGCAAATGGTACCGGTGCCCATAATATCGCCGTTTTCAAAGAACATCTTGCAGGCGGTCTTTCCAGCAACGTCCTCCTGCACGTCCTTGAATTCACAATGCTCCTGTTCCTTGGCATAAACCCGCTTGGCAACTTCGCTCTTGAACATACGGGTGGAGTTTGTGAAGGAGCGCAGCAGTATTATCGTATCCATCTCAGTGGCGTTCTCAGCCATATAGTTCTTGACAGCAGGCAGAACGGGGCACTCCTGAGACAGCAGGAATCTGGTACCCAGATACACGCCCTCGCCTCCCAGCATGAGAGCGGCGGCCATTTGCCGGCCGGTTCCGATTCCTCCGGCCGCTATGACAGGTATGTCCAGCATTTCAACGCAGCGGGGCGTCAGCACCATCGTGGTTATGTCATTTTCTCCGGGATGTCCCGCACACTCGCATCCGTCCGCGACCACCATATCCGCTCCTATGGACTGAGCCTTCAGCGCATGCTTGACGGTAGTGCACTTGTGTATGAGCACCATGCCGGCGTCTTTGATGGCCTTGACCATATCCTCCTTCGGAGGTCTGCCAGCGGTCTCCATTACTTTAACGCCTTCCTCACGGCATACGCGTATGTATCCGGCATAGTCCGGCACTACCAGAGAAGGCATAAGCGTTAGATTCACGGCAAACGGCTTGCTCGTCTTCTCTTTTACGAGTCGGATCTCCTTGCGCAGGTCTTCGGCGTTCTGGAACGTAGATGAAGATATCATTCCAAGGCCACCTGCTTCCGATACGGCGGCGACCAGCTGCGCACGCGCTATCCACTGCATGCAGCCCTGAATTATCGGATATTCGATGCCAAGCATCTCAGTGACAGCAGTCTTAATTGTACTTGTCATAAGTCATTCCCCCGTTAAATCTTGATTAATCCACACAGCCCTCTCACCTGAACACGGCAATCGACTGATGAACCCTACAAGCTCAGAATATGTCAGCCAATTCACAAAATCAACGTAGCCTTTACCGAAAAGAGCCTCGAAAGCGGCGTTTCAAACTGTGCGTTTTATACCGCCCAAGCGAAGAGCATTATTCCATAAGCCTTATTTTTTCAGCGCTCGAAGAAACCGGCGCAATTTTGGTCTCACCGTCCAGCCGCAGTCTTCCGATCATCTCCAGAATTTTGAATGAGATCATAAGGCGCAGCCTTACATCGGGGTCATCAAGGTCGATCTCAAGCATGTCCTGTATTTTGCGCAACCTGTAAATTATGCTGTTTCTGTGCATATGAGCTTTTTTGGCCGTGAGCGATATATTTCTTTCAGAGCTGATGTAATAGTACAGAAGCTGAAGGTTGCTGTATGCTCCTCCCGCCTCGCCGGACAAACTGTCCAGGTACTGGACATATACATCCTCCAGATTGAATTTTTTCCTGTAACACATGAGCATGTCGTTAATGCAATACTCAGAGTAGTGATACTCGTTCGTATTAGGAGACAGATTGCTTCCTATGGACAGCGCCGTCTCAGCCTGCAAAAAAAGCCGTGCCCAGTTTGTGTATACTTGTAAACAGCAAACTTACGCCTATTCTTCCCTGACTGGAGCTTATGATCTCCATCATTTCCTGCCATTGGTCCATGAAGCTTATCTGCTCCTTGGTGCCGAAGTTATGCCAGTCCTTCAAAAGCACCAACACCGAGTTGTTGTACTGAAACACACCATAGTTGGGCACACAGCACCACGATCTCAGCTGCATTGCAAGGTGGCTGGCCTTCAGCGTGTGGCCTGAATCCAAAACTATGTATCCGAGCCTGAACGCTCCGCTGGTCGGAATTCTCAGGCCCCTGCATCTGTCATTTACAAATTCTTCGCTCGCATCCCGGCTGTTGATGAGGTCATCAAGCATCTGCTGGCGTTTGGGCATGCTGTGTTCATAAAAGCCGCTGGTCTTATAGTACTTATCTAACTGCTCAGTCAACAGCAGGAACATCTGCTGTTCCAGCAGAGACGGCACATGATCGAAAAAATAGCATGCCACGAATGAAAAGAACGAACCGTTTTCGTGATATGAGCGAAGCATGACGGGGCAGCCGCATATATTCGGAGGATTGACCAAAACCGGCCTGAGGTATTTCTCCCCATCGTCAAAATAACCCATTTCGGCCATACGGTCCAGAGAACGCTTGTCATAAAACTTCTGCTGTATCAGCCCATCTACATATTCATTGTCTTCAACTCTCTTGTGGGTCGACGCAATTATATTATAGGCGGAATCCACCATCAGGAACGCGCTTCCCGGGAACATCCTGCGGGCGACTTCTATTATTGGTTCATAGCCACTGTCCTTGATAACGGCACGCTCAAGCTGACGGTCTATGTCTTCAATAAAGGCAAACAGTTTCATAAGATGGTTGATGGCGTCATTGATCTCACAGTTTTCGTCTAAGACTATTGCATTTACAAACTGCCTGTATCTTTCCACCTGCTGTACTTTTGCCTTGAAAACAAAACAATGGTCCTTGAACTTAGCTTTGGGAAGCTTGCATAGCGTCTTGGTTGCACCTACATAGAGAATATCATCTGAGAGCTCAATGCTCGTGTCAGTCGGAAGCATTTGAATGCAGCGGAACTGGAAGGGCCTGTCCTGTGCCAGCAGAAGCTCTCCGCCAAAGCTAGCCATACTTTCGGAAATCAGCTCTATGGGTAATAACATAGTCACTCTCCCTGCACTATGGTGGTGCTTAAAGCGCGGTTAATATCCGCATCGGTCGATTGAGTGAACAGGGACACCGGACGGTGTCCCTGTTGATGCTGCTTTATCCAGTGTTTATTTGCTAAACTCCTTGATGAGCGCCTCATTGTCTTCACCGAGCGCCCGGTGTCTCTCGTAGAGGTCCTGAACCCCCTGACTGTCAAAATAGATGGGCATCTGGGACAGATACACGCTCTTGCCCGACGGATACGTATGCTCGGCCAAATATCCGTTCAGAACATTCTGCTCAAGCTGCTCTCCCTCATATTTGTCCTTGAACTTTGCCAGGATGCAGCTGGGCACGTCATGGGCCTTGAGTATATCAAATATTTCCTGAGCAGTGCGCTGCTTGGCGCGCTCCATGACTATCTCCACCAGCTCCTTGCGGTTTTCCGGAACCAGAGCAGCTACACGGGTATTGTACTTGGGGTTGTCCTTTATGTCCTCGAGGCCAAATGCCTCGACGAAAGCATTCCAGAACTTGTCATATTCATTTACGAACAGGAACACATTCCTGCCGTCCTTGCATGTATAGGCCTGCCCCATAGGCCCGGAGTTTCCGGGGTTGCGCGGCCACTCATAACCATACTGAGTGGCGCAGGAAACTGCGCTGGTAACCCAGTTGCCGGAACCGTACAGGGAACACATGACGTAGTCGCCCTTTCCAGTGAGCTCGCGGGCATGCAGGGCAGCAAGCGTGCCAACGGCAAGCATTGTGCCTGTCGTAAGATCGCCCATTCCTGTGGGCGAATATATAGGCGGAGTATTCTCGTCCATGCGTAGGTCCGTAAGTATGCCGTTCATTCCGAAAAACGAAATAGCATCAATGCCCGGCATGCCGCTCATCGGGCCGTCCTTGCCCCAGCCGGTGGCGTGCGCCATAACGATATGCGGGAACTTCTCTTTTATCGTTTCCCAATCAAGACCAAGCTTCTTCAGGCCCTTTTCACGGGTACTGGTCAGAAAAACATCCGCCTTCTCAAGCATGTTATATACGATTTCACGATTTTCCGGCTGAGTCAAATCGAGAGCGAGGCACTCCTTGCCTCCATTATACATGTCGTGTATGGGGTTTTCCTCTGCGGTAATGGGCATGTGATATGCCATTCCAAAATACCTGCATGCGTCGCCTTTGGGAGGAGTCTCTATTCTTATAACTCTTGCTCCAAGCGAACGTAAAAATCTGCCGGTGGTAGTGGCTGCCCAGTAGGTGGTGAGCTCAACAACAGTAATGTCCTGAAGAGGTTTCATCTCGGGTCTCCTTTTCTATAATAGTTGCGCCAGTTTTACATACACAAAACCTATGTAATTCCGGCGCATTTTTCCTTTATTAGGGCACATAAAACCAAGCAAAACACTCGTTCAAAACCTCTGGTAATTCATGCACATTGTTTGAAAGCAAGTATGTGCACTGTGCCCAAATAATCGGCAAATCCAGCACTCCAAGCCTCTTTTTCACCGCTTTGTGACTATTATAACAACTGCTTGACAAAAAGTTCACGTTATTTGATACAAATTTTCATTTACTCATACGGCTCTGGATTGTGCACAGGCTACACTGCTTTTCCGTTATATAGCAAAGCATGCATCACTGTGCCCAAACTTCCCCCTTCGGGCCATGTCGAAAATTCGTATAGTTAGATGGAGACTCTGCTACCTGCTGATCCTATAATGAAGATAGACAATTAATTAACGATGCGCGGCATCGGTTCAGAAATCAGGAGGGACAGCATGGAAAATATTAGCCGTTTCAGAAAAGGCACCGGCGTCGGCCAGATTCTGGATGATTCTATCAGCCGCTGCCCGGACCGGGAAGCCATTGTGTATGGACACTGGCGCATAACATATCGCGAGCTTGGAAAACTGATCAATCAAACCGCTCACTATCTGCGTCGACTCGGCGTTCAAAAGGGCGACCGCGTCGCGGTCATTTCCCGTAACTGCCCGGAATTTATCATCGCCGACATGGCCGTACTTAAGCTGGGAGCCATATCTGTCAAATTCAATTGGCGCCTCACTCCTGAAGAAATGGAGTATCTCATTGATCTGAACGACGTCCGCTGGGCTTTTTTCCGAGCTGAAAACCCGGAATGGGGAAAGAGGCTCATCTCTCATTACAGGGGGAAAGTCAGTTTTATCGATCTCGAGGAGGTAAACGGCCGCTCCGCACTCTACTCCCTGGTATCGGATGAATCAGACAGTCCGATCGAAGTTGGGGTAGAATTGGATGACGTAGCCTTCCATATGCATACCAGCGGAACAACTGGGCGTCCAAAATGTGTTGTATATTCTACCGGTGGATATTTGAACGAGCTGGAGAGCATGCTGCAATGCCTGGTATTTGAAGATGGACAAGTTTATCAATACATATCGCAGCTCTTCCATTCCGCAAGTACGGGAGCCTATCTGACTCTTGCAACTGGCGGCAAGCTTATAATAATGCCGCGTTTCGAGGTTAAGGAATATGTCAGCAGTCTTGAGCGTGAGCGCGTCAACGCCATCGGCGTGATACCGATGGTGCTCAAGGGGATCCTTGATGAAGCAGAGCGCGGGAAGTATGACCTTAGTTCTCTGCATGTCATAAACTATTCAACCTGTCCCATGTCCCCCTCCCTGCTGCGCCGTGCGCTTTCAAAACTTAACTGCCGCTTTTATCAGTCATACGGCATGACGGAAATGTCCAGTGTTGTGACCGCCCTGCTGGCCGAAGACCACTACTCCGACAACGGAGCTCATCTTCTCTCGGTTGGCCGCCCCATCCCCGGGGCTGAGGTGAGAATAGTCCGTGAAGACGGCAGCGATTGCAGCGTGGGCGAGGCCGGCGAGATTTTGGTCAAGGGCCGTGGCATGATGGTCGAATACTATCAGCAGCCTGACGCAACTGAAAAGGCGTTTTCTAACGGCTGGTATTGCACCAAGGATGTAGGCTATCTTGATGAAAAGGGCTTTTTATTCCTTCGCGGTCGCAAAGACTCGCTGATAATTTCGGGTGGGGAAAATATCTATCCGGAAGAAGTGACGAATGTCATTCTGAAAATGCCTGAGGTCGCGGAAGCCGCTGTATATGGTGTCCCTGACCCGAAATGGGGAGAGCATGTAAAAGCAAGCGTAGTCCTGACGCCTGGCGCAAATGTGAGCGCCGATGAACTCAAAGCCTTCTGCAAGGCAAATATGCCTTCATTCAGGGTTCCGAGAGAAATAGAAATACTTGAGAGTCTTCCGAAGAACGCCACCGGTAAGGTGCTCATATCCGAGCTCCAGGGCAGAACAAAATGAATAAAAAAGATAGAGAGCGGACAGCAGCTGTCCGCTCTCTAATATTTATTGATGTCAGTAGTCTATACGCTGGAGCATACCGGGAGTCATATATTTCTTTGCAAGCCCTATATACCACTCTTTGGTGTTATCCCAGTCCTCCACATCTCTCTCCTCAAGCACGCGGATGATTCTTGCCGGTGTTCCCCCTACCACCACTCTCTCAGGGACCACCTGGCGCTTTGTAACCACCGCTCCCTCGGCAATCACTGTGTACTCCCCGATCTCAGAGTAAAGGCTCAGCACAGCACCCATGCCGACGCTTGAGTTTGAGCCGAGACTGTTGCAGTGCACGATGGCGCCGTGTCCTATGGTGACGCGGTCTCCTATGCAGCAGCGGGCGTTTTTCCCACCCACATGGATGATCACGCCCTCTTCCACTGCGGTACCGTATCCGATCGTTATAGGACTGCCATGGGAATCACCGCGAATGACTGCCTGAGGGCCTACATAGCAATATGGCCCTATTCTCACGTTTCCTATCACTACCGCTGATTCGCTTACATACGCAGTTTGGTCTATGTCCGGGACCATGCCGTCAAATTCGTAGATCATCTTTCCTCCAGCCGCAGTCAAGGCCAACTTAACTATTCAGGCGTTTTTCATCAGATAGTAAACTATTCCGGCCTCTGCACAGACTTCCCCGGCCTCGTTCAAGACAGGAACCTTCAGAGGGTAGCGGCCCTTGCCGTGTTCTTCAACATATGCGATTCGCTCTGCGGCTTCCTCCTGAGTCATGGATATATCAACAACGAGGTCACCCTTACAGGGCTTGAGATAGTCGAGCTCCACGCTTTTGATTATCGCAACATATCTGGAGCCATAGGTGCATTTGATAAGGCTTGCGCCCGCGGATTCGGCCAGTATGAGATAGCTTCCGGCGTAAACTATGCCGACATGGTTCATGTGCAGCTTTTCCGTGGGAAGCTTGAAAACAACGTGGCGTTCCTCCAAGACCTCCGGTACAACACCAGCCAGGTTCAGATACTCGATTTTGCCCTGTGTGATGCTTTTTTTGACACCTTCAAAAAACTCAGGTGTGAATTCAGACATGGCACAGCTCTCCTTTGTTTTTAAGATTTTCATTCAGTGATTTGATAATGCTGAAAAAGGAGCGCTGCTGGCCTCAAGGCCCCGCAGCGCTCCACTGTTGTCTTGTGTGCGGGCCTAAAATACGGGGCTTATTCCACAACGTACTTGGCCGCGACACCCTTAAGTATCTCTTCGGTGTCCGCCATTATCTTTTCGACCATATCCGCAGTCTTGGGCAGGTCGGTGATACGCTGCGCACACTCTCCGGCACCAGCCATGGCGTGCTCAACATCGCCCGCATAGGTCGCCGCCACGCCGACTCTCTCAAAGGTCAGCAGTTCCATAGGTATCTTGGAGAAGTCGTCGGGAACGCCCACGTAGGAGCCGGGCGCCTCCCTGGCCGTATTGTAGGCGTGCTCCGTAGAAACGCTGGTCCTCAGCCAGCGAGCCGGTCCGACGAATCCACGAGCGATTATAGTGCCTCCGTCCTGGCAATCCACGACCATCTTCTTCCATAGGTCGCAGAAGTCGCTCTCCTCCGTGGCCAGGAAGCGCGTGCCCATCTGGACACCGTCCGCACCCATGGCGAAGGCCGCGGCAGTGGACTTGCCATCGCAGAAACCGCCGGCACCGCAGACGAGGGTGTTCTCGTCAGAGAATTTCTCAATTATGTCGGGCAGGAGGGTCAGGCTGTGCACCGGCTGCCAGGCAGTGTGCATACCGCCTTCATGTCCGGACGCGATAAGGACCTGAACGCCGGCCTTTTTGCAGCGAGCAGCCGTCCTGACGCCCGGGAAGACATGCATCCATATCATGCCCTGCTCCTTGACGAAATTCGCCCAGGGCATGGGGTCGCCCGCCGTGGTAACGAGCACCTTGAAGCGGCGGCGCATCTCTTCGTTGTTTTCACGCAGTTCCTTTATGGCCTGCATAACCTTGACCGCATTGGCTTTGACCTCCGCGGAGACCATGACGTTAGCGCCGAAAATACCCTGAGACTCCTTGGTCTCCTCGAAAACGCGGGTAAACATTTTCTTGAAAATGGTTACGTCGTCATCATCGACGCTGGCGTGAGCCTGATTGCAGAAATCCTTGAAAACTATGGGGTTGGTATCTCTGGAAGTGGTTGCAAAGGTACTGCAAAGGCCAAGGCAGCCCGCATTTGCAGCCGCTATGCACAGACTGGTCACAGGATAGGGGCCCATGCCCGCTTGAATTATGGGATACTTGATTCCAACGAGTTCTGTAAGTCTTGTCTTAATCATTTTGTGCCTCCCGATTCTTATTTTTTCTTCGTCTGTTTCAGCCGGCCTGACTCAAAATTATGCATTTGTACAGATTGTGTTTTAATTATAACAATTGCATGTGCCATATTACAGGTCATAGCATACGAAAGTGCCGGCGCTTTTGCGAGAGGTGCTTTGTGCACGATAACTATTGCTTTTTTAAATGTATATGCCGAATAATGTAAATATAAATACCGGAAAAATAGCGCCAAAATCAACGTGCATACGGAGGTACGATAGATGCGCAGAATGCTCGACAAGCTGCTCGTGCTTGACATCACCAACAACATTGCCGGCCCCTGCTGTGCTGCAATGCTGGCAGATCATGGAGCCGAGGTGATACACGTGGAAAAGCCGGTGTGGGGAGATGACAGCAGGCATTTTTATCCCCCTATCGGAGGCATGAGCGGTACGTTTTTCTATGCAAACCGAAACAAGAAGTCCCTTGTTATCGACCTAAAGGATCCGCAAGGCGCGGAGATAATACGGAATATTGCGGCGTCGGCAGACGTGCTGATTGAAAGCAACCGGCCCGGGGTCATGAAGCGTCTTGGCCTTGATTACGAGAGCATTCGCCAGCTGAATCCCTCGCTTATATACTGCAGCATCTCGGCCTTCGGTCAAAAAGGTCCCCTTTCAAGCAGGGCGGGATACGACATAATTGCACAAGCTTATTCCGGAATGATGTATTACACCGGCGAAAGTGGAAGCGGACCCGTCAAAAACTATTTCTCCATCGGTGATTTTGTCACTTCCTACAACGCTTACGGCAACATTATGACCGCCCTGTATTACCGAGCAAAAACCGGAGTGGGGCAGCATATTGATATGGCCCTCGCCAGAGGCCTGCTGGCAATGAACATGTGTATAAGCGACAACATTACCGGAATCCCCCGGCGCAAGACCGGCAACCACGATATGCATCTGTGCCCTTACGGGATCTTCAATGGACCGCGAGGGGAATCGCTTGTCATAGCTGCGATAAATGTTGCCCTTTGGGAAAAATTGTGTGCGGCGATGGAGCGGCCTGAGCTGGCCCATGATCCCAGGTACATAACCAACGATGCTCGCTGCGACAACATGGACGATGTGATCGACATGATAGAGCGCTGGCTGAATACCTTCGATTCCGTAGACGCAGCGGCCAAAAGGCTCACTGAATATGGGGTCCCGAACATCAAGCCCTATACAGTCACGGATATACTCAACGACAGGCATGCTCATGAACTCGGATGGATAAGAGAGCTTCCCCTCCCGGACAGCGTCGAGGTCGCAAAAACATGCCCTGCAGCTTATGGATACGCGGATTTTTCCGAAACGGACACAAACATGGCGCCCGCCCCGAAGCTGGGTGAGCACAACATAGAGCTTCTTACCCGCTTCGGCATGTCTGTTGAGGAAGCCGAGAAACTCACATCCATATGGATGTGCGGAGCAAAATGATTCACATACACAGTAAAGGGGACAGGCCATAGGCCTGTCCCCTTTTTATTTAGAATCATATAACTCAGCAGAGACCCGTGAGCTGCCACAGGGGCACACTCGCCGTCATGGCTATGATAGTCATCACCATGTAGGCATAGGAAGCCTTCTGAGCGCAGGGATAGTCGATGCACTTGTCGCCGGTCATCTTGATGAAGCCCACAACGGGCGGATTGCCGTAGGCGGTATTCCAGTAGGTGCCGCACAGCCACTCAACAAAGACCAGCACAAACATGCTTATGCCCGCATCCTGCATCAAGGGTCCAAAAATGGCTATCATCATCGTAAGCATGCAGGTCTGGGATACTATGGCATACCTCAACACGAAGGTAATGACACAGAGGAAAGGTACAAAAATGTAGGGACTGGCCATCACGGGGGCGAAAATGGGGCCGAGCAGACTGGCGATCCAAGCGCTGACGCCGGTGCTCTGCATGAAGGCGGCAATGCCGAGAATACCTCCGATAAACACGACCAGGGTCCACTGTCCCTTTGCGTTTGCCTCAGGAGCGGTTATAAGGCCGCAGCAGAAGAACGCCACATCGGCCGCAATGGCCACAAAGCCGGCGTCAACACCATGCAGGCTCTGAGTGATCCAGAGAAGGATGGCAATAACGATTATCGTCATTCCCTGCTTCTCCTTCAGGGTCATCTTGCCAAGGTCCTCATACTGCTTTTTGAGGAAGGTGACGTCGCCCGCGAGCTTCTCCTTGGGTTTGCAGAGCACCGCGCAGTAGACGTAGGTAAGTACGATCATAACTATGTACCAAACGATGGTGCCCTTGAGCCATGAGCCCCAGGTAAAGGTCAGGCCCTGCATAAAGCCTATCATGAGAGCAACAAAAGCCGAGCCGGACATGAATGCAATACCAAGTACATAGGTACCCATAAAGTTCGCAAACCACAGGCCTCTGGCCGCTTTGCTGTTGGGCTCAGCACCGACCGCTTCGCAGACCTGACCGATGAGGGGAGCCATGATGGAGGTCTTTGCATAGGAACTGGGGATCATCGGTGTGGTAATCACGCCTGCGAGCATCATTGCAGTGACCTGTCCAACATAGGTGCCGGGGAACTTGATGAGGACCCACAGTGCCAGACGCTTCATTATGCCGCAATTGTTTATTCCAATGGACATGATAAACACGCCGATGCAAAGCCACACCGTAGTACCTGAAAACTGCGCAGTTATACCTGCGACATTGGTAATCTTGAATGCCAACAGCAAAACCATTGTAGCCAGTGTTGCCACCCAATCAGGCAGTGCGCCAGATATAAGGCACACAAGCAGGAAACCAAAACAGCCGAGATACTGCCAACCCTGTCTGGACATCATGTCGGTAACAGGCGGAACATAAGCAACAATAAACATCACGATAAGGCCGCCTATGATCCCGAAAATTGTCCTTTTCATCTGTTTGCTCATACAATTTTCTCCTTTTTCACGCTTCTCATTTGTGAAATATTTATCCAGCCGCCATGTTTAGGTTACCCCAAGTTCAACTTTTTTTCATCAACAAACAATACGAAATACTTTCGACTCAATAAGCCACTTTTCGTGCTGACTGACCAAGGTAGCTGTTTACTCCATACTCATTATCTGGTCGTCGCCGTCACGCTCATCGAACTGTCTCAGGTCTATACGCCCTTTCATGTCGAGTATTTTGAATGACAGCAGGAGTCGAAGCCTCACATCCGCAGAATCGAGGTCTAGGCCCAAAGTATATTGTATTTTTTGGATGCGATACAGCACACCGTTTCTATGCATGTGTACCCTGCGGGCAGTAAGTGCTATATTTCGTTCAGAAATCAAGTAGACATACAGCAATTCAAGATTGCTGCAGGAATTGCTCTTTCCGTCATCTAGTTCTTCCAGATAACATGTATAAACGTTGTTGAGTGGTATGACATTGTCATAATTCTGAAGCATGTCATAGACATAGTATTCCGAATAGAAATACACATCGCTTCCGGGAGAACGCAGCTTTCCCTGACTCATTGCGTTTTGGGCCTGCCTGTATGCTATTCCGAACTGGTCAATGGTTTTGAAGCTCAGACTTATACCCATTTGGGCATGATTCGCCCTGAGGGAACCCATGAGTGACTGCCAGTTTTCCTCAAAGCCCGCGATCTCCTTAACGTCATAGTTGTGCCAATCCCGGAAGAGAATAATAACTGACGTAACGTGCTGAAAAACTCCAAAGTTTTGGACAAAACAATAGGTGCTGAGTTGGTTTACCATCTGGGCAGCCTTGATGATATTGTCGGTTTCAGTCTGTATGAGGCCAAGCCTGAAGTCTCCCTCGAAGGGTATGTGTAGTTTTGCGCAGCGGTCATAGAAGAAGTCCGGATCGTTCCTTTTCTCACTTATCAGGTCATCTATCATCCGCTGCTTTGTGGGCATGTTGTCATCGTACATGCCGTTTGCAAACATGTAGCTGCCAATTTCATCCGTGAGGCACTTGAACGCTGTTAGGTCAAAGAGCGTGGGAGCCGACTCGAGAAAATAGCATCCGACAAAGGATGCTGTCGCCCCATACATCCTGTAAGAGCGTACAACAAACGGCAACCCGCTTATCGTATGCCCCGCCTCATAAAGCACGGGGGCTTTATACTTCCTGTCGTCTTCGAAGTAGCCTTTGGATGCCATCAGATCCAAGTCCGTCTTATTGTAAAAGCCCCGTTGAACTATCCCGTCGAGATACTCGTTCTGCGGAACGCTGTTCATTGTCGACGATACGAGGCTGTATGCCGAATCAGTCATGACGATAAGGCAGCCAGGCAGCATCTGCTTAGCCACTTCAAAGTACGGGTCATACCCCTTGTGCATGACGGTCGCTTGCTTTATCAGGCGTTCAAACCTGTTGATCTTCTCGAACAGTTCTATGAGCGTATTTGTGACAACTCTCATGTTGCTGCTTTCGCTCAAAATTATCGCACTGCCCGGCTGATAGTCGTATGGGCATGGCTTGATGACAAAGCAATGCCCTTCAAACTTGCTTCTATCGGTTTCGTAAAGGAGTTTTCGCTCGCAAACATACAGGATGTCGTCTTCCAGGCTGCTTTCCATCCCCGTGAAGACCCTCACACCTGAAAATTCCGCTCCTCCCTCCTCTGAAAGAGCCGAGTCTATCACCCATTCTGACAAGTATTCAATGATTACGGCTGCCGATAGTTTCATTTTGAACTCCAATCAATCCGCAGAGTTATTTTTTTGGGGGGCGCATATTGCGATGTGCCCCCCATTTTTACATCTTAACTGACAGTCGGCCTGAGGACTTATACTTAAAGGTATCAGCCAAATTCTTTGAACAAGCGCTCATTGTCCGCGCCGATGGACTTGCTCTGAGCGGCGTAGTTCTGAATACCTATGCTCTCCATATATATCGGAATCTGCGGCTGATAATAGTGCTTACCGCTTTCATAGGTATACTCGCCGATATAACCGTTGGCGAGGCACTGGTCAAGCTGTTCCTGCTCAACATATTTGTCGCCGATGCCCCTAAGGATGGTGCAAGGCACATTACCGGCCTGAAGGACGCTCATTATTTCCTCTGCCGTCTTCTTTTTGGCGCTTTCAATGCAGCGAGACACTATAATAGCGCAGTTGCCGTCAACGTTGAGTGCGGGTCTGGTATTGACGCGAGGATCATCAAGAAGGTCCTCTATATCAAAGGCCTTGCAGAACACAGGCAGATATCTCTCATATTCATTTACAAATATCTGCACGAACTTTCCGTCCTTAGTTTCAAAGGCCTGGCCCATCGGGCTCTGGGTATAGCGGTTGCGGGGCCAGGGATTATAGTACTGAGTGCCCGAATTGATCGCGCCGGTCACCCAGTTGCCGGTGCCGTAGAGCGAAGTGGACACATAATCGCCCTTGCCGGTGCGCGTGCGGGTATAGAGCGCCGTCATTATACCCGCAAACAGGGGCATACCGGTCGTGAGGTCACCCATACCGGTAGGCGGGCAAATAGGCGAATCATCGGGCGAAAGCCTGAGATCGGATATGAGACCGTTCATGGCGAAGAAAGCCACTGCGTCAAGGCCGGGAGCAGCGGACAGGGGGCCATCCTTGCAGCCGTAGCCTGTGACATGAGCCATGATCAGGCCGGGATACTTGACCTTGAGCGTATCCCAATCAATATGGTGCTTTTTGAGACCGCCGAGGCGCATGCTGGTCAGGAAAACATCCGCTTTGCTCAGCATGTTGTCCAATACTTTTATATGCTCGGGGTCATTGAGGTCCATGGACATGAATTCTTTTCCGCCATTAAAGAGGTCAAACGAGGGATTCTCATTATCAGAAATCGGCATACCGCAAGTGCGTCCCCAGTAGCGGACGGAGTCGCCGGTCTTGCCGGTTTCAATTTTAATTACCCTGGCGCCAAGGCAGCGCAGGAATTCACCCGCTGACGGAGCAGCCCAATATGTAGTGAGTTCGACGACGAGCAAGCCTTCAAGTGGTTTGTTCATTTATTCAGCCTCCATAGATGAATTACACCAGATCTCCACGGCTTTCTGCATTTTGCCCAGATCAGTTTGCGGCGGCTTCAATTGCTGTACATACTGTACCAAATCTACACTCATTGTGCACAGTGAGTATATTCCATCCAGATGAACAGCACACAAGACTATCCAGCAAATGGCACGCCTGAGGCATATCTGTTGTTGATATTTGTAATTATAAGTTATGTAATTTCTACATTAAACATCATTATGCCCAAATTGTCGTGAATTTATTTACAAACTTTTCGTATCAAGTATCCTCGCAATCAAAAAAAGCTGCGTGCTTTAATTGCGATAAGCAAAACTGTCTGCCTGAGTCAAATTGCATTTTTTCAAGGCAAGCAGCGTTATTGGGAGGGACTTTAATCATGAATGTCAGAAAGGTATTTGCCAAGAACACAGGCTTTGGTCAAATCATTGATGGCCCCATCGAGAAGAGCCCGGAACGCGAGGCCATCGTCTTCGGAAACTGGCGGATTACATATGGCGAATTCGGAAGCCTGATATATAAGACTGCACACATGATGCTGTCCGAGGGAATCCGCAAAGGCGATACTGTTGCCATAATTTCAAGGAACTGCCCGGAGTATCTCATTGCCGAATTTGCAATGTACAAGCTCGGCGTAATACCTGTAAAAATCAACTGGCGCCTTACTCCCGGAGAAATTGAAAGCCTGCTTGACATGAATCAGGTACGCTATGCCTTCATGAAAATCGAAAAGCCTGAGTGGGGACAGCAGCTCATGGAGCACTACGGCAGCCGTCTCAAGTTCTTTATTTTTGAAGACGGACGCAGCCGCTCCTCGCTGTATGATATGGTCGAGGGCCAGCCGGACACGCCCGTCGAAACTGAGCTGGCTGACGACGAGCCCTCGTGCCATGTTCATACAAGCGGAACGACCGGGAAAGCCAAGGGCGTTGTATACACCCACGGCAGCATGTTGAATCTTATAGAGACAGTCCGTGGAATGTACGGATACGAGGAAGGTCAACGATATCAATTCATCGCTCAGCTGTTCCATTCTGCCGCAATAGGGGCGCACCTTTCTCTGTGCACCGGCGGTACGATCATTCTTATGGCTCAGTTCTCCGTTACAAATTATATGCAGAGCCTCGTCCGCGAAAAGGTAACGGCGATAAGCGTGGTTCCCACTGTGCTGAAGTGGATACTCGATGAAATGGACCGGAATCATTACGATCTGAGCAATATTTCAGTCGTCAGATATTCGACCTGCCCCATTCCGGCCGTATTGCTCGCCAGAGCCGTAGACAAGCTTCACTGCCGTTTTTATCAGTCCTATGGAATGACGGAGATGGGCAGCATCGTTACAACGCTGCAGCCTGAAGATCACCTTTCATCCCGTGCATCCAAGCTGTCCACCGTTGGCCGGCCGATTCCGGGAGCAGAGGTGAAAATAGTCGATGAAGATGGCAAAGAGTGCGCGGTGGGCGAAACCGGTGAGATAGTAGTAAAAGCTCCTGGGAAGATGCTTGGCTATCTTTCAAGGCCGGATCTCAACGCCAAGGCCTTTACTGACGGCTGGTATCACACCAGGGATATGGGCTTCCTTGACGAGGACGGTTATCTTACCATTTCCGGGCGTGCGGATGATCTGATCATATCCGGCGGTGAAAACATCTATCCGGGCGAAGTGACAAATGTGATCATGCGTTTGAACGAGGATGTATCCGAAGTGGCGGTATATGGTGTCCCCGATGATACGTGGGGTGAACATGTCAAGGCCAGTGTGGTGCTTACACCTGAAAGCAAGCTCACAGCGGAAGAGCTCAAGGCTTTTTGCAAAGCCAATATGCCTTCTTTCCGCGTACCTAAGGAAATTGAGTTTCTGAGCAGTCTGCCCAAGAATCCGTCCGGCAAAGTGCTTATTAGCGAGCTCAAAAAGCGCGGCTGAGCCCGGTTTTACTGATTTGCCAGCCTTTTACCTTAGGCTTATGCGCCCAAGGGCAAACAGCTTGCTTTGTACACATAATCCAAAACTGCCCTCGCACAGGACTTTGATATTTGGACTGTATAATGTTGATATGCTTTAACGACTTTGATATTTTTTAGGTAAAGTCAAGACTCAGCAAATCAGAAAAATGACTGGAGGACATGAGTAATGAAGACTAAGTTGACTGAAATGCTCGGCATTGAGTACCCCATAGTTCAGAGCGGCATGCAGTGGCTTGCCGTCCCTCAGCTGGCGGCGGCCGTCTGCAACGCCGGCGGTATCGGCACCATCAACGTCACCTGCTGGCCCACTCTCGATGAGTTTGGCGACGCTCTGGACGAGATGAACAGCCTTACCAGCAAGCCCTACATCGTAAACATCTCCCTCGCCCCCACGCAGCGTCTTGATGACGAGGAGATTCGGAAGACTATACGTCTCTGCGGTGAAAAGCACGTCGCCGCCATTGAGACTTCTGCCGATGACCCCAGGGATTTCATTGCCGACATCAAGTCTGCCGGTATGCGCCATTTCCACAAGTGCCCCAACTACAAGGTTTCCAAGAGCATGGAGCGCAAGGGACTTGACGGCGTCATAATCGCCGGATATGAGGTCGGCGGTCATCCGTCCGCCGACGGCGTCGGCACCTTTGTCATCGCCCGTCGCTGCGCTGCCGACATAAACATCCCTGTTATCGCAGCTGGCGGCATAGCCGACGGCCATGGTCTCGCTGCGGCTCTCGCGCTGGGCGCTTCCGGCGTTGCCATGGGTACCCGCTTCGTCTGCGTTGACGAATGCCCCATCTCCAAGAATCATCAGCAGTGGGTAATGGACCACACCGAGAAGGACACCGTTCTCGCCCAGCGCACCATTGGCAGCATGATGCGCGTCTCCAAGAACAATGCCTCACTTCTCGCGAATGAGATTGAGGAGCGCGGACTCAGGACCGGCGCCACTCCCGAGCAGATACTCCGCGAGCAGATGCCGGTCATCACCGGACAGAAGACCCGCAAGTCCTTCATCGACGGCAACGTCGACAGCGCCATTTTCTGCGCTGGCATGGACATGGGCCTCATCAACGACGTCGTACCTGTAAAGGTGCTGCTTGACCGTATGGTCAAGGAAGCTGAAGAGGACATTGACGCCATCAAGGCCATGTTCTGATTCTATAAGCGGCTAAACCTTCAAAAGGCGGTATCTCAAGGCACAAACCTTGAGATACCGCCTTCAACCTATATATGTTCAGGCCTTTGGGAACACCTGCCGCACTGATCCCAGCTGCTTACGCCTGTTGTTTCGTATATTGACATTGTGCCGATATGGGCATTAATATGTGGTGCAGAATAAACTCATGCAGGTGATGATATGACTATAATTCCTGTCCGGCATGCGAAGAAGATTTATCTGCCGCTCCTTCTGCTCGCGGATGAGCAGGAGGACATGATAGACAGATATCTGGAACGCGGGGACATGTATGTTCTTGATGACGACGGGATCAAGGCTGAGTGTGTTGTCACTGATGAAGGCAGCGGCATACTTGAGCTTAAAAATATCGCCGTATGCCCCGAGTCACAGAGGCGAGGATACGGAAAAGCACTCATTGATTTTATTGAGCGCAAATATTCTGGCTGTTTCTCAGTATTGCAGGTTGGTACAGGCGACAGCCCACTTACTATCCCCTTCTATGAAAAATGCGGCTTTGTCCGCTCCCACACTGTGAGAGACTTCTTCATAGCCAACTACGACCATCCCATATACGAAAACGGCATTCAGCTCAGGGACATGGTCTATCTGAGCAAACCGATTTAACGACGCATACCATAATTAAATGCAAAAGAAAAAGCCTTGAAACTTTCGTTTCAAGGCTTTTTACCTGGTGGAGATAAGCGGGATCGAACCGCTGACCTCTTGAATGCCATAGTCACGTTTTGAGAATTTCCGAACATATAATCATACATAATAGACGTATTTGCAAAATATGATAAAATTTCTGCACATTTTGTGATAATAGGTATACCAGAATCAAACCTGGTTCTGGTACGCATTCTGGTACGCCCGGCCCTGCTTGCGGGCCGGGAGAAAGGAGCGTGAATGAGAAAGCTGATATCATGCGAATTCAACATTGATACAGCCTGTGTTGAGCTGCGGTATGCCGACGGTGAGGCAATCAGCATCTACACTCCCGGCATCGAGGACAGCTTCGATACCACTGGTGCTTGAGTGAACATTGGAGCAGTATCTGCGTGAAGCAGCAGGAACGTATGGGCTGAAGGTAAAGAACGAAAAGGTCGCGATATGCGACCTTTTCGTTTTGGCAATAGTATTGTTAATCTCGACACTTATCATTTGTAAATCATTGCTCGGGTTAGCAGTCTTGCGGTCTAACTAATCTGTACCTCGCTGCGCACAACTCGCGCCTCCCATGGGCGAAGGACTTGGGACTCTCCGGCGCCGGCGTAGTTGCATATCAGACACTCACCAAGCGCGGATTCCGGCTCCGGCAGAGGCACGGTTTCGGACGAGAAATTGCAGAGAACGGTGAGCTTTTCGCCCTCGTACGCGCGCTCATACGCAAATATCCGCTCATCATCCGGCCAGAGCAGCCTGAAGGTGCCTTCACGTACGGTGCGGCTCTCCTTCCGGAGCCTAAGCGCCCGCCTGTAAAAGTGGTATACGGAGTCCTCATCCGCCAGCTCTCTTTCAGCGTTTACGGCACGCCAGCTGTGGCCGAGGCTTATCCAGGGGTCGCTGGAGGTGAACCCGGCGCAGGCGCCGCTGCTCCACTGCATGGGGGTCCGCGCGTTGTCCCGGCTGGTGCGCGCAAGGTAGCGGAGCATTGTGCGCTTGTCCAGAGCGCCGCTGTCTACAAGGTCTCTGTAAGCATTCAGGCTCTCCACGTCGCGGTACTGCCCGATGTCGGAGAAGCCGGCGTTGGTCATGCCGAGCTCGTCTCCCTGATATATGTAAGGCGTCCCCTGCATGAAATAAAGGCAGGTGCATAGCATTTTTGCCGACAGCGCCCTGAATTCAGGCAGTTCGCAGCCGAACTTCGACACGGCCCGGGGCTGGTCGTGGTTGCCCCAGAAAAGGCTGTTCCAGGCCCGGCCGTAGAGCCCGGTCTGCCACTTCTCGAACACCCGCTTGAGCGCCGGAAGCGGAGTTCTGGCATCGGTCCACTTCCCAAACCTGCCGTCTGTGAGGCCGGTGTGTTCAAAGTGAAAGACCATGTTCAGCTCCCCGCGCCCTGCCCCGGCATATTCGAGCGCGGCGTCCACGGTCAAATTGGGGCACTCGCCAACGGTCATTATGTCGTACTTTGAAAGCACCTCGGAATTCATTTCACGCAGATACTCATGCACATGAGGGCCGTTCACGCAAAAGGGCGACAGATCCCCGCCGGGGCCGTCGGGAAGTTCGTCCGGCTTTGATATGAGGTTTATCACGTCCATCCGGAAACCGTCCACACCCTTGTTGAGCCACCAGCACATCATGTCGTATATCTCGCGCCTCAGCTCGGGGTTATTCCAGTTGAGGTCCGGCTGTTTCCGATGGAAAATGTGCAGATAGTATTCATCCGTCTCGGGGACATATTCCCAGGCCGGACCGCCGAACCATGAGCCCCAGTTGTTGGGGGGTGCGTCTCCACGGCCGCGGCGCCAGATGTAAAAATCGTGGTACCGGCTTTCTGCCGACTGCCTCGCGCTTTGAAACCACCTGTGTTCGTCCGAGCTGTGGTTCACCACCAGATCCATGACGAGGCGCATCCCGCGGAAATGCATCTGCGAGAGCAGCTCGTCAAAATCCGCCATCGTGCCAAAGTCGGGGTGTATTGCGCGGTAGTCGCTGATGTCATAGCCGTTGTCCGCGTTGGGCGAGGCATATATCGGGCAGAGCCATATGACGTTTGCACCCAGATCGCGGATATAGTCGAGCCGGTTTATTATCCCCCGCAGGTCGCCGATGCCGTCGCCGTTTGAGTCCTGAAAGCTGCGTGGATATATCTGATAGACCACGGCGTCTTTCCACCAGTCACTTGTCATTCCCGGTCCTCCTTGAGAGAGTTCTTGTATTTTTTATAGCTGCTGGCGAAGTAATAGGGGTTTGAGTAGCCCACCAGCGAGGCGGTCTCCTTTTCCGAGCGCCCGCAGCGCTCTATGAGTTCCTCGGCCTTTTTCATCCTCACGCGCAGAAGAAAGTCGGTAAATGTCGTTCCCGTCTGCTCCTTGAAGCTCCGGCTCAGATGGACGTAATTGATGTGGTATTGCTGCGATATCTGCATGAGATTTATGTCGTCCATGTAGTGGGTCTCTATCAGCCGTATTATCTCCGGGACGAGGTCCGCCGTGGTGAGAGAGCGCTTTGCCTGTATCACATCCGAGACGAGCTCTAAGACGGTGCCGAGAAAGGCCTCCGCCTCTGCGGGCCACTCTATTCTGGCTATGCGGTCCATGTAGTTCTCGCCCAGCAAACCGCTTATGTTCACGGCATAGCCGGCCTTGCCGCTGCACTGCTCGAGCATTATGGTGTGGTCGAGAAGCGACTTGCGGAGGTCGGCCGCACTTATATATTCGGCGGCATACACGGGCCTGATGAAGGAACTGCACAGTTCCGGTATGTTTTCCTTCCGGCCGTGGGCCAAAAACTCGCTCAGCTGCTGTTCGCTTGCGCGAGGCAGAGCCCGCGTGACGGAGGCCGGCTTGAGCCTGTCGTAATACATGACGGCGCCCAGGCCGCGGTGCAGGTATTTGGCAGAGTCCATGGCCTCCGCCAAAGACGCCCGGGCGTCTGCGCAGTCATGCTTCCCCGACACGCCGATCCGCACATCCCCGCCCGTCAGCTCTGTGCAGCGGGCGTGCAGGGTGCGGAATATGCCCTCGCAGTCCGCGCTTTCCGCGGCGGTGAAGTATTCCGGGACGAGCTGGAAGATGCAAAACGCCTGCCTCAGCCCGTGGAGCGGATATACCCTGGACTCAAACGTGAAACCCGCCGCAAGAGTCTTGATCTCGGCCAGCAAGTTGTTCCCGCCGCGCTCGAGCACAATTGCGACAGCGATTATCCCGCCGGGCGGCAGCCCCGTGCCGGTATCCGGCGCCGAACCGCCAAGCGCCGCGCGGCACAGCCGCGAAAACGGGTCCGACTGCCCGGGCCCGCTCCGCTTTTCCCGGAGGTGCGCAGCCGCCGAGGCCAGGAGCTCGTTCAGACGCTCCGGGTCCACGGGCTTGAGCAGATAGTCCGCAACGTGGGCATGTATCGCCTGTCGCATGTACTCGAAGTCCGAATATTCGCTCAGCACGATTATCTCGCAGTCCAGCCCCATGCTCTCTATGCTCTGGAGCATTTTCCGCCCGTCGCATACGGGCATCTTCATGTCGGTGAGGACGATGTCGACAGGCCTGGAGCGCAGAAGCTCAAGCGCACGCGCCCCGTTGTCCGCTTCTCCAACCAGCTCAAGACCAAGCCGCTCCCAGTCTATGCTGCGTATGAGTCCGCGCCTTATCCACTCCTCGTCTTCGACAATGAGCACGCCGAACAACTGCCTCACCTCCTCACAAATGGAACGCGGATCTGCAACACTGTACCTATGCCCTCCTCGCTCTCGATCCTCAGCTCTCCCGCCTGCTCGTACAGCAGCTTGAGCCGGGCGTTGAGGTTGCTTATGCCGATCCCGACCGCCGGGCCGCTCTCCAGTCCGGGATCGCCGGCCAGCTGCCTGTTTATGGCATCGAGCCTGGCGGCAGACATCCCCTGCCCGTCGTCCGAGACCTCAATGACAAGGATGCTGCCTTCAAGCCAGCTACGCACGCATATCGTCCCGGGCTCGCTGCGGGGCTCAAAGCCGTGGATTATGGCGTTTTCAACCATCGGCTGAAGCGAGACGCGGGGAAGCAAGCCGTCCATGACGCACTCAGGCACATCGATAATATAGTCCAGCCTGTCCTGAAAGCGTATTTTCTGTATGGAGAGGTAGCTGCGCACATGCTCCAGCTCCTCCCTCACCGTGGCCAGAGTCCCCTCACCCTTTATGCTGTATCTGAGCATGCTGCCGAGGGAGGTGGTGATAGTGGATATCTCGGGTATGTCGTTGACCAGGGCAATGCTGCCTATCGACTGTAGGACATTGTACAGAAAATGCGGGTCAAGCTGTGCCTGGAGGGCGCGTATCACGGCATCTTTTTGCCGGAGATTCATTATGTACTCCCTCTGAATGGAGCTCTCAAGGTCGTCCATAAGCCTGTTGAAGCTGGTACCGAGCCGGGCTATCTCATCTGTGCCCTGCACTAGAACGCGCTGGCTGAGGTCCTCTATACCGGAGCTGTCCATGGCTTCGGCCAGAGCCTCTACGGGACGGCTTATGGCCCGGGAGGCCGCCGCGGCGATAGCGGCGGCGATTGCCAGAGCCATAGCCGCGGTGATGAGTATGACGGTGGACACCGAGAGGGCGTCAGCTGTGTATACGCTCTCCGGGATGAGCGAGAGCAAATACCACTCAGGCCCCTCGGCATAAGAGGAGACCATGATATATTTCCCGGACTCCTGCTGCACCTCATTGACAGGCCCGGAGCCGAGGCAGGAGGAGAGCGCCTCGGGAAGCATGCCGCCGGTCAGCGCTCCGGACGAATCGAATATCACTCGCCCGTTCGAGGATGCTATGTAGGTCACCGCGGAGTCGTATGCGCGCACCATGCCGGCGATCCCGCCAAGCTCGCTCAGGTCTATCGTTATGAACATGACTCCGGCCGGGGCGAACTGCTGCTCGGTGTTCACGATCCGCCTTGCGGCGGCGTAGACCTGGGTCCCGCCGGAGTGAGAGTGCCGGAGCGGCATGTGCCCGCTTGTGGGCATGAGCCTCAGTCCGTGTTCCCAGTCATCACTGCTTTCAAGCAGAGCGACATATTCTTCGGGCAGCGAGCAGCTTAAATAGCTGTCGTAATACCCGGCCTCGTCGCGGGTGGTGTAAAACAGGCGGCCTTTTTTGTCCACATAAATTATGCTGTAAAGGTCCTTCCGACTGCTGAGGACCGACAAGAAGGCCGCTTTCGTCAGAGCGGCGTCGGCGTATGCCGCTCCCGAGCCGCGGTGCCTGAGCAGCTCTTTGAAGTCCTCGTTGAGGTATATGGACTGAAAGAGGCTGTTGAGCTGAGAGTACTCAGTCTCGAGCCTTTCCGCCCCGGCGTCGACAAGCTTGCTGTTGAGTGCAAAGGCCTGCCGCCTTATTACGGAGAGGGACTGCCCGTGGGTGATGGCGGTGACCGCTGCGAGTGTTGCCGCAAGGAGCAGCAGCACCATTGCGGTGAGCCTGTATCTCAGCTTTGCCTGTCTGCGCATGTTTTTGCCTCATTCCTTGGTATCTGTGTGGTAGTGTAATTATAACAAATGAGCAGCCTGAAATAAACCGCATTTAGGGCGAATGCGACAATTAGCTAAATGATTTGACACTCAAGCTAAATGAATTAAATATCCCACCCGCCTGCCTCTGCTATAATTGAGCCAGCCATGGTGAAACGAAATTGAAAGGATGTGCAAAATGAAGAAGCTTTTGTCGCTGCTGCTTTGCGCTGTACTTTTGCTGGCTCTGCTCTCTGCCTGCGGAGGTACGGCTTCCACGCCCGAGTCCGACGCGCCCGCATCCCCATCCGGCGAAGAGCCTGCGCCTGAGTCCTCGGCCGAGCCCGTTACCATACACCTGTTCCACCAAAAACAGGAGGCCCAGGAGACTTTTGCGAAGATCATCGAGGAGTTCAACGCCGAGTATCCGTATATCACCATCGAGCAGGAGATCGTGACGAATGACCCCTCGTCCATACTCAAGGCACGTCTTTCTGTGGACGAGGTCCCGGACATATTCCAGGGTGCCCTCGATACCATGGACATTGCCCAGGGCGGGTACATTTTGGACCTGGCCGGAGAACCCTTCCTTGACAATATAACCGACGAAGCGCTCAACGACTCGTCCTTTACCGACTCCGAAGGCCATACCTGGGCCATGCCCGTTGACGGAAGCTGCGAGGGCATATTCTACAACAAGGACATATTCGCGGAATACGGCCTGACGCCCCCGACCACTATCTCCGAGTTCGACGAGCTGATAGCGACGCTTGAAGCAAACGGCGTAACACCGTTTGCCCTGGGCTTCAAGGATTCCTGGACGATAAAGCCCATCACCCTGGTGGCCGCATCACCCGCGGTGTATGGCCTTGACTCCGATTGGAACGAAAAGAAGACCGACGGCGAGGTCAGCTTTGCCGGCAGCGAGGCCTGGGCCACGACGTTTGAAATGCTCATGAAGGTCTATGAGCACGGCAATACTGACACGGCCTTTGACACGGACTACAACACCGCCTGCGCCATGGTCGCCAACGGCGAGGCTGCCATGATGGTGCAGGGCCTCTGGGCGCTCGAGCCGATAAAGAGCATCAATCCCGATGTGAACCTCGGCATGATGGCCATGCCCATATCCGAGAATCCCGAGGAGACAAAGCTCTTCCAGTTCCCGGACTTCGGCCTGAGCATCTCCGCTACCACGCCGTATACGGAAGAGTGCAAGCTCTTCCTGGAGTTCCTCACCCGGCCCGAGATAGCGGAGCTCTGGTGCAGCACGGCAAAGCTCTTCTCCTCGGTGGAGGGCGTCTCCGTTGAGTTCGACCCGCTGGCTGCCGACGTCAACGCCTACATCGACTCCGGAATGGTCAGCACCCAGGCCGACCGCGGCTGGCCGACTGCTTTCCAGCCCGAATATGAGGCTGTACTGCCCAGCTACCTGCTCGGGAACATCTCTCTGGAGGAGGCCCTTGCCACCCTGGACTCCGCCTGGGATATGGCCATAGCCGCCAGCGGACAGAGCTGAATCGTTTGACCTCAAACAGGGCATGGAAGCCGCCGGCTTCCATGCCCTGTCTTTAAAGGAGCACAGTATGCACAAAGTAAAACTCAGACAAAATGCGGCATATTCGGCCTTTATCCTGCCGGCGGCCGCGGTGTTTGCGGCGTTTTTCATCTTTCCGTTTTTCAAAAGCATCTGGCTGTCGCTGACCGACGCCTACGGTTACCGGCAGGACATAAATTTCATCGGCCTGAAGAACTACGCAGAGGCCCTGTCAAACAAGGCTTTCCTCAGCTCCCTTTGGGTCACTGTCAAATACACAGCCCTGGTGACAGTTGCGGCAAATGTTGTGGCGCTGCTGCTGGCCTTCCTGCTGGACGGGAGCACGCGCTTTAAAAAGCTGTTCCGGACGATCTTCTTCCTGCCGAATCTGATGAGCCTGATAATAGTGGGCTTTGTGTGGGTCTTTCTGTACGGAGGCGTATACCGCTCGTTTGCAGATCTGATCGGCCTGCCCGAGGCGCTCAGGGTGAGCTGGCTCGGACCGGATATGGCCCTGATATCCATAGCGGCGACGGCGGTGTGGCAGTGCGCCGGCTATTATATGCTTATCTACATCGCGGGCTTGCAAAGCATATCCGGCGAGGTGATAGAAGCGGCCAGAATAGACGGCGCCGGAACATGGGACATCATACGGCACATCAAACTGCCCCTGCTCGCACCGGTTATATTCATGAACACGCTGCTGCTCGTGACCTCATGCTTCAAGACCTTCGACATACCGATGGCCATGACCTCCGGCGGCCCGGCCGGCGCCACAACCACCATAGCGCTTCAAATCTACAACACGGGTTTCAGAGCCAACAGGACCGGCTATGCCACGGCGCAGTCGGTAATTTTGTTCCTCATCATCTGCGCGATAACAGCTGCGCTCTATATCTTTCAAAACAGGCGAGGGGAGGCGGTTGAATGAAGGCCGGGCATCCGCGGCGCAGAGGCGAGGCGGCGGCCACCGTCGTTACAGCCTTGCTGGCGCTCATTTTCTTCCTCCCCGTGCTTATCGCGGTGATAAATTCGTTCAAGACGAACGGTGAGATCCTGGCCTCCGCCATAGCGCTGCCGGAGACGCCTACTCTCGAAAACTACAAGACCGTGATAGAGGCATCGGACTTCCCCAGCGCCTTTCTCGGCTCATGCCTGGTGACCGGCGGCGGCATCGTGCTGAATCTGGTCGTGAGTTCGCTTGCGGGTTACGCGCTCGCGCGCTGGAAGTCGGTGTGGTCGCATGTGCTGACGCTTGTCTTTCTATCCTCCATGTTCGTGCCGTTCCACACCATCATGATAGCCCTGCTGTCCACCGCAAAAAGCCTGGGCCTCACGGGACATCTCTGGGGGCTCGTGCTCATATACTGCGGGCTTCAGTGCACCATACCCATTTTCCTCATAAAAGGGTTCGTGTCCTCGGTGCCGAAGGAGCTTGAGGAGGCCGCCATGATAGACGGCTGCGGCATCGCACAGTGCTTTTTCCTGGTGGTGCTGCCCCTGCTGAAGCCCATTCTGGCCACTGTGGCGGTCCTGAACGCGCTGTGGATATGGAATGACTATCTCCTGCCCTATCTCATACTTGCAAGGCCCGCGACCATACCGCTGAGCCAGATGTATTTCTACGGGCAGTACAACCAGCAGTGGAACCTGATAATGGCCGGTTTTGTCGTCTCAACGCTGCCGGTAGTGGTCTTTTTCCTTTGCATGCAAAAGCACGTTATAAACGGCATCGCCGCCGGAGCGGTCAAGGGCTGATCCGCCGGATGACAGCGGATATTCAAAAAGACAGGAGCAGAGAGCATGGGATACTCAAAGCAGAGCCTCAACGAGCGAGACACGGTCTATATGCTCATAACGGACCGCTTTTTTGACGGCGACAGCGGCAACAACGGAGTTCTGGGCGAAGAATACCGCCCCGGAAACCTCCGCTACTACCAAGGGGGAGACTGGGCCGGGCTGAGGCAAAAGCTGCCGTATATCAAAAGGCTCGGCTTTACGGCTATATGGATGACGGCCCCACAGGACAACGAAAAGTTCAGCCGCACAGGCGACGAGGCGGGCTATCACGGGTACTATACCAGGGACTTCAACAGCCCCAACCCCCACTTCGGCACCGCATCGGAGCTGGAGGGGCTCATGGCCGAGGCTGACTGCCTCGGCCTGAAGGTCATAATCGACGCACAGCTCAATCACACCGCGGACTATCTGGAATACCCCTCGCTCACCTACGATCCCCCCGAATACCGTCCGGCGCCTCCCTTTGACGATCCGGCCTGGTATCACAACAAGCCGAACATCGTGGACTTTGACGATGCCCATGAGGCTCAAAATTACAGTCTCGGCGGCCTTGACGATCTTGCGCAGGAGAATCCGGCGTGCTGGGCGGCTCTCATGGCCGCCTACTGGGAGTCAAAAACCGGGAGCGGCTGGTTTTCATACGGCTTTGCGGGCTCCAGAGTAGACGCTGTCGTGGAAATACCGCCAGAGTATCTGACGCTCTACGAAAAACACACGGGCAAGCCCGCCTTCGGTGAGGCCTTCACAGGCTCAGTCGACGAAAACTCGGCCATACAGCAGTATATGTGGGGCATGCTGGACTTCCCGCTGTACTTTCAGATGAACAAGGTGTTTTGCAGGTCTGAAAGCTGGAGCAACATCAAATGGGTGTTTGACCAGGATGAAAAATATAAAAATGCCCACCGCCTATTCACGTTCATCGACAACCACGACCGGGCCCGTTTCCTAGCCAACGCCGGTGCTGACCGCGCGAAACTCAGAATGGCGCTTGCCTTCCTCTACGCGGCAAGGGGCATACCTGTGGTGTACTACGGCACGGAGCAGAACATGGCCGGGGATCTCCTGTACTCGGAGGCCACGCTGAACACCAGCAACCGCCAGGTGATGACCTCTTTCGACGAAGGCGGCGCAACATATGTATATATCCAGCGGCTCAATGAACTCAGGCAGGCATACCCGGATGTCTTTGTTGACGGCATCCAGTTCGAGCTTTATTTCCGCAGCAACGACCCAGTCTACGCCTTCTGCAGGCAGAGCGTAGCGGCCGGAGACACGGCGGTGTGTATATTCAATAACTCGCCGATAGCCCAAAGCAGGACGATATCTCTTGAAATGGCCGGAATAAAAGCCGGAACACTGTTGACGGATCTGCTGGACACAAGCTGCGTGATACGCGCACAAAAGAAGAAAGCCGCTGATGCTGTGACTGTTGACGTCACCGTCCCGGCAAACAGCGCCCTGCTGCTCATCAGCGGGCGCCCGGCGGAGTATCATTGCCCGGCCATCACGCAAACCAAAATGATCATCCATTGCGACACGGGCTTTGGTCACGAGCTGTTCGTCCGCGGCGACACTTTTCCGCTCAGCTGGGAGCGCGGCATACGCTGCCAAAACATCAACGCAGATACCTGGCAGTTTGTAACCGAGAGGCTGGAAACCGGCAGCCTTGAATTCAAGCTCCTGATAGACGACGCAAAATGGGAGACCGGGCCTAACCACAAAGCGCGCGCCGGCGAGACAATAGAGCTTTGGCTGAGGTTTTGAAATTGAGCAGCCGAGCATTGCTGGTATGCGCACTTTCGCTGTTACGATGATACATGCCACAATAAATTGAAGAACCTGCTGCAGATTTATGCCTCTGCGGCAGGTTCTAAATCATTGTTTTACATTGATTCCTAAGTGTTTGCACTTTTCGCTGAGCTCGATGTATGAAATGTACCACACAGGTACATCGTTGCTTAGTGCGCAGCATTTGGAGCATGGCCGGTAAGTTCTATAGGCCTCAAACATATGTTTCTCAATATAAGCAGAGCTACAGCCTTGGACCTGATGATAACACTTTCCGCTTGCTGAACAGTAGACTGTAAAGCTTCCATATTTAGACTTGCCATTATCTTTAGGCAGATGCCCTTCAAAAACTATGTTCTGCGGAACGCCAGCAAATTCTCTGATACTTGAATTGTTTAGTTGGCTCAGTAATTCAGATTTTTCAGTTTCCAATTGCCGCTGCCGCTCTGCGTGCTCGAGGCCCTGTTGCTTTTTCTGTTCGCTTTTACTCTTGCATATTATTTCTTCCCATATGTATTCCTCCGCACACGCTTAGATTCATCAAACCGATCCAGCCTGTAGGCAGCTTTTATCCTTGCTAATATCACTTCATCCGCCGGGCAGAAGTCGTAGCTTTCGACTTCTCCGGGCGTTATCCAGCGCAGGTCATTGTGCTCAAGCAGCTGCGGCTCGCCATCGGCTATGCGGGCATTTAAAAGTGTGAGGTGTACGGTGAGATCGGGGTAGACGTGCGTGACTTCGGTGAACACATCCCCGACGGCAACGGTGATGCCTAGCTCCTCGCGGCACTCGCGCTCGAGGGCCAGCTCTTTTGTCTCACCGGGTTCGACCTTGCCGCCCACAAACTCCCACAGCAGTCCCCGCGCCTTATGCGCCGGGCGCTGGCATATCATGAACTTTCCGCTCTCCCAGATAAGGGCCGCTACTACTTCGGTCATATGTCTCGCCTCGATTCGATGGGGATGGGCAAATTATACCACTCACTTTTCATTTTTGCCACTGTGGAGCAATTAAACATCCCTTTAGCCTTCTGCGCTTAATCAATTCTTGTTTTTGAAGAATCGTCATATATCTGCCTCAGGCTTGCCAGTGCATTGTGCTTTTGCTATCCTATATGCAGGAATTTACCTTTCAATTGGAGGCGAGCCATTTGAGCCGAACAAACAGATTTATTAAACTGCTGTGGTATGAGGTTGGCCAGGAGTACGTTATGGTATACGGCTTCAGTACCTGTACCGAGCAGGACACGAAAACGTGGCGCTGTTATAATAATCATGGCAATATTGTGTGCAGAGCTATACTTTCTGAAATGAATGCGGCTGATTTTGAGAGGAAATTAACTGAACCAGGCACAATAGTATGCGGGAAAAGATTGTTTCCATCTCCTGTACTTACCCCTCGTCCGGAAGTATTGTCTGAGGGAAATCTGTCTGGCGAGGATGGCCCACTCCGCGATGGGTGCAAGCTTACTGAGCTTTGGAACTATAACAAAACAGACATTTTTAATAAAATCGTGAGCAACGCTGGAAAGCTCAAAGCTGTCGCATATCGCGGAGCCCGCTCAATCTTCAACTGGATAAAAGAAGAGAGCGGCGTATGCTTAATCAAAAATGGACACAGGCTCGGAAACTTCGAGCATTATGAACCACTTGACATGGCATACGCATTTGATGTAACCGTGGATAAAGAATGCGGCTTACAAAAAGCTGTTGTAAAATGCCGCTCAGGCCATCTAGATCCCCTCATCGTGAATCTCACCGCTGTGAATAGGCGGCGAACTGTCTTGAATCAAACCAAAATACTGCAGCCAGACATCGACTCCATTTGTTTTGAAGCTGCTGAACCGATGAGCCATATAATCGTTCAGGTTTGGAATGCGGATAATGCGAACTTGGTATATAAATCTACTCAGACTCTGATGAGGACGGCCAAGCTTAAAGTCAACCTGTCGGAACCCAGTCTCAGATTGCAAGACAGCTGGACTAAAAAGCTAAAGGAGTCCGACCCCGGAAAAGCCGAAGTAATCACTCAAAGTGTAGAGACGGTCAGCAGGGTAAATGCTGGTGAGAGCCGAGAAATGAAAAGCCCCGCGATGAACGAAATTGACATTGCGATAAGTGAAGGCCGAGCACTTATGAAGCCTTATCTCAGTAGTAAAAACTTAGGGGATTTTATACCCGCAGGTGAGGAGATTGACAGTTTTCTCAAAGTTAAGGAATATATTGATCAGGACTCCATCAACAAGGTAATTATTGCAGATCCATACTTCTCCGCTAGAGCAGCAGAAAAGTTGCTCTGCCGTATATCACACACCGGCCTCCGTATCGAAATATTGTCAAGCCTTGCAGGCCGAGGCCCGGACACTGGCTCCAGCGCCGATTATAGAAAAATACATGAACAGATTAAAAACTTTACCGACGTCAACAAAGCTATCCTCCACAAAAACCTGTTGATATGTGACTTCAAGCGAGGAAACGGCCAAGTGTTTCATGATCGTTTCTTAATTCGATATTTCAAGAATGGCACTGTTGATGGATTTCTTATGAGCAATTCCCTCAATTCCATGGGTTCAAAATACCCATTTACCATTGCGCCGCTTGGCCATGAGACATGTCTGGATGTTTGTGATTACCTGCAGGATCTGCGTGACGCAAGCAGTAGCGATGGGAGCGGAGAAATTAAGTGCGAGGTGCTGTATGACTCCGCCGCCGTTAAAGCGCCGCAAGCCACTCCGGACACCAGTGTTTTAGAAGAGACTGGCTGGCTTTCCTCCTATTATGACGAGAATGGGCAATTAAACATTAATGAAGGAAACATTGAATCCGCAGTCACTTTAATACTAAATCACTGGGTTGATGATAAGGACACCGCCTGCCGCGTACTAGCTGAATTCGCATCCAAAATATGCTGCAATCTCTTTAGTCCCCTGATAGATGTAATTTGCAAAAACAGGCTCGTTCATGCAAGCGAAATTGCCGCTGAATTCACCCTACTTGCCAAAGAGCGGGAGAAAGAGGTAGACTTCACTGCTGGCGGAATTGGCTCGGACTTGTTCGTATTGCGCAAGCTGCTAAAAGGCGAGGCGGATCCTTCCGTACTGGGCTTCGATCAGATGCTTGAGCAAGCCGGGCACATTTTCTATGGTGGCTGTGCATGGCTGAGCTCCGGCTATCGCTTGATGCTTGCACTAGACCGGCAGTGTTTTTTCAATCTGCTCGACGAAATCCGTTCCCCGCTAATGTTCGACACTCTGGCTGCATATATGCTTTTCTCCCCATTTGACGAATCCCTGTATATGTACGTCGTCCGTTCAAAGTCAATTCCCGTTAAGCTGCTTGGCGCCGGGTGGCTGTTCACGCTCGCTGCCAGAGGAAGCATTGATAACGATAGCATTTTTTCGATATTTGAAGAGCTGGATGATAGTAAAGACGTGCTGCAGCTATCATATATGCTATCAGTCCTAACCTTCCATTTGCGCAATAAAGATTATGGCCAACTGCGCAGTCAGCTTACCGAGTTGCGAACTTGGTGTCTTGTGCGACTAGGGTCAAGAATTGCAGCTTGCGAAGAAAAGCTGCGGTTGCAGGCTTACTCCTTGCTTGACGACTGTGAGACCTGCTCTAAAGCCAGTATGTACTACGAGCTTGCAAAGAATATTGCCGTCCCAGATGTGTCGCGAGAAACGCTTGAAAGGGCTGTAAGTATTCTTTCTGAATCGCTAAAGGACTTCTCATTCGATAAGTATGTGGATGATCAACTTGAGCTGTATCTGTCGTGTCAGGAGGCTTTGGGTATCAGTTGCGAGGATAAACAGCTGCACTTTCTTGCAAAAACTCAAACGCTGGAGGCGGCTGCAGAGCCTGTTATGTGGGAATACAACTACACAAAATGGCAAAGAGAGCGCATTGCGGCAACGCGGCAGCTGGCGCTGTTGAGACTATACTTAAAGCGACACCCTGAGGCAGAAAACGTTCGCTCTACAGTAGATATATGGTAGCAACGCATCGTCATTGAACAATAGGCCGCACTTGTGCCGGCAAGCAATGTCCGTGTCCGGACACTCACGAAAAGCGTTCGCGGGATTTCTTCCCCAGACTCACAAAACTCAAACACTCCCGGCCGCTGGGCCGGGAGTGTTTTTTGGCGGCGCATACTTGCGTATGCTTAATTTCCCGAGGCATCTGCTACAGCTCAAGCTTGCCTGATGGCCCGCAGGTACTCATTGGCCCGGCTGCAAAGCAGGAAAATCCGTGTTTTGGTCTATTATCGGTATTGCACTTATCTATACGACGACGAAGACCGTGTTACATTTATGGAGGTATCTTCTGCACTTTCCAGCAAACCGGACGATATCAAAAATAACTTCACATCCAATTCGCTCAGATTTGATTTCGGCCCTATAGTGATTGACTTAACGGCACGCTTCATATCAGTCATTGCTACTTCTATGCGTGATACCAGTGTGTTGTTTCTCGGCGTAAACGTGTAATTCACAATACTGAATCTTGGATCCAGATTGTCAACGTTATCTGCACGAGGCAGCAATCCGCCCTCCAAGGCGCTTGTATGCGCCAGCAGCACCATGCGCCATTCTTTTTCCTCTTTAAAGGCCTCGTTTTTATACATGGGCGCCAACATGATTGAGTATGCCATTAAACGCTTGAAACACTTTTCTATCTCATCGTAGTCGCAGGAAGAACTCAGAATGCTTACGTCTTCCGGGCGCAGCAAATTGCTTATATCAAAATCCCCATATTCGATTTGATCAAATATATAGCAGACCTTATCGGGACTGAACCCCAGCGATTGGTTCTGGATGATAAAATACTCTTTGTTAAAACCTATGGAAATACCTCGCCCGTCGTCGGCATAGCCTCGCCATTGCCCCAGATTGTCTCCTTTTTCAGACAGGCAAAACGCCCATGCTTTAAGGCTGTTGCCTGTATCTATTGATTCGAGCAGGTCAAATGTTTTACTGAATTCCATGAACTTTGTGTCAATAAACCGGTCATTTGCTTTCATTCGTTCAACATACTCAAGGAACTTATTAAGTACAAAATATTTGCATTGTCTTGTTGCCCACACAAGTTCTTTAGAGTCATTCGATTTGCTTACATCCGAAAGCCATATGCTGCGGTTTTGCATTATGCTGTAAAAAGTGTTGAGACTGCAATAATGATACAGCATCCCTGTTTCTTCATTCATGTTTTCCACACGTCCCTAGATGTTTATTTTAGCATATCTTCGTCTGGATGATGCTTTAGCATCTGCATCACTGGATCATACTCTTTCACAATTTGTCCGCCGGTTATAAGGCTTTTGATTCTCAACCTATTCTCCGTCATGTTGACCGCCAGCATGACCCCCAGCTTGTAATGAAAGCCATGCGCGGAGTCCGTCATAGCCATTAATCTTGCTTCGTCATCTTTATATCCTCTGCGGTCTGTTGTCTTCTTCATTTCAATGCATATGAGATTGTCAAATCCCCAGCGGCAGTGCATGCCGCGCTTATGTACGATAAGGTCAACTGTGATTGGAGCATTTTCGATTCTTTTTGCCTCTCTTTCATGTCCATCCATACCACGGTTATATTCAACATCAACCAGATAATCACTATATTCTGTGCCTTTCAGGGCTTCCGTAAGATGCATGGCAAACCTGGCGCAAATACACCTCTCGCTCAAGTCGTTTCTTATCAGATATCGTTCACTTACATTAAAGGACAAGATCGCATTTTGCACAATGCTCTTTAGAGTTGTCACCGCTTCTGTCATTTTCTCACCTCAGTCCAATCTTTCTGCCTGAGCAATTACCCCACCGCCAGTTTGTTTGTCTTCTTCAGGAACTTTGCCGGTATGGGCCGATCAAGCTGCCATATGATGTTCATCGGACGGCTTCCCTCGTGCCTGACATAGTTAGCTGTCCCAAGGAAGGTATAGGCCTCGGCTCCGCCGGTGAGGCGGTCGGTCTTATATTCGCGCACGAACAGCAGCACGCGGCTGCCGCGCTCGCGGTGGTGGATATAGCGCTGGCCCGTCGGTGACTCTGCGGCTGTGGTGCTCTGGCTTTGCCAGTGGAAGAAGCTCTCACTGATGGAGTAGTCGTTATACATCGTCGTGGGCGAATAGTCCTTGTCCGACTTATTGAGCGTAACGAAGAACACGTCGAGCTTCTTCTCCGGCAGCCATTTCACGCCCTCGCGCACCGTTGAGGGCTTCGCAAAGTCCAGCGCCGTCAGCACCTGGTCGCGCGTATAAGTGCAGTGCAGGTCCAGCGGGCAGTCAAATCCCAGCTCCACCGGCTCATCTATGAAGTCTATCTGCTCATACCGGTACCGCAGCAGCTCCAGGAGCTCGCCCAGCATTACCGGGCTGTCCGAGAGGGCATACAGCCTGTCCAGCACCTTGTCCGACGCCCAATCCTCCGCCGTCTCACCCCAGACGGTGACGTAGAACATTTGCAGCATCCGCCGCTCCACGGGCGGCAGCGCGCCAAAGTCCGTGTCGTCCAGACGCGGCAGCAGCTGCAGCAGGAAATCTATCCAGCGCCTTGAGTCAATGACCGCCAGCTTGGCAAAAGCCTTTGTCATTGTCTCTTCCAGCGATTCATTGAAATCGTCCCTTGCGCCCGCTCTCGCGCAGATGCGGGAAAAGGATGAGAACTTGTACAGCGCTCTCGCGTCAAGGTGGTAATAGCTCAAGAAGCTCGCCAACGTGAGCTCCAGCCCGCTGTCCTCCGTGAACTCCGACGCTCTCGCCACGAGGCCTGCGGTGCTGCCGTAGGATGCACGGATGTTTTCGAGTATGTACCTCGCAGCCAGCTTTTCCAGCTGTATATAGCAGCCCTTGGGCGCCGAAATGAAGCCCTCGCGAATTTCCCTGGCCACGCTGCGCTCGGTGTTCGACAGCAGGGCGGCGAACTTTTCCTCAAAGTTATATCTCTTGTTTGCCTGACCGATGAAGTCCAGCACGGTCAGGCACTCTTTATCCTCCGCCAGGCGCAGGCCGCGGCCCAGCTGCTGCAAAAACACGGTCAGTGACTCCGTCGGACGCAGGAACAGCACGGTGTTGACCTCGGGTATATCCACGCCCTCGTTGTAGATGTCCACAACGAAGATGAAACGTATCTCCCCGCCAGTCAGCTTCCCCTCGGCGGCACGCCGCTCCTCGTCGGAGGACTTGCCCGTCAGAAAGATTGATGGTATGCCGCAGTCGTTAAAATATCGGCACATGAATGCCGCGTGCTCGACGGAGACGCAGAAGCCGAGTCCCTTCACCTCGTCCAAGTCGGTGACATATTTGAGCAGAGACTGCACGACCAGATCTGCACGCCGGTTGGCCACGGCTCCGCTGAGCGTATACACGCGTGAGAGCTCACCCCTGTCATAGACTCCGGCGCTCCATTTCAGAGTGTCGAGGTCAATGGTGTCCGTGACGCCGAAGTACTGAAATGGGCACAGCAGCTTGCGGTCAATGGCCTCCGGCAGACGTATCTCGGCGGCTATGCGGTTTCCGAACCAGGGCAGGATGCTCTTGCCGTCCATGCGCTCCGGGGTTGCGGTCAGGCCAAGCAATATGCGCGGGCGGTAGCAGGTCAGCAGCTTTTGGTATGTCGGTGCCGCCGCGTGGTGGAACTCGTCCACGACGATGTAGTCGTAATGATCCGGCTCCGTTTTTGAGGCGAAGTCCTGGGAATTGAAGGTCTGTATGGACATGAAAAGGTAGTCTATGCTCTCCGGGCGTTCCCGGCCCACGAACAGCTCTCCGAAGTTGGCGTCCTTGAGCACAGCGCGGAAGGTGTAGAGGCTCTGGCGCAGTATCTCCTCACGGTGCGCCACGAACAGCAGACGGCAGGGCTTGCCGGTGTTCTGACGCCTGAATCGCTTGTAGTCCAGTGCGGAGATGACCGTCTTGCCCGTGCCCGTCGCGGCTACGACAAGATTGCGCATATGGCGGCGGACGGCTCGCTCGGCCTCCAGCTTGTCGAGTATCTCCTGCTGGTAGGAGTAGGGCGCGATGTCCAGAGTGTAGGCAGAAGCGCCGTTGGCATCAAAATATTTTTCCGCCTTCAGCGCCCGGGCAAGCCGCTCCCTCTGATCCTCGGAGTAGTATTCGAACTCCCTGGAGTTCCAGTAGCTCTCGAAGGTGGCAGCGATCTTGCTGATGGTCTCCGGCATATCGCGGCGCGTGACCTTTACGTTCCACTCAAGGCCGCTGGAAATGGCGGCGTTGGAGAGGTTGGATGAGCCTACATAGGCGGTGGTAAAGCCGCTGTCGCGATAAAAGACGTACGTCTTGGCGTGGAGCCGGGTGCGCTTGGTGTCGTAGCTGACCTTTATCCGCGTGTTTGGCAGTGCACGGAGCTCTTCGATCGCCTTCACGTCCGTGGCGCCCATGTATGATGTGGTAATTATGCGCAGCTCGCCGCCATTTTGCGTGAACTCACGCAGCTCGTCCATCAAAAGCCGCAGGCCGCTCCACTTGATGAATGAGACCAGCATGTCGATGCGGTTGGAGGAAGCTATCTCCTTTTTGAGCTCTGTGTACATCTGCGGCTCGTGTACGGCGCCGGTGAAGAGGCTGCTCCGGGCGATGGAGGTCTCAGGGCGCTCAAGGTCCGCTGCGGTCTTGCCGGACGCAAGCCGCGGATCGCATTCCCGTAAAAGCGCAAGAAGCTGCTCTGCCCGCCGGTCAACACCAAGCGCGGCAAAGTCAGCTTCTTTTGTAGAGTTCTGTATCAGCTCGATGATTCGGTTTGCAAGCTCCACCTGGGAGGTGATGTCCCCGCCGTTGTCGAGCAGGTTGTCGAGTCCCTTTTGAACGACGTCCGCCAGATACTGAGCAAGTACCTGGGACGCCTCCGCCCTGTCAATGGGCGCAACAGCCTTGCAAGCCTCCGGCAGCTCCGCAAGCTCGCGCGTCAGGGCGTTATTGATGACCTGTTCGTAGAGACCTGGAGACAGCATGTGGGTCCTCCTTTTGTCATTTAAAGGAAGTATATCACACATTTTGCCATGTCACAAGCAGCTCTCAGCGTCGGTCATGTCAGCTGTCAGCTAACAAAACAGGTCCGGCAGGTCCCTGCGAACCAGCTCTATCTCCCCAAAGCCGCACATGCCTGAAATGATCCTATTCAGCATATTATACCCGAGTAGCTCACACACTTTGGCATCAAGCTCACGATAGCACACCATGTTCCGCTCGATATTTTCGAAAAGGAAGCCAATTTGTTCGCTGAATGCATCATTAATGTCCCTGAAGCTTGCTGCCGGATTGGAGTAGTCAAAGTCGCACTTTGATATTGTAAAGCGCACCGGTTTAGTGTGTACAATCTTATCACGTTTTTTTAGCAGGTCCTTTACATCACGATAGTGGACTCCATCGGTTGGATATGACTTGCGGATTTCATTTTCACACAGTCTCTTTAGTTTGCCGAGCGTAGTTCTGTCTCCAGTGGCATCTCTTGACTCGTACTCTTGGTAATACCTTTCACCGATAAGATGCTCGCCAAGCGTGTTCACATATGCTTCAATAGCAAGCGCTTCAAATACGATTGCCATATAAGCTGCCGACTCCATGTTTTTATATGCGGCAATGTAATTCACAATGGCCTGCGGCACTTCCAGCACGTCGAGGTTATTTCCCAGCGCCTCATATTCCTTTGAGAAACCCAAGTATTGAGCATAAGCGTTTTGAGCTATTGAATCGAAGTCAATGCATTTGAGAAAATAAAAATTGCCCATTTATCTTCACGCTCCACCGCCGAGGCTTTTTGACATTATATAACTCGATTACAGCTATTTCAAGGAAGCCTTGGTCATCCGACGTCGTCATGCCAATGCCAAACACCGCAATATCTCTCATATCTGGCGTACGCCGGCGGAGAAAATAACAAGCGGGTGGCTGGTACCACCCGCTTCGCTTTTGTATTCAGATAGTCTTTTCTGTAAAAGGTCGAGGTTCGCGACCTTTAGCTTCTTCGCCCAGGCTGGGTGTACCGTTACGGTACACCCCCGCCCTGGTGACGATGGGTGACGATGGTGACGATGTTTTAACACCCCTATTTTCATCGTCACCACCGTCACCATCGTCACCTTTGCAGCGTCAGTGTGATGTGGCTGCCGGTCTTGGTGCGCACATTTTTGTAGCCCACCTTGAAGTCACTCAGCAGCCGGCCAGCTTTCACGTTCAGTTGCTTTGCCAGCGCGTTGGGCTGCATATCCAGCGCAAGGGCCGATATAAGCTCTGTCGCGCTGCCTTCCCATGTCGGGCTCTCCTCCGTCACGAGCGCCGCCACCTTCTCGAGCAGCGGGTCGGGCGGCTCGTGGTATGGCTCCTTGTCCGCGTGGTCAAAGCACCAAAGCAGTCGCTCCTCGTCACGCACAAGGTGGATGCGCTGGTCGGGCTGGTCTCGGCCGGAGACACTCAGCGTGGCCGCGTTGTCCGTGCGATTTTCCTTACTCAGCACGAACGCACCGTCGGCGCAGCCGTAGATCCCGGTCGTGCCGGAGATGCGGTCGAACTCGTCGTTCGCATCAGACTTGCGCGTGTGGTGGACGATGAGCATGCACAGCCCGAACTTGTCCGCAAACTGCTTGAGCTGGCCGATAATCTGGTAGTCGTCCCGATAGCTGTACGCCTCGCCGCTCAGCTCGCGCACCTTTTGCAGTGTGTCGATGATGATGAGCCGCGTGTCCGGGTGCTCACGCACGAACTTCTCAAGCTGCGCGTCGAGGCCGTTTCCGAGCTGCTTCGCGCTTATGGCAAAGTGCAGTTTCTCCGCACCCTCCACGCCGAACATCCGGTACATTCGCCTTTGCAGCCGCTCGTAACCGTCCTCGAGCGCGAGGTAGAGCACCGTGCCCTGGTGGACTTCACAGTCCCAGAGCTTTTGTCCCGTGGCGACGTGATAGGCGAGCTGCGCCATGAGGAAGGACTTGCCAACCTTTGGTGCGCCTGCGAATATGTACGTGCCGTTTTGGAGTAATCCCTCGATGACCGGCGGCCTGCTCTCGTAAATTGTGTCGTAGAGCTCGGCCATCGTGACCGTCGGCAGATACGCCGGGTCGTTCATACGGCGTAATTTTCGGTACAATGCTTGCAGCTTTTCGTTGCTTCCGGCAGCCGATTCTGTTATGTTGATTTAAATATCGGAGACAGAGTTCGTTATTTAACATATAAGCTTCATGCGGCCGTATTTGTGCTGTAAAACAGCTCTGAATTTTGCTGCATTCTAATTAATTTGTCAACTTATAACTCAAGTCAAAGAAAATGGCCAGAGGCAGCGGGAGGCGCACAATGTGACAATGCTAGCTAAACAAAAAAGAGCTATTGCCGAAGGGTGTTTAAACCATGCGATTGATGGCGACTATCAGACCGCATCAAGGCTTCGCCAACAGGCTTATTCATCCGATCCGCCTGGTACCATAGGTGTTGATTGGAATTGTTGGGATGAAATATGGGAGATGGACTCAAGATATCTTCTCTTTTTACATGATGAAGATTTTAGCGATGCAGACAATTCTCCTAGAAAAATCGAAGCATTGAAATCCGGGATATTCGTTGACTACCTTTTTGGATTTCGTGATGCTTGGGGAGTGAAAAAGCAATCAATGCTAGTTGACGAAGAATTTCGCTCCAGGACTTTAGAATCCTTTTTGCGCGCAAATGATTGGGATTTTAAGTGTGAGAATAGGGAATTAATATATGCGCAAACAAAAAAGATGAATATAAGTGCAAAAATGTACTATGCATCCATTGAAGGCTCAGGCGTAAATGGTAGTATTCATCCACATATATATGAGAACGGTGAGTACTATTTAGGTTTTGCTCCCAATACGTCTAAAAAAATAATTGAAAGTAGACGCACATGGCTAAAGATGTATGACGAATTTCTGAGTATGAGTACTGCTGGCATTGCAAAATTTCCTAAATCTTTTCGAACTTTTCAGAAGCACAAGCTTGCTGACGATGACAATTACAAAATGTGGTTTGCAGAGTATAAGTCAAAGAAGTAATCATCACACACGATAAGCTGCAAGGAAGTCTTGCAGGAACTTAGTGCCGGGGCATGATGTTCCAGATCATGCGCAAGGCTCAGGCAAACGACCTCATCCTCAAGAACCCTGTCGAGCTCGCGGACAAGACGCGGCACGCGCCCCGGAAAAGCAAAAAGGACTCCTTCACAGCGGAAGAAGTCCGGCAACTGTTCAAATTTCTGCCGCACGACAAGACCGGCGACAGCATCAGGCTGCTGCTCCTCACGGGTATGCGCTCTCAGGAGTTGCTCGCGCTGGAGGCCGGGCACATCGAGCCCGACGGCTCGTGCGTACATATCCGGCAGGCGGTGAAGCAGGTCAAGGGCACGGTGTTCGTAGGCGACACGAAGAGCGCCAGCAGCGTCCGCGATGTGCCGATACCCGAGGCCTACCGCGGCATGGTCGCAGGTCTGCGCGAGTACTGCACGCCCTATCTCTGGACGGGCAGGGGCGTGGACAAGCCCTGCAACCCGACGCATTTCCGCGACAAGTTTGCCGAAGCGCTGAAGTCTGTCCCGGGCGTCAGGCCGCTCACACCGCACTCCTGCCGGCACACCTTTGTCAGCCAGCTGCAGGCCCAAGGCGTCCCCATGGAGACGATACAGTCCCTCGCCGGGCGCGCCGAAATGGACATGACCGAGCACTATCTCCACGTCCAGGACGGCGTAAAAGCCACCGCCGTGGAAAGCCTTGCAAAGCTGATCGGGGCGTAGCAAATCGTCGCAACGAGTCCACTACTTTCAAACGCAATTCTGGTACAGTTCTGGTACGCATTCTGGTACGAAGCTTGCAAAACGATAGATTTTGGGATAAAGATAAAGAAAAAGCCTTGAAACAAAAGTTTCAAGGCTTTTTACCTGGTGGAGATAAGCGGGATCGAACCGCTGACCTCTTG